>Ga0078972_1006517_pt1 | contig 27502 bp, 22 predicted proteins | sample YelNatPaOPGAMG01_FD_67568 | JGI IMG/M metagenome (GOLD analysis project Ga0078972, IMG submission 67568) | Hot spring thermophilic microbial communities from Obsidian Pool, Yellowstone National Park, USA - OP-RAMG-01 (SPADES assembly) (version 2) | ecosystem: Environmental > Aquatic > Thermal...
ATTTTTTTCCATCAAAATTATCACATTCAACCCTTTTTGGAACTTTTGAGAACTACCTCCCCGTCGATTAGATTTAAAAATGTGTAAACAAAAATTGCAGACTTAAAGAAAATAGTATCTATACTGTTCGATTAGTTCTTCAGAAGCCCCTGCCAAACCTGGGGCTGTTCTACTCTTAAGCGCCTGTATCTCTTCCCACACTGAAGTTTCCAGAGAATATTGAGCTGTTCCTCCTCTCACATCTGTTAATTTATCTTCACCGCATGATATCAGGTTTATTATGGATATGGTTATAAACCCAATAAAAGTAGGAATTATTGTTGAATTACATAAAAATTTTTGTTTACTTATCATATTCCCTCCATGAAATATTTTTAAATTTTTGCATGCTTTAGTATGGAAAAATGCGTAACAAAAAGAAAAATTAAAGACGAAGGCACATTAATAAGAATCAATTTAAAGAAGAAAATTTTAAAATAATGGTAGTATTCGCACCTTTTTAAGAGTATAGTGGGGGGTAAATTAATAAAATATTGGTATTTAAAATTAATTACCACTTATTTCCCCTCTTTCCCATCAAATCTGTTCGTTATTAATCTTTTAGACACTTTACAAATATATTTTGCACTTATTTTATCAAATGTCAAGAAAATTTTGAAAATATGCAAATTTAAATAAATTACTGGATTCTTACTTTTGTAATGGGATTTCTGCTTTCGCAGGAATGACAGGTTAAAGTTTATGCTCAAATTAGTTTATCTCTCTTTATTTCGCCCTCGTCATTCCCGTTCCCGTTTCCACGGTGGATAAACCGGCGGGAATCCAGAACGGATGTTGGATTCCTGCTTTTTTAGAAACATGATTTATTTTGACCAGATATGATTTTTGAGTAATTTAAACCTAAATTAAGCGATTCTGTAATCCATCTCGACGAGGCGGCTCCCACCCAGTGGTACATACCTTCATGACGGGGCATTGGAAAGAATCGCTCAATTTAGGTTAAATATTGCCCGGATAAACTCTTATATATACCCAATCAAAAAGATAGGTTTATGCTGACTATTTAGTGGCTTATCCAAATCAGAAAGAATTATCTTTTTGTAGTTGGAAAAACCCTTAAACTGTGTTCTCCCCTTCCCTTTTCCTCCAGCCTCAATGACATATTTTGTATTTCCCTCTTTTACAAAGAAGTCCGGAGTCTTTTCCCCTCTTGGTGATTTAAGATAAAATATTTCATAGTCCCTCATTTTGAGACATTCTACAATAAAGTCTTCTCTCAGATACCCTATCACCTGAGAATATTCGTTATTCAGTAGCCTTAATGGAGGGCATAGTAAAATCTTTGGCTCCCTCATTACATTGGTGCCGTAAGGAAGAACCTGGTTTATAACAAATGCTCTTTCGAGAAGCTCTACATATTGCTGTGCTTTGTATTTCGTTATACCAACATTTCTTGATATGGATGAGTAATTAATACCTTCCGATGTAGCAAGAGAAATAAACCTGAATGTATTCTTTATTAAATTTGTCTCAGAAACTGTTATATCAGAAAGGGATGGAATATCCTGAGTAATTATCTTCTCGACTACATTCCTTAAAGTTTCCACCACATCAATTCCTTCAAGAGATAACGGATAGATTCCTCCAGTTAGGTATTCCTTGAAAAGGTATCCAAACCTCAGATATTCACTATTGTATCTGCCATTATATATGTCAGAGATAGATATGGTATTTAGAAGTTTCTTCTCTTTAAAATATACATATTCTCTGAAAGTGAATGGATATATCTTTATTATTTTTACCCTTCTTGAAAGGTCATAGGATGAACTATAAAGTAAAAGTGACACGGAACTTGTAAATATCACATTTATATTCAGGAAGTCATATATCATTTTTAACTCGGATTGATAATTTTCGTAGAAATGTATCTCATCTATAAGAAGAAGTTTCATTTCATAATTTTCTGATAGAGTTCTTGCGAATTCAAAGAGGCTCTTTTGATTAAAACTATCCATAGAAAGGTAAAAGGAATCATCTTTTTCAGCCCTTAGTTGCCTCAAAATTACAGTTTTACCTACACCACGAGGTCCTATTAAACAGAGGAATTGCCTCCCGCTGTGAGACTTTATAGAATCGTAGACAAATCGTTTCCGTGGGTATCTTATCGCATCTTTCTTTGCAAGATTATCTAATTCAAATAGTTTTTCCATTCCAGTATTCATTCTGTAAAACTATTAAACAAAATGCATATCATTTTGTCAAATGATTTTACGAAATGATAAAAAAAGAATGGTCGTTTCTCCTCCTCTCACCGATTGGAATTGATTTAAAACATTCAGTCGAATATAAAAAAAGTGGTTACCGAGTTATTTAAAAGTTTTTCTTTCGCCGAAAATTGCGGTGCCGACTCGGACTATTGTAGCCCCTTCTTCTATTGCAATTTCGAAATCGTTACTCATTCCCATTGAAAGTTCAGGTAAAAGTTTCTCACCCCCGAGTTTATCCCGAATTTCCCTCAGCATAACAAACCACTTCCTCGAATTTTCAGATTCCTCTTCAAAAGGTGGAATTGCCATAAGCCCCCGAACCTTTACAAACTTCATAGATAAAGCAGAATTTAAAATAGCATCAACCTCTTCAGCCATGCTTCCACTCTTGCTCTCCTCCTCTCCTACATTTACCTGAATCAATATATCAAAACTCCTTCCTGCTTCACCTGCTCTCTTTTCAATCTCCTGCAAAAGCCGCACTGAATCAACCGATTGAATCATTGAAACTCTGGGTGGTAGTTTTTTTACCTTATTCCTTTGAAGATGCCCTATGAAATGCCATTCCAGTCCCTGGGTATTTTCAAGTGCTTTGTCCTTTTCCTCAAGTTCCTGAACATAATTCTCACCGAAAATCCTCTGCCCTGCATTCCAGGCAGATTCAATCATTGCAGGTGGCATTGTTTTACTGACAGCCACAAGTTTCACGCTATCAGGATTTCTCCCTGCCCTTTTGCAAACCTCAGCAATTCTCTTTTTTACATTTTCGAGATTTTTGACTATGAAGGAAGAATAATCTTCTTTAAACCCGCTATTCACTCCTCCCCTCCTTCCTTTGAATACATTTCAGGGTCAAAGGGATTGTTCGGGTCAGGGAATCTCGAAAGAACCACGGCCGGTTTTGTAAGAGGTATCCAGTCATTTGAATTAAGTTCTGAAAACTTCTTTGCTGAAGGGATTCCATCCTTATCCGTATAAGTGCATATTCCAAGAGGTGTTCCCTGATGCGCGTAAGCAGAATCAACTATCGCCATTCCAATCTCAGTGTTCCCCACCAGTGTGCAACTTGTTACCATCCCTATAAATTTACCTTTTCTTCCATCAACAACAATATGCCCATTTCTTACCATTCTTGGACCCTTTCCTGTCACTTTGAACCTCACAATCTGCCTCGTCCTTTCTTTTGCAGCCTTTAGCATCGCTTTTCTTCCAACAAAAAATGGTTTGTGCAGTTTTACAAAGCTTCCATATCCAGCCTCAATCGGATTTACGGAATAGGTACCGGCAAGTTCATGACCATGCAGGGGCAAACCTGCTTCCGTTCTCGTTGAATCCCTTGCACCAAGTCCTGCGGGCAAAACTCCAATCGGCATCCCTGCATCGAGGATTGCATTCCAGATTTCCGCGACTTCATCCGGATGAATCAAAAGTTCAAACCCAACTTTCTCACCTGTATAACCTGTCCTTGCTACGATAACCCTGCTCCCCAAAATCTGCACTTCGGTGAATTCGAAGCGCCGAAGTTCGCTTATTTTTTCAAAATGGCTCTGATTTTTAATAACTTTTTTCAAAACCATCAGTGAAAGAGGTCCCTGCAGGGCAATATCAACCTTTCTATCACTTCCACTCGAAGGGTCTTTGAGATTTCTTATGGTCACATCAAAGGGGGACATTATTTCCCTGTTGTCAAAATCGAGAATATAGTCACCGGACGCAACTGCTCTCCACCATGCTTCGTCTTCATCTGCATTTGCAGCATTAACAACGACAATAAATTTTGTAGCGGATATTTTATAAATCATTATATCGTCTATTACTCTCCCATCAGGAGCAAGCAAATAGGAATACCTTGCCTGTCCGGGAATCATTGAAGGCAAAAAAGCTGTGGTTGTCAGGTCAAGAAATGCTTCAGCTCCTTCCCCTGAAAATTCTAAAACTCCCATGTGACTCACATCAAATAATCCCGCAGTGGTTCTAACAGCCCTGTGCTCGTCTGCAATTGAAGAAAACCAGATTGGAAGTTTCCATCCTGCAAATTCTACTATCCTTTTCTTTTCAACCCTCTTTAAATGTTCTTTAAAAAGGCATGTCTCTTTTGCTTCACTCCCACCCTCTGGTTTCCAGACAAATTCGAATTCTTTCTTTGTCTTTCTCGATTTTATAATTTCTGCATTAAGCATTTCTGGAAACTCAGCTATTCTTTTAGCAATTACCTTTCTCCCGATATAGAAAGGTTTATCCATGTCAATTTCAAGGTGAGAATCGGGTTGAGAAATCTCGTAACTCTCTTCCCTCACTTCAACACATACTGGACCATAAGGCTTCAAATAAAGGTCATCTTTCTCCGCTATTATGTAACCATCTGACACGCCTCTGAGCCATCTTACCAAATCAGCAATTTTCCCTTCGTATGGTTTTAGTAAAAAGTGTCTTCTTCCAAAATCATCATCTCCCATTCTTGTTAAAATAACTTTTGAAATAACTTCCCCTCCAGCACCAAAGACATAAGAAGACTTAATCTGTCCGACTCTCATAAATTGCACGCCAGCTGAAAGAATATGCTCCAGAAAAAGATGGGCTCTTTCGCCAAACACTTCAACTGCATTCCCTTTGATTGTTTCTTCTTCTGTACTTCCATAAATATGTGGATAATCCAGACACCATGCCTTTTTTATTTCTTTTCCTTCCACACTTTCAATCAATTTCTCAACCTCCCTCCTCGCTTCATTTAAAACAGACAAATCGTTAAATCTTGCTCTGATAATATCACCAAAAGCACCAATGTAACGAAACGAAGATGCGGAGTGCAAAACTTTTGAAACAATCTGTGCTATTTTTTTCATATGCTCTGGTTTGAAATCTCTTTGAGTTACCCATGTGGTTCCAAAGCGGATAGCACCCGGTTCAAAAGCACTCGTATCGCCCCAGATTGTATTTTTATTACAGGTAATATTGCACAAATCGAGAATTCTTGATGCTATTTCTCCTGATAGATGGTCTCCACCTGATGTCGAAATCTTCCTCAAATCTATAAGAACCATGTGAGTGTTCGTCCCTCCGTAAGCGAGTTCAAACCCCTCTTCCTTTAATGCTTCTGCAAGTGCTTTTGCATTATCTATCACACCTTTCATTAAACTCCTGAATTCTTCTGTTTTTGCAATCCCAAAAGCCACCGCCTTTGCCGCAATCTGATGAATGTGAGGTCCACCCTGCTCACCGGGGAAAACAGCAGAATCTATTTTATCTGCGTATGATTTGTTTGTGGTTAAAATTATTGCTCCCCTTGGTCCACACAGAGTCTTATGCGTTGTCATTGTAACCACATCCGCATATCCAATTGGAGAATTCACAAGACCTGCAGCGACAAGCCCAGCTGTGTGAGCAATGTCAGCCAGTAAAATTGCAGGTTGCTCCCCTGCGCTATCTGCAACTTCGCGCATTTTACTCCAGTCTATATCCCAGGGATAAGCACTGAAACCAGCAATTATGAGTTTTGGTTTTATCTGCGATGATAGCTTTTTCATTGCTTCATAATCGAGTTTTCCATCTCTACCAACTCTGTAATGAATGATATTAAAATGTCTTCCAGAACGATTTACCTGATGCCCATGAGTAAGATGCCCCCCATGAGTCAGGTCCATACCCATGACACAATCTCCGATATTCAGGAAAGCCTCGTAAACAGCATTATTTGCTGCTGCACCACTTAATGACTGAACATTTGCATAAATCCGTTCTTCAGGAACCCTTTCGTTTGCGAATAATTGAGCCGCCCTCCTGCGGGCAACTGCCTCAACAAAATCAGCATATTCTACACCTTTATAGTATCTCCTGCTTCCGTACCTTCTGTAAAATGACATATACTCAGAAAAATCTTCAAGTCTTTTTAGTGGTGCCATGCACATTCTCGTTGAAGGGTAGCCTTCAGCGTAAAGATTCTGGAAAACTCCTGAAAGAGCATCCCTCACAGCTTTTGGTGCCATGCTCTCTGATGCTATCAAAATTATCTTTCTCGACTGCCTCTCCTCCTCAATTTTTGTGAGTTTATGTATTAATGGGTCAATTTCGTAAAGTTCTTTTTTCATTAAATCTGCCATTTTTCTCTCCTGTATAATCTTAGGTTAAAAATTAGTGTATAAAATAACTCTATTAACTATAATTAATCAATATGTTTTTATTCTTGCCACCCTTTAAAATCTTGCTGCTTCCTGTCGAAGCAAGAATCTATTGTGGAAAACTGCAACTGTTATTCATGCTAACTTTCACGAGGGTAAACCCAGAAATCCACAGATAATCAGGTATTACAACAACTCATAATTTCATAGAGGTATAAAGTTTTAATTAACGGATGGCTATCTGTCGTTTCTTTAAGGTATTTTTTAAATTCTTCTTTGATTCAAATTTAAGCGGATACTTTTCAGGATGTTCAAAATTGTCGATTTCAAGGTCGACATCTAAATCAGGCCAATATAAGTGAAAACCATGAAGAAACTCAACATTTTGTATGGAATTGAGTGTCTGGTCTTTAAAATATGGATAATCTTTATAGATAAGAAAATATTCCTTCCCTTTTATATATAACCATATTCCGAAGGGAGTTATGTTTTCAACGCTTACTGAAGTGCCTTTCCCATGCTTTAATGATTTCATTTTTATGATTCTCAACTATTTTTTGAATTTCATTCAATTTTCCTGAATTTAATCCATACGATACTGCAAATGATACTACAAGGTTCAAGCTGGTTAATTAATATTACAAAATTTAAGAAGTTAACAAGTCTTTTTGCTATCTTTGAGTGCATTACGACAAAGGAGAAGTTTCAGGGAGTAAACACATGTTAAATTTTTTGTTTGATTTTTTTAATTGCATCATATAAACTTTAAAAAATTGAGGTAAATCAGAATTGGCTACAATTTTTAATTAATGCGGACGACCTTAAAAATAAGAAACTACAAAAAGAAAACCAAAAACCAACGGAAAATAAAACTGACAAAACTAAAAATTACAACAGAGGGTGGAATTTATATTCTGCTAACTTTGGGAGTTGGTTTTGCTGCCATTAATACAGGTAACAACATGCTCTTTTTAGTGCTCGGATTCATGCTCAGCCTTATTATACTTTCTGGAATAGTTTCCGAAATTAATTTATGGGGACTTGAAGTTAAACGCACTCTTCCTGATTTACCATGGGCTGGAGAAGTAAGCGGAGTTGAGATAGCAGTTCATAATAGAAAGAGATTTTCGTCATTTTGCGTTGAAATTCAGGATGTAGCCTCCAATTTCACAGTGGATAGACGCTGTTTTTTCCTGAGGATTAACGGGAAAAAGACTCAATCAACAGCATATCACTGCATTTTTCCCCGTAGAGGAATTGTTAATTTTACACAAATTGTCGTAATAACAAAATTCCCCTTCGGCTTTTTTTCAAAATCGTTCAAAATTGATTATCCTGATGAACTCATTGTGGCTCCAAGAAAAGTTCTAACAAATGCCGATGTTCCTGACTCTGTTTTAAGTGGAGAATTACTAACAAGGGAAAAAATAGACCCGAGAGACCTTGAAATATTCAATATAAGGCCATATCGCCCTGGTGATGACCAGCATAGAATCAACTGGAAACTCTCTGCCCGCCATGACAGGCTTTTGGTAAACGAAGGAATTGATAGAAGAAAAATGCATGTTAACATTATTTTCGATGATATCCTGATTTCCGAAGAAAATGCACTGAAATTAGAATCTCTTCGCTCCACTTTACCGGGGAAAAACGAGAAAAACAAAGAAAACCTTTCCGAAGAGTTTTTTGAGGATCAGGTTAACCTCGCTGCATCAACAGTTCATGACCTTGCCATGAAAGGTTTCAGCTTATGGTTTGGAAGCAGAAGAAAAACTATTGGACCCCTTATTCCTGAACAGGCAAAACTAATTATTATTCATCTTGCGACAATTTCTCCCATAAAAATAAAAAACCCACCACCACTTCCTAATTCACCACCTGGACCTACAATTTATTTTAACCGTTCAGATTTCACTTCATCAGTAAATATGGAACATAAAATCTATTTTGCGCCGGAGAGACTTTTCCATGCCATTTAAAAGTGTCCAAAAAGTAACTGCATATCTTACAGCAGGGCTTGGTTTGCTTCTCTTATCGTTCAGTGGAGAAATACCGATTTATATAACTCTTGGGATATTTTCTGCCTATATAATCTCATGGTGGGCAGAGGAACCCATGATTACAAAAGAAAAATGGACACGATTCTGGAATTCTGCAACCATTTTCGTTTTCATTATTCAATTCATAAGGTGGTGGACAGGAACTGGATTTATAGCATCTGCAGTGCAGTATGCTGCATTTTTGCAGATAAACAAACTCTTCAATCGAAGGAATCAGTCCGATTATGACCACATACTCGTGCTTTCGCTTCTTCACCTAATTGGATGTTCAATTTTGATTTCAGATATTGAATACGGAATTCTGTTTCTCTTTTATGTAATATTAATCCCATGGCATTTAATGCTGGGACAAATCAGAAGGGAAGTCGAACTAAAATATCTCGAGAAAAAGGATGCGGAATCAATATATAACTTCAGAAGAGTGCTAAGGTCTAAAAGAGTTATTAATGGCAGGGTTCTCGGAGCAATGTCTGTCATGTCTATTCCAGTGTATTTTATAACAGCAATAATTTTCATATTTTTCCCGAGAGTTGGATTTGGGCTATTTGCAGGACAGATGGGACTTGCGAGAAAAAGTGCTGGATTCGGGGATTCAATCCTTCTTGGTGACCTCGCTCCAATTGCAAACAACCCAATGGCTGTAGCAAGAGCTGAATTTCACGGAAAAAAGCCACCACAAAACGATTTAAAAATGATTCACTGGAGAGCTGTTGCTTATGACACATACGATGGAACCAGCTGGCTTCGTACCCTTTCTTCTGAAGGTGCAGTCCAGATAGAAGGCTCAGTCTATAGGCTTACCGGAATGGATGTCTCTTCAGCGGATGTCTCATCCTCAAATCTCGAAAAAGATTTCTACCCCATAGATATAACCCTTCTTCCGATACCCCCTAAAGCCCTGCTTATTCCAGCTGAATCACCATTTTTAGAAATACCCCACCGGAATATCATAAAAGCTATAAGTCAGAGATTGTGGTGGGGACCATCTTCGGAGGTTCGATACAGTGACCCCTTTGATTCAGGAATAATGTACAGAGTCTGGATGAAGAAAAATTTTTCGTCGATTAAAATTCCCAAACCATTCAGCTACCCGGTAGTTGAACATGAAACAAAACTTCAAAAATACCTTCAACTTCCACAACTCAGTGAAGATTTTAAAAAACTCGCGCAGGGCTTTATAAAGGACTATCCTGATAAAAGACAGAGAGCTATTGCAATATTAAACTACCTTTATACAGATTTTAAATATTCAAGGAGCGAATTTGAAAAAGTTCCCGAAGGTAAAAATCCTGTAGATGCATTCCTTTTCCACTGGAAAAAAGGAAACTGTGAATTCTTTTCAACTGCAATGACACTTTTGTTACGGGCAACGGGAATTCCTGCAAGAAATGTAGCAGGATTTTTAGGAGGGGAATGGAATACAATTGGCAATTATTTTATGATTCGGCACGGGGATGCCCATTCATGGGTAGAAGCATATTTCCCTGGAGATGGATGGGTAATTTTTGACCCAACCCCTCCTTCATCAGAAATGAAACCTTCCATAGGGAAATTCATGGGAACGCTAATACAGATAACGGATATTTTAAATCTCGCATGGCAGAAACATGTAATTGCATACGACCTTTCCCGGCAGGGGGAAATTTTCAAACACGGAATTTCTTCAATTATAAGATTTTACAATGCAATTTCAGAGTTTCGCCAGGCATACAAATCTTTCAAGTATCGCCCGGTACTACCTAAAAACCTTTTACTTATTATAGGAATGTTAATAGTATGGTTTATATATTTTGGATTTTCGAATAAAAAGGGAATAATTATAATAAAGCAGGGCAAAGCATTATCACCTTCGGTAAAAAACGCTGAAAACATCATTAGTTTACTTGATGCCAAACTTGAGGTAATGGGATTGCAAAGACCACCTTCCTGTCCTCCTCTAAAACATAGCAGGATTGTTTCAAGCAGACTTCAAAACCCCGCCACACTCGAAGAAATTGTAAGAATATATAATGATACAAGGTTTGGAGGAGCATATCTCGAAAAGAATGTTTATAGAAATATCATTCAAAAAATAAAAAATCTCGAATAATTCGATAATTGAAAATGATTTTATGATAAACAATCACGGGTAAATTTTGCCCCACCTTCATGAATGAAAATTTAAATCAATGGATTCCTGCTTCCGCAGGAATGACTGTTTATCCCCACGGAACTAAAGACTTTAATAGCCTTCCTGTGTCATTCCCGTCCCTGTTTTCACAGGGATAAACTCCGCGGGAATCCAGTATGCTTTATATGTCTTTTCATAGAAAATAGCCAGGTTTAAATTTTAACCTTAACCCACCAAGAATAGAAAATTTAGTGATTGTGATAAATAAAATATAAAATATCAAAATGCAAAATTGAGTTCCTGCTTTCACAGAGGGCAGGGATAATTTATTAAACAATGGTATATATTCTCCCCTTTTGAGATGAAATTTTTATTGCTCCTGCCTTAAAGAGCATATTGATAAGTAAAGAAAGTGGCATTCCGATTACATTACTAAAGCAACCATTTATTTTTTCAATAAAAGCCATTCCCATTCCCTGAGCACCATAAGCCCCTGCTTTATCAAGAGGTTCTCCCGTCAGGACATAAAATTCTGCTTCTTTTCTCGAAAATTGTCTGAATGTGACTAAAGTTTTCTTCACTTCGGTAAGAACAAAATTCTTCTCTTTCATCATAACCGTAACACCAGTAAAAACAGCATGAGTTTTTCCTGATAGTAACCTCAAAATTCTAACCGCTTCCTCCCTGTTTGCTGGTTTTCCAAGAATTAATCCATCTAAAACTACAATAGTATCTGCTCCTATTACCCAGTGAGATGGATATTTTATGCTGGCATATATTGCTTTTTTCAAAGACAGGCGCTTTACATAAACGGTAGGGGACTCTCCCCGAATGAAAGATTCATCAATTCTGGGTTTTACCGTTTTAAAAGGAATATGAAGCATAGAAAAAAGGTATCTTCGTCGCGGGGAAGAAGAAGCAAGAATCAGATATTTTTTCTTATATTTTTTAGCCATAAGGAAGCCTTTATAAATTTTTATTCAAGTGTTTTTAAATACTAAATTAAAAATTATAACCACATCTGTCCAGAATAAATCTTGCTCCTGCTCCTGCCATAGCAGGAAATTCCTTTCTGAAGCAAGAGCCAGATTATCCTGTACAATAGAAACATGTAATGCAAATTTTTTAATTTCTATTTGACATATTTTATGGTAATTTTTAGTAATATTAAAAAAATTTTTTGTCCTGTACAACCGTATAAAAATAAAATGATAGACCCTGCTGAAATCAGAAATATAGTACGCCTTGAACAGGAAAAGTCCCTTGAGGAAGAGATTGAATCCCGCCACAAGGAAAAAATAAAGAAAATGATAAAGGAAATAGAAGCCTATTTTCTCGACCTCGAATACGAGGAAATGGTAAGAACTGCTACGGGTGAAAAGGAAGACCTTCGTGCAGCAGAAATGGAAAGGCAAATTGCTCTTGCACATGGGATAGTTGTAACTCAAAAAACATCGCCTCACCTTTACGAACTGGTTGAACAATCTCTTGTAAATCTTGGAATATCCGAAGTAAAAGACCTTACAATAATAATTCAGAGATTCATAGATACGGGAGGGGAAGACCTTTTCAATGCCTTTTGTGCTACTACAAGAGGAGGAACAGTTTTCATTTCATTTACTCCAATGTTGCTGAACATGCTTGATGACAGGGAGGTGATGGATGTTATAGGACATGAAATAGCCCATGCTATAGTACCATTACCCCATTATCTTGAGGATTATTTCTACTTTGTCTGGGGTAACTGGATGGAAGGAATAAGGTCCCTTGACCCGGACATTCCTGAGGAAGACTTCCAGCAGATGAATGAAGACATTCAGGACATAATAGACATGTATTTTGACATAGAAACAGATGCAAAAATTGTGCGCTTAATAAGGCTTAAGGAACTTACTGCCGACCGTTTCGGGCTTGTGGCTTCACGAAGTTACCGCGATTCCTGTTCATCTCTAATGAAGCAACAGACCTTAGGCATAACGGAAAGATTTTTCGATTACGACCCAACTCACCTTATTAACCAATTAGATGAACTCGCCTCAATTCACAAGGACCCGACAATGAGGTGGATTTTCGATGCTACCCATCCCGTTTTACCAGCAAGGATAGCATCTCTTGATGCATTTTACAGGTCCTCGCTTTTTAAGGAAGTGATTGGAGAAGGAGGGGATGAAAACTGCGATTATTCAGATGAAAATAATATTATTTCCAGGGAAGAATTGGTTAAAAAAATAGATGAAATACTGCAAAAATCAGAGTTATTACCTCAGGGCAACGACCTTGCTGAATTAAAACTTGTGGTCTGTTTATTTTACCAGATAATAAAGTCAACTGCCATCCCTCCGAAATCACGCTCAAAAATAGTTAGACGAATGGTATGGGAAAAATACAGGGATTTATACGCATTTATTCCAAAGGAAGTTTTTGAAAATAAACCTTCGGATTTCAGGTCATCTCTTGCAAAGTATGGGAAGAAAGTTCTTGAAATGGATGAAAGTCACAGAAGAGCCCTCATGCGAAGCATTATAGGTTATTTAAAAGAAAAGAGATTATTGAAGCATGATACAAAAAATTATATAATACAGATGGGTTTGTCGTTAGGTTTAAAAAAACCAATAATAATAAATTTCTTAAAAAGAGTTGGAGCTTGGGGAAGATATATAAGAAAAAGATGATGCAAAAATAGAAATTTTTTAGAAGAATTCGTCAGGATATGAAAAAACAAATATTATTTTTTTCAGGTTTATTGTTTTCCCTCCCTGTATTTGGGGAAAAGAAAGGTGGGGGAAAAGAAAAAGAAATTGAACCAATTGTTGTTTTTTTCTGCGTAAAATCGGAGGGTTCTAAAAATGGCTTTGTAAGGGATTGGAAGGAAGTTGAGAAGGAAGTTGGGGAGGAAGTCGAGGAACAGTTTGAAGAAGAGGTTGAAGAAGAATTTGAAGATGAATCACAAAAACCAGTTAAAGAAAAAATCAAAGAAGAACCGGAATTAAACAATATTAAAATTTTGCCAGACTGCGAAAGTACAGGTAGCGCCCTTCAAAGAGAACTTGAAATTTCAGGACTTGAATTTATACAAATACCAACGCCACCATCCATGGTAAAAAATCCTGATGACCCGTCCATTGCTCAGAATCTTGCTGAAGGTGGGAGTTCTTTTGTTGTCTGGTCAGATGAGTTTTCAATTTTACGGATTTATGATGCAATTAACAGGCAATTAATAAAAATTGATATGAAAATAATTACCAATAAGTCTCTTGAACCGGACGAAACAGCAATTTTTATAAAAAATGTTATGGGAACCTCCCTCTTCGCTGATTTAGATGCCATTGAAGGAGAAGAAAAACTGCAGTCTCTTGCTTTGAATGATAAGAAAATATCACAAATCATGAAAGTAGAAAAAGTCCGAAAAGAAGCGGCAAAAATTATGCCTTCTACCCAAAAAATCAAAACTGAAATAGTATCCAGACCGGAAAAGTGGTTCCCGCTTTTTTCAGTTGGCTATACTCTTTTAAGTTATCCACAGGTTTCTCTTGTATTCCATGGAGCAAATATTGACCTTTTATTTCCTCTCCCCAAAAACTTCGAAATTACACTTGGTGGTATTTTTACAGGACACAGCACAGTTTCCACTGACCCGGCAGATTTCGTAAATGACCAGTATGTTGTGAGCCTTATGGGGTCATTTTTATTTATAAAAAAAAGAATCATCTCTTCATGGGCTGGACTCGTTTTAAGTACAGGAATATCAAGAACTCTTGTCAGGTATTCAAGCGGGGATGGAGAAACAAAAAATACAGTTGCAAATGGGGCTATAGGGGCTGCATTAGGACTTAGAATAAGGCTTTATAAATCAATTTTCACAGAAATAAAGTTCGGTCTTGACAATCTTTTCAATCATGAAATTTACACATATTACGGAAATACAAAGTTTGAACTTGCAAGAATTAGAATTCATGGTGGACTTTCATTACTGGTATCCAGGTGAAAAGCCAAAATTTTAATAAACCTTCTCCACCCTTTGAGGTACAAATACAATTAGATAGAGAAACTATAGAAAAAATCGTTATGAAGGTCCGTTACAGGCTCTTGAGAATTTTAGGACCGAGAACGGACATTGAAGACCTGGTTCAGAATACAATGGAACAGTTTTTAAAAGCATTTTCAAGATTTCGGGGGGACTGCGGGATTGAAAATTTTGCCTGCTCTATTGCTTTAAATATGGCAAGAAAATACTTAAGGAAACAGCATTTAATTTCCCGATTTTTCGACCTTTTTACTGAATTTGATGAAGGTCAATCATCTGGAGGTGAACAGGATACTGAGGTGTTTGAAAAAGAAGTTTTAAGAAGGATAATGCACCTTCTTGATAGGGTTGCTCCTAAAAAGCGAATGGTTTTTTGCATGTATTATTTTGAGGGTAAAAGTATAGCAGAAATCTCAAGCGAACTTGGGATAAACTCCGAAACCGCAAAAGTCAGGCTCTTTCATTCCCGTAAGGAACTGATGAGGTTATCGGTTAAAGACCCATACATAAAGGAATGGCTTGAAATGAGAACCTTTAAACAGGATGAAGATAAAGAAGAAAAAAGAGGTTTAGAGGACCAATGAAAGAAAAAGCATCTAAAAGGGGAGTGTGCAGTGAATGGGAATACCGCCTTGCTTCAAAAAGTAAATCTGCTATTGAACACGCCAGGTCCTGCCCTGGCTGCGGGGAATATCTGAATCAACTCGTCATGATGGAGAAACTCCTTGCAGGGGGTAAGGAAAAAATGGAAAAGATTCCCCCTTTCACACCACTATCCTTCAGAAAACCAAGCACAAAAAAAATAACTTCCGTAGTTTTAACAATTTCTGCAGTTATTTCCTTTATAGTAATTTCCCCTGCCCTCATGAATTATTTTAAATCTTTAAAGCAACCAGGGCAAAAATCACCTGAAAATTCTACAAATATAGCACAAAATACTGAAAGAAAATCACGGAAAGAAATTCCTGTTTTTCTGACTTCTGGCAGTAATAAAAATATATCGCATGTGGGAGAAGAAGAAGTAACTGTTCTTGAAGCGGAGGAAGGCGAAATTTCAGGCACAAGTCTGGAGGGCGGGATTATGCTTGGACTGGTCGGTCCCGGGAAAACGGAAATTTCTACTTCAAAGAATGGGAATCTTCGTTTAAGGCATCAGGAAGGATACCTTGCTGTTAAAGTTCCACCTCAAGAAGCGGCGCGAAGAAGAATAACAATGGAAGCTGATAATGTTCGGCTGGAAGTGAAGGGAACTGTATTTGCTACAAGAGCAACGAGGGGTAGAATCGAAACTGTTGAAGTGGAGAGGGGTGCTGTTCGGGTTGTTTCTCTTGAAGGAAAACCTGAAAAAATCGTCCTTGCCGGGAGAATCCTTCACGAGAGGACATGGACAACTATGCCTCTTGAGACGAATAGACAACCTATATTCGAAAGGATTTATGAGGGAGAAAGAGGAGATAGCACTGAATATGAAAAGAGAACAGTAAAACTCAGGGAACAAAAAGCGGAAGGAATCTCTTCTGAAATAGAATTTCAGTCTGCAGGTACAGAAAATGAATATGCAGAGTGGGAAAAAATTTTGAAAGAGAAAGGGAGAACACCGGAAATACTTTATTCAGGAGGACAAATTTTAAGAAAATCAGGAAGATTCAAGGAGGCTTTTGACTTGTTTATTGAGGCTTCTCAAAAAGGAAAAGGGGGTGTTCAGGAAAAATCTCTGTTCCTTGCGTGCCAGATTGCTTTTGAAAAATTGGGTGATTTACAGCTTGCATCTAAAACATGCGAAAATTACAGAAATACTTATCCTCAGGGTGTTTTTATTCAGGAAGCAATGATGATTCAAATAAGCGTTGAAATGAAATCGAAAAATTACGACAGAGCACTTGTATTGATAAACGAATATCTCGATACTTATCCAGTTGGTTATCAGAGCATGAGAGCGCATATTTATGCAGCGAGAATTTTAGTTTTAGTAAAGAAAGATTGTAAATCCTCTGTTAAACATATCCGAACCATTATAGAAAATTTTAAAGAGGGGAAATTTTATGAAGAAGCAAAAACACTCGAACAAATATGCAAAAATAAATTACCTGATGGAGAGAAGGGAGAATGAAAGTTAAACTTATCATCAATAAAATAGCATTTTTTATTACCCTGTTATTTTTTATTTCATGTGTTTACCACAAAGTCATTGAATTAACTGGCGATACTTCAACAGATTCACTCCCCGATGCTCCCCCCTCCCCTGCTAACTATCCTGTATGCCCTCTTGGCTGGGATTGTGAAACTTTCTCCTATCCTACTTTTTCATCCCCTCCACCGGTTGATATACTTGTTGTGGTGGATAACTCTGGAAGTATGGCACAGGAGCAAGAAAATCTAAAACGCTCCTTCCCAGCATTGATAAGGAATCTGCTTGACCCGCCTTTAGATCCTATTAGCGGTCGAAGGGTAAGACCACCAGTTCGAGATATTCACATTGGAGTAATAAGTACCGACATGGGAGTTGCAGGTTACCCGGTTCCTTCCTGCGAAAGAAATCCGGTTGCCGGTGATAACGGGCTACTTCAATCGACACCCCATGGTGGAAATTGTTCACCATCTTACCCTGAAGGTTACCTTGATTACACCCTTGCCCCAGAATCAGAACCAAACCTTTCCGACATTGAAAAACTCGCCTCAGATTTTGGGTGTATTGCTGTTCTCGGAACCGATGGATGCGGGATGGAGCAACAACTTGAAGCTGCTTTCAAAGCATTGAGCGTAAATATGCAGGAAGGGGGGGCAAACTACGGCTTTTTAAGAGATGATGCAATTTTGGGTCTACTTTTTGTAACAGACGAAGAGGATTGCTCTGCTGCTGATTATACAATTTTTGATGTTTCTACTATTCCTTACAATATAAACTTGGCATGTTTCTATCAAAAAAACAAACTCCATTCAGTCTCGAGATATTCGAATTATCTTCTATCTTTGAAGGACAATCCACAAAAAATAGCGGTTGGTATGATAGTGGGAGTTCCTCCAGACGAACCAAAGTGTAATGGAACAGGAAATTTAATTACCGAATGTCTTTCCACACCACAAATGATAGAAAAAATAGACTCTACTCAAACCAATCTCGAACTTTCATGCACCTATCCACCCGGATGCATTCCATCTGTCAATTGCTCTAGTGAAGCATTTCCGGCAAGACGATTTGTTGAATTAGCGCAGAATCTTGGTGATAGCGCAGTTGTTCATAGTATTTGCACAGGTGATTTCACTCCAGCACTTCAAAGCCTGACTGAAAAAATAACGAGAATGGTTGTAAATGTATGCTCGATTAATACGAGCCCAACAGTGGAGAAAAAGGATTCCTGTCACTGTAAATCGAACTGTAAACTCATTGAAATGCTCAGTGATTCAAGAAATTGCCCGACTAACAAATCACCATATACAAGCGCAGATGGAAAAACTACATGGAAAAACCCAACAAATGGAATCGAATACTCTTTATGTGAGATACCAGCATCTTTAACAACAATTTCTGATTGTCTTCTCTCCTGTATAGACCCATCTCAAAGATTTACCCCTGTTACCTCAGGATGGTATTATATTCCGGTTTCGGGGGAAAACCCATGCCCTCGAATCGAAATTACAGACGATATGAAACCTGAAACCAATTCTACAATGATATTAATGTGCCCATAATATCTCAATAAATTAACGCAATACGGAGCATCCACAACCATTCTCACCATTTGTTTTTTGCCAATTACCTGCGTCAGGTTCTCCTTCATCAGAAATTGAATAATCGGAAGCTTCTATAAAATCTTCTGCACCTAAATCTAAAAATTCGGGAAAAGAATCCTCTTCCATAGCAGGATTACGGATAAAACGAATTCGTCCGAAAGAATCCGGGTCTTTGAACTGACCTATTCCCGGGGTCCATTCTATCCATCCTTCTCGACCTTCACCATCCGAATCATTGACGAGAATTGTAAAACCTATTTCCAGATTTTCATTGAGCCTGCCATTAAGACCCAAATCTCCTGCAGGAATTCTGATTTCATAAACAGCCTTGCCAGGCGTTAAAATTACCTGTGCCTCACTACTTTCAGGTGCAGAGGGTGGAGATGCCCATCTGTATTTTGTTACGCCGGAAGATGTCATTGCCCATCCGATTTCAAAATCATCCACGCCATCATACCCCGAACCACCATTTAAACCGATGTCGAATGCAACCTGAACAGAATCTCCGAGCCAGATAGTGTCAGGTGTATTTTCATTATCATGAACATCGTCCGTAACATCTACAGCAATATAAATCGAGTCATTGTTCCATAAAGCAGAAAACCTGCATGATATATCATCCGCATTTGCAGGAGGATGGTCAGGAGAAACAAAATTCTCTGGAGCAGAAAGGGAAATGAAATTTGCATTCCACCATTCTTCAAGATTTCCATCAATTACAACGGGTCTATCAGTAAATACTGCTTCAAGAACAGGTCTTGTCACAACAGGGTCATCCGATTCATCATTATCTTCTGGTGAGGAACAACCTGAATCACCCATATCAGCGAGTGTATCGCCATCGTTATCAAGTCCATCACAACACTGAAAAGAACAGGGCTCCTCATGGAACGCAGGTTCACTTGCAATGCGGTTTTTTAAGGCATAATAAGCCTCTTTAAACTCAAAATTATCGCTCCATGTTGAATCAGGTCCTGATATTCTTCTAATAATTCCGAAGCCATCTATCTGGTCAAAAGAATCCTGAATCTCATAAAAGAATGTATTTGTGTACCATGCTCTCGAAAGTTGCTCATCTATCACACGCATGTAATAAACGGATTGAGTCGACTGCTCGCCAGAATCCATCGGTGGATTACATCTATAGCCTGTTTCTGTAATCCAGACTTCCCTGTCTGGAATTCTCGAAGGAGCATGACCTGAATCAACAAGAGTATCAATAAACCCTCTGCGCGTAAATGAAAAACGACGATGGTCGAGTGCTTCAAAGAATCTATCTCCATCCCATATCTGGACACCGGTTTCAGGAAAACCCTGATATATGTGGTGAGTATAGATATCAAAAGAGATACCCTGTAAATCCATCTGGTGGAGAATATTCTGTAGCCACACATCGTAATCTCCCCCATGAGAAAGTTCAGGTCCCAGAGCAAGACAGTCGCTATAACCTGCATCGGCGCACCCAAGTTCTATTGCTTCTATTCCCGGTTTTACAATGATACTTACATATTGTTCCGCGGTTCCTTCCCAAAAATCTCTAAGATTTGGTTCATTCCATAAACCATAATGTGTAACTCCCATAGGTCTAAAATGAGCCACACTTTTTCTCACATATTCTGAATAGGTCCCTGCAACTGGCACATCATTACTGTTAGTTCCATCACTATTTCCACTTGAAGCCCATCCGGGAGTGTATGCTATTGTCATAAAAACCTTTAGTCTCGAAGCAATCGCATAACTGACTGCTTCATCGAGGGCAGAAATAAAATTGGGTTCAGAAGGGGTCGGTTGATTTTGATACCAGTTATTATCCACCCGTATCCATTTTACCCCAAGGTCCAAACAGGCATCAATGACATCTGAAGTCGGAATGTGAGTATTTATACCGATGCTATTATCACCCATGTCTGCTGAAACCTGCAAATTATAGCAGAAGACAATGACGAAAAATAAAAAGCATAATTTTTTAAAATTAATCATAATAACTCCTCCAGGTCTGTAAAAATCACTATTTATTTTAATTGTTTTTTCCCAATTTTAAATCTTATTAACTCAATCATAATTATTCCAAAAATAATTCCAATCAAAAGTGAAAGAAATATTACAGTTGCCAAAGATAATTCAACTTTCCAGAAAAGGAATGAAATTGTTACATTACCCAAATTCTGAATTGAAAAAATTACAATAACGATAAGAAAAATTATAGTGGTGAAAATTATTATAAAAAGTCCAAACTTTTGATATTTCCCCATTAATTATCAGACCTAATTGTTTTAAAAACCATTCTTTAATTTCAAACTATTAAAATTCATCACAATTTTACAGATTGGAGCATAGCCACAATATCTTTTCGATGAGTCTCAAATGCTTCTTTCTTTCCGCCAGATTCGAAAATCCAGATTTTCTTCGATTTTACAAAAATCCCTATCAAATAAGTGTATTTTCCATCTGAATTATCAACCAGAAACTCGAGTAATTTTCCTTTTACATTATTTCCTGTAACACAATCCTTCTCCTGCACAAAAGAATAGCCATAGATGAGGGGTACCTTTTCTTTAATGATTTTAGACCAGAAAGCTACATCCCCTACAGGTTCATTTTTTCTTACTTTAAAAGCGATAGCCACTTCGTCAGAAGAAATTGCTCTATATTTAAAAAATATTCCCGGCTTTTTCATCTTTGCAAAACCTGATGGAGTGTTTACTTTGAGCCCGCATCCTGAAAGAAACAATATAACAAACAAACACACAAAACTTACTACATTTTTATCTTTTATTCGATTCATCGTACTCCTCCATGCTATTCAAAAAGTGGATTCAAACCAAGAGAATATTGAAGCCATTGTAAGGGAGCAGGAAGTTTTGGAATAGGTCTTTTATAAGTATCCTTTACCTGAAAATAAACTGTAATGAGAGAGTAAAGGGCACTTTCCTGAAGAAATTTCAGTCTCCCTTTGATAAGTTCTATTTCTTCAACCAGTCGCTTTAATTCAGCCTCTATAGCGAGGCTATCTTTAACAGTTGCAGCTTTTCCGAGGAGTTCAAGGAGTCTATCACGCATAGCCATAGCATTTTTAAGTCTGATGTTCAAATCGCGAAATTCATCAGTAACATCCTGACCCGATATGTTTTTACTGACTATGTCACCTGTTGCACATATTTCATCTACTATCTTTTCAAAATTTTCAACAGGAACTCTGAAAGAAATCGAACCTGAATCCATTGATACAAGATATCCATTCCAATTTTTTATTTTCTTCCTTATATTTTCAAGTTCATCCTGAGGCTGAAATACTGCAATAGTTATTGTTGCTTCATAGATGATAACCCTTCCCTTAACTACATTATCCGGAAGGGGAACTCCTTCGTATTCTTTATTTTCCATATCACTAACTGGAGGAGTACTTTCCGCTTTTTCAACAGGCACAGGTTGTTTTGCAGCAAGAAATACCCCTGCCTTATCTCCTGCCATTCCCGATACCTCGGTTTCAGCCACACTCATTGGAGCCTTTTTCCCATAGGCAAAACTTTTTTCTCCTGTTGTTTCCACAAAATGTACTGGAGATGGATAATTCTCAGTCCTTACTCCTGTATGCCCACATCCGATGAGGTAAAATGTCACAAAAAACAAAGTAACTCTTTCTTCTATCATTTTATAATCCTTATCTTTTTAATTTTTATGGCTGTATTTAATTAAAAAGTCAATAATATCAAATCTCTTGCCACCCGTTAAAATCTTGTTCATACTGGCGTATTCGCTAAGTTCAGCAAAAAATTTTTTGCCACAACTGCGCCACTGGAGAGGGGGAACGGGGGGAGGAAGCCTTCCCCCTCAGTGGGGTCCGCGGGGAGGGTATAGCGGATAGTGCTTCCTCCATCACCGGCACGACTACGCCCTCCATAACCTCCTTTCAGTTTCAGGGAAAAGATTTTTTAGCAAGATTTACATAACGGAGCATTACCCCTGCCTCCGTAGTGGTAAACCATGTTCCTGCGAAAGCATGAATACATCACTGTTCTGGATTTGCACTTTAGAGGAAAGGATTGAGTGATGAACCATAGTGGTTAGCTTTTGTGAAAATGAGTAGAGCGGTTATTAACTCAGAAACAGGAATCCATAAAAAAATTAAGAGTGGTTAGCATCCTTTTTGTATTGACATATTACCTTAATTCTAATTAGTATTGTGATAAAGTGTTACCTATAAAAAAGAGGTCATTATTCTGGGATGTGGATATAGAGCAGATTTCCCCTGAAAATGATTGGTTTTTTATCATTGAGCGTATACTCGAATATGGGGATATTGATGATTTTGAATGGATGCAAAAAATTTTCTCTAAAGAGTTAATAGAAACGGTATTAAAAAAAAGCAGAATAATTACAAAAAGAACTCATTCTCTTATGAAGGCACTCGGATATGATTACTGAAGCAATCAGTATTGAAATGTTAGAATTGAGCAAGAAACTTGAATTTCTGAAAGAATTTTCTTTTTATCTCGCTGGTGGAACTGGGCTTGCTCTTCAATTGGGACATCGAAAATCTATAGATATGGATTTTTTTACCTCAGAAAAATTTTCTCCGGAAGAATTATCTAATACGCTTCGCAGTGCTCATCTAAAATTAGAAAAAGAAAGCAGGAGTCATTTAACCCTTCATGGCACTTTAGAAGGTGTCAGGGTATCGTTTATATACTATGAAGTAAACCTTCTTTTTCCACGGCTGGAATTTAATTCAATTCTTATAGCGGATTACAGGGATATAATAGCAGAAAAGGCGAGGACAATAGCTGATAGGGGGAAAAAAAAGGACTTCTATGATTTTTATTTCGGACTTCAAATAATTGATGTGGAAAAAACTACAGAATTAATATGCGGAAAATTCGGTAAAAGGATAAATTATTTTCATATTTTAAAAGGGCTCACTTATTTTGAAGATGCAGAAAATGACCCCCCACCCGTTCTTTTAAAGAAAGATATTGGATGGGATAATATTAAAGAGTTTTTTATAAATAAAATTAAGGATTTCGAAAAGTATTTTGCACTGTATGAAGCACAGATAAATTTTTAAACCCTGTAAAATTTTAAATTTTACGGCAATACTGTTCTTGACTTCGAAATAATTTAATAAGATTATTATGCTTCATGAAAAAAGATAAAATTTATTTAAATTTGTTTTTCGTCTATTGTTTTGTTCTTCTTATTTCTTGTAAAGGGGAAAAAGCAGAAGAAAAAGTAAAAAAAGGAAGTGAAACAGCAGAAACTTCTTCCACCATAGGTCAAGAGAACAAAAATAACATCGAAGCTGCCATTAGAAGGGACAAACTTGATGGAGGTCCCTATCCTGCTTTGCTTGTCACACAATCGAGATTTCTGCCAGCAGATGATGGTTCAGGAAAAAACACAAAACCAGGTCCTGCAAGACTGCTTATTTTGAGAAAAAAGGGAAATGATTGGCAAAAAGTGATTATTGATGACCCGGATTCAAATGTTTTCCATAAAGCTATGCAGATGGGAAATTCTATCTTAACCGCAGGTGCCACTGGGGCATGGTTAAAATTATGGACATTCAACAACGGGAACTGGAAGAGTGAAACTTTATGGAACCCTAAATTCGGCGGAAAGTTTGACAGGCTTCGTGATTTTGAAATAGGAAGGGTAATGCCTGGAGGAATGCCTCAGATAACAGTTGCAACACATGACCAGGGTGTTGTAGCAGTTGTTGTGCGTGAAGGAGAAAAGTGGAAAATAATCGAAATTGATAAAAAACCTGACACCTTTGTCCACGAAATTGAACTTGCAGATATTGATGGAGATGGAATTAACGAAATTTTTGCTACCCCTTCAATGCCAAATGTCCTCGGGAAGAGCCAGTCCGGTGAAATAGTGATGTACAAGTGGAAAGGTAAAAATTTTGAAAAAACTCTCATTAAAAAATTTGACACGCGTCATGTAAAGGAAATACTTGCAACAACACTAAAAGGAGAAAAAAAGCCAGTGCTCTTTGCTGCGGTAGAAGCAGAACTCGAAAAAATCGCAGATAAAACAAAAATCAAAACTCCAGTTGAAATTTTCAGGTTTTCATTTGATGAAAAACTTTTAGTTACCGAGGATGTTGTTGCAAGCATCTTCGATGCACAAATGAGATTTTTAGTTGAAGGAGATGTAGATAATGATGGCAAGAGTGAACTAATAGCATCAGCCATGAAAACAGGAATCTGGCTCATAAGACCAGCTCCTTCTCTACCATGGCAGGTAACAAACTTCGAAAGAGAATCTTCTGGCTTCGAACATGCTACATGTCTTGCTGACCTCGATAAAGATGGAAAACCTGAAATATATGTAGCGGCAGATGACCAGAAAGAACTTTCCATGTACACATGGAATGGTTCAGGTTTTGACAAAAAACTGGTAATTCCACTTGAAGGTTCTGTTATTACATGGAATATCATGCCAGGAAACATTTGATTAAAAAAAATGTAAATTGAAATTTCGTGAGGTTATAACCATGAAACAAAAAAGAAAAACTGAAACATTAATTTTGTTTTTTGCATTTTTATTCGGGATAATAGCATTGGATAATTGTTCTACTCCTAAAATGGCAGTAGCTCCAGAACTTGCCTCGAGGGCAAGCCCTATGCCGATTCAAAGAAATGGAGTTATGTTGACAAGCGACGCAACCATAGGAAATTATACCACACATATCACCAAAGACACAAGAGGAGGTGGGGCTAAAGTTGGTTTTGAAACATCTAAAGCAAATGTCAATATTGAATACCATCCCGAATGGGAACTATTCTATGAAGTTTCTCATCCCTCTCGACCAAAATGGATTACTGAATGCAAAGAAACAACATACATGGATATAGAATGCAAAATATATCCAGAAGATGGTTCGTGCCAGCAGTGGATTATGAATCTTCAGATGCCAAGGACTCAACCAGAACCTGGACGAAAACCAGAATTTTCAGGTATAATAACAACAGGACAGGGAATGCGTTTGACAATCGTTCAGGAAAGAGCTTCTTCTGGACCTGTTCATTTGCTATTACACGGATACCATATCTTCGATAATTCTGTTCCCGTTGGAGCGGTTGAAATAATTTACGATGGAAAAATATGGGTTCCATCAGACATTGACCAATGTTCCCAGAGTTCTATCTTTTCAGCCCTTTACGGTATTTATGTCCTTTCAGATACTCTAACTGTAAGAGCAAGCGAATAGCGAATAAGGAAAAATTTAAATTAATTTTTCTATACGCTTGCTTTTGAATGGATTTTAATTAAAATAGTAGTTAAAAAACAGGGAGAAAAGTGTATGAAAAACCGTAAACTACTATTTTTAATTTTACAAACTTCCTTTATCTTTTTTGTATACATATTTTTTGTAAACTCATGTTCAAATTCTGAGGAACAGGAATATTTTGGGGAAATGACCCCGCTTATTGAGGAAGGAAAAGAAGATGGAGTCAGTGTTGCAGGACCTCCGGTTTCAATCGAAGGGTCAAGCACTCAGGTCTGGGAAGTGAAAAATAAGTGGACAGATGTTAATACTCCAGAAGCGAGGAAAGCAGGAATTGCATGGGAGGAAAACAGTGGACTTAACTGGGATGAAAAATATGCTAAATGGGTTGAATCACTTGAAGAAACCACCTCAGTTAACGGCTACAGAACTTTCATAATTACAACTCCATGGGGAAAGAAAATCCCTGCTCCTGTGCTCGAATGTGCCGAAGTTGCAATGTTTTTAAGAGCAACCTTTGCTTCATGGTATAATCTCCCGTTTTATATGCAGGCGGTTGATGGGAATGGAACAACAGTTTATTTAGGGCATTTTGGATGGAGAACAAAAACAGGAAAATATCCTGGTTCGCCGGATTTCAAAACGAAGTACAAAGATTACTCAAATATGACTCAGCAAGACATTGAAAGAAATGGCTGGCCAAAAGATAATGAGTTAAGGCGAAGAGGATTATGGGGTGCCGAGGATGACTATCAGCCTTTCATAGATGCCAGTGCAAGAGCTGGAGCATATTTTGATGAAATCTTTCTTAATAAAAGAGTCGGATATTTCCTGCTTCTGCTCCTCGTAAATTTTGGTTCAATAAATCTTGCAGACCCATCGAATATGTATAATTTAAAGCCCCAGGCATTAAGGGAAGGTGATGTTCTTCTCGAAAGATGGCAGAGAAGAGGTATTGGGCACACACTGGTTGTTAAAACTGTAAACCCTGTAGGAACAGAAAAACTTGAAGGGGAACTTGCAAGCGGGAGCATGCCAAGAAGGCAACCGAAATGGGAAGATGCATCCACCTCAAGGTATTATTTCACAATGGATGCTACAGGAGGGTCTGAGATGAGTTCTGAGGGAGTTCCCTATTCAAAATTAGGTGGTGGACTTAAAAGATGGAGAGTTGCAATTCAGGATGCAGGTGTATGGTCAAATACGATTATGCCTTCAGATGTAAGTTACTGGATTTCTTCAACAAACTATACCGAAATAGGACAAAGACCCGACGAATTTGATCAGCTACTTGCAAGCGGAACACCGGAGGAACAGCGTGATATTCTCCTTCGCAGAATTGAAGATGCTCGCAACCATCTAAGAAGTCACCCGGCATCATGTTCTGCAAGAACGACAAGAGAAGATTCATTCAGGGAATTATACGACTTGATGTCAAGGGAATTTGGATATTCTAAAAAGCAGGTAGATAGCACATACAGGATTCTTGATGATTATGTTTTTGCAGAACTCGAATACTCGATGTCAAAAACATGCTGCTGGAACTCGACAACGCAGGCAATGTATCAGATTATAATGGATTATAATTTCAATCTGATTAGGTCAGCACCAGAAGGTTCCTGCCTCTATCCCGTTGTATTCAAAAACACAAATTCTTCCTACGAACCTTTTAAAAGTTATGCGAGCGAAACTGGCAGAAGTTCTCAGTGGCTTGAATGGAGCGAGGATGAATCCTGCTCGCAGAGAAATGTAGTTAACGATACAGAAAAAGTTCATCTCTGGACAGATTTTTGCGAAATCGTGGATTCAGTTATTTCCAACACCCCTTATTCCCCATAAATATTAATTTCACCCATTGTTACAAGATCCAGACCAACAAGATTTCCCATTTTTAACTTCAAGTCAGTTGGAAAACTCAAAATGGATGGAGGACTTAAATGAAAAGAGTAATTATTTG
>Ga0078972_1006518_pt1 | contig 27494 bp, 28 predicted proteins | sample YelNatPaOPGAMG01_FD_67568 | JGI IMG/M metagenome (GOLD analysis project Ga0078972, IMG submission 67568) | Hot spring thermophilic microbial communities from Obsidian Pool, Yellowstone National Park, USA - OP-RAMG-01 (SPADES assembly) (version 2) | ecosystem: Environmental > Aquatic > Thermal...
AGATCCTGATCCCAACGACTGCTGGGACAGGCGCCGAGATAACTATGAACGCCATCATATCCAACAGGGTGGAACATTTGAAGATGGGTATCGTAAGCCCACATATCATAGCTGATGCTGCTGTCATCGATCCCCTACTCACGTTGACCATGCCTCCGAGCGTCACAGCGTCTACTGGACTCGACGCTCTAACCCACGCGGTTGAGTCGTTGATGTCTATTGAACTCAATCCATTCTGTGAGCCCCTAGCCTTGGAAGCTGTCAAACTCATCTTCAGGAGCCTACCGAAAGCATACAGGGATGGTGGCAACCTGGAAGCTAGGAGGGAGATGTCCCTAGCCGCCATGTTCGCAGGGATCTCTCTTGCCATCTCAGGCGTATGCGCAGGCCACGCAGCCGCATACTCCTTCACAGTCACCGTTCCCCACGGCGTAGGATGCGCACTAGCCCTACCGTATGTCATGGAGATGAATGCGCCAGCATGTGCGTCCAGACTCGTCTCGGTCGCTGAGGCGGCTGGCGTGAAGGTGGAGGGCGCTAGCCAGATGGAGAACATTTACAACGCGGTCTCTGCTGTCAGGAGGCTTATGGAGAATGTTAAAAGTCCATTGTCGTTGAAGGATATTGGGATAAAAGAGGCTGACCTCGACCATATGGCTGAGAAGATGCTCACTGTCAAACGGCTGCTTGTACGTAATCCGAAGACTCTGACAGAGGAAGATGCGAAGATACTTATGCGCAGAATGTATGTTGGGGAGCAGCTGCCACTCTCGGAATATAAGATTTAACCATCCACACCCACCTCATAGTATGACATGTAGAGAGCCATCGAGCAACGAACCTTGGGTCGATGTTCGAAGATGAGTTTCAGTGAACGTAAGGATCCCCTTGATAACTTCTTCACTCCCAGAAGCATAGCTATTGTAGGTGCCTCATCGAAACCTGGAAAGATAGGCCACGAGATCGTTAGGAACATTTCACAGTATGATTATAAGGGTCGAGTATATCCTGTGAATCCAACCGCTGAATCTATACTCGGCCTCAAATGCTACATGAGTATAAGTGATGTTGAAGATGCGGTGGACCTAGCGGTCTTCGTAGCGGCCTCAAATATCTTACCTGAACTTGTTGAGGAGGCCTGCAGGAAAGGTGTAAGAAACGCCATAATAGTCTCAGGTGGCTTCAAGGAGATGGGTGGGGAAGGTGTCAAGTATGAGGAGCAGATCGTCTCAACCGCCCGGAAATATGGTATGAGGATAATTGGTCCAAACTGTATAGGTGTATTCGATAGTTCAACAAGACTAGACACTTTCTTTTATCCTCGTGATCGAATGGTCAGGCCTCCACCTGGAGGAGTATCATTCGTCACTCAGAGTGGAACCTTCGGCCTAACCTTCCTTGAATGGGCGACCAACTCTAGGATGGGTGTGAGGAGGCTGGTCAGCCTAGGTAATAGGTGTGACGTGAATGAATTGGACATGGTCAAGTATCTCGGTCGGGACCCCTCAACGAAGGTCATCGCTCTACACTTGGAGAGTCTGACCGACGGGAGGCAACTTGTGAAGGAGGCTAGGGAGGTCTCCTCTAGAAAGCATATAGTAATGTTGAAGACAGGTAGGGTGGAGAAGTCTAAGGCAGCCCTCAGCCATACAGGGGCGATTACTGGGTCTTACCAGGTTTGCAGGTCTGTATTGAAAGATTCGGGGATGATCCTCGTAGACTCTTTCGAGGAGCTCTTCGACGTGTCGAAAGCATTGGAGAAGCAACCTGCGGCCAAGGGCAGCAATGTTACGATAGTTACAAATGCGGCAGGCCCATCGGTAGCGGCAGCAGACCTATGCCACGAGTATGGTTTCAGAATTGTTGAATATTCTGATGGTACCCTGAAGAAGCTTCGCTCAACCCTCCCACCATACGCTGTTTTAGGGGAGTATGTCGACCTCACAGGCAGCGCCACAAGTGAAGATTATCAGAAGACTCTTGAGATAATTCTCGAGGAACCCAACATAGACGCCATAATCTGCTTCGTAGTATTTTTGAATCCACCTATAACACCAGAAGTTGTGAAGGTGATCTCGAACGTTCAAAGTCTCGGGAAGCCGATACTCTGCTGGGCTACTGGAGGTGAATATTCCCAAAAGCTCATAGATAAGCTTGAGGAAGGTGGTGTTCCAGTATATCCGACAACTGAGAGGGTCATAAGGTCTCTGAGAGGCCTCATAGAAGCTGGTTCCCCGAGATCTTGGTCTGAACCTGAACCTGTCCAAGCCGACAGGGAGAGTGTGGCCAAGATCATTGAGAAAGCTTCGTCTGAAGGACGCGACATGTTGACTGAGCTGGAGAGTAAGGATATTCTGAGAGCCTACGGTGTCAGGACGACCGTTGAGTATGTGGCAAAGTCTGCGGTTGAGGCCGGGGCCCTAGCCTCAAAGATAGGTTTCCCCATTGTGATGAAGGTTCTCTCCCCAGATATAACGCATAAGTCTGATGTCGGCGGTGTGGTGACCGATATTAGAAGTCCACAGGAGGCGTCTGAGGCTTTCGATGAGATAGTTGGGAATGTGAGGAGGAGTAGGCCTGAAGCTAGGTTGGATGGGGTTATAGTTGAGAATCAGCTGCCCAGAGGCGTAGAGGTTCTTGTAGGCGCAACAGTAGACAGGGACTTCGGCCCCGTCGTAGCCTTCGGCCTCGGAGGCATATTCGTCGAGGCCTTCAGGGATGTCTCATACGGTTTGGCGCCCCTCTCGGAGAGTGACGCCCTAAAAGTTATCTGCAGAACCAACGTGGCCAGAATGCTCTCTGGATTCAGAGGTTTCGGACCTGCCGATTTGAAGGGTCTCTCAAACATTCTGATGAGGGTTTCCCACCTTGCTTATGAGCAGCCGATAGTTGAGATGGATCTCAACCCTGTAATCGTCACGTCGAAGGATTGTACTGTTGCAGATGCGAGGATGAGGATAAAGGTTTGAGGTGTTTGAACCTACTTCTTATGTATGATGTCTGCAACCCAGCCTAGACCGAGCTCCCTGAGTTTACCTTCGTTAGGCTTCCCATCCTCGTCGAGTCCACGTTCCCTATAATACTCCTCGAGCATCACATCCAATTCAACGATCTGCCCTTTCGCAGGCCCCTCATTCACAGATTCTTTGAGGAACCTCTCAGGGAGGGTGTCGTCTTTTCTTGTGATTCCCATCCTATTGTTGAAGGCACGTTGAATATTCCATATTCTCTCACCTATTCTCATGAATTCTTCGAATGTTAAGGCTCGGCCTGTTACGGCTCCATAGTATTCGGTGAGTATCTTGAGTGGGAGCTTACCCCAGAAGACCATGAACTTACACATTCCAAGAGAGTCTACGGCGCAGCAGAGGTCTTGGTAAACCTTGGCCATGCGTCCTTTATCCTTCGTCAAGAAGCCGTCGACAGGCTCCTTCCATGGAAGTTCTGGGCTGAGTAGATTTCTCTCAACGAGCATCGGTGAACCTCTGTTATGGTTTGCTCCAACATTCGACGTTGCATATGCGACTGCCATAGACTTGAACTTTCTTGGGTTATGCTCAGGAAACTCTAGGCCCTTAACATGTATGGCGTACTTCTCTGAGCCTTTACCTATCAATTGAGATGCTCGGCGAACACCCTCACCGAGTATGGCTCCCAGACCTTGCTTCATCCCTATGAGTTCACACATCTTTACTATGGCGTCTGGATTCCCCCACGTGAGGTCGACGCCTCCGGTGTCTTGCAGGATACCTTTCTCATAACATTCCATGGCGAAGGCTATGGTCTGGCCTGTCGAGATGGTGTCTATTCCAAGCCTGTTGCAGATGTCGTTTGCTTTAGCTATGGATTCTAGGTTGCTGTTGTAGCATAGTGAGCCTAGGGCAGCCATGGTCTCATATTCGGGGCCACTCCCCTCCATCGCATATGGGCCGCTGGGTACCCTCACCCTCCTTCCACATGCTATCGGGCATGTCTTGCATGGGTTTGGGCCGACGAGAATCTTCTGGGTCATCGTTGAACCTGTTATGTTTTCAGCTTCAGGGAAGGATCCTCTTGTCCAGTTTCTTATGGGAAGGTTTCCATTCTGCTCGAAGACTATCAGGCCTGCTGCTGTTCCATGTTCTCTGAGGGTCTTCGTGTTTGGAAGAGCTATGTTCAAAGCTTCTCTCCTCAACTCGTCCAGCCTCTCAGGATTTGAAACCGCGATCTTGCCTGTTCCTTTACATGCTATGGCCTTAAGGTTCTTTGAACCCATCACCGCTCCTAAACCGCATCTTCCTGCGGCCCTGCTGTCATCTGATATGATGCTTGCTATCTTGACGAGTCTCTCACCTGCAGGTCCTATTGCTACGACTGAGATCGACTTGTCATGCAGTTCTTCCCTCACCGCATCTACAGTCTCAAAGGTATCCATCCCCCATAGGTGCTTTGCACTCTTGACCTCCACCTGATCGTTATGGATCCATATGTATGCAGGGTTCTCAGCCCTCCCCTTCACAACTAAGCCGTCGTACCCCGAATATTTCAGGTCTAAACCGAGGGGTGCTGAGAATATCGACTCCCCATATATGCCTGTCAGAGGTGATTTGGAGACTACTGTCGTCTTGATTCCGCATGGAATGTTTGTGCCTACGAAGGCGCCTGTCATAAATATGAGTATGTTTTCGGGTCCTAGGGGATCTGTCTCCGGCCCCACCTCCTTGAAGAGTATGTTCGACGCTATGCCCTCGCCGCCAAGAAAGTTGTATGCGAGCTCCATGTCGAGGCTCTGCTTTTTAACTTCTCCATTGGATAGGTTTACCCACAGGATCTTTCCAGAATATCCATGAACCATATCTTGACAAGGCTCCACCGATTCTGTTATGCTGTAGGAAATATTAAGCCTTCCAGTTAAATCTTAGTATCGGATCCTTTGGGTTCAATGAATCGTCCAACCTCCATCCACAGGGAGGATAGCTCCGGTGATGATGCCTGTCTCGTCGCTTGCGAGGAAGGAGACTGCGGCTGCCACTTCATCCTGGGTTGCTAGACGCTTCAGAGGGATGTTGTCCATTACGAATTTTCTGAATTCTGGGTCGGCGAGCATCTTCTCTGTGAAAGGTGTCTCTACGAATGTTGGTGCGACGGCGTTCACTCTGATATTGTATCTCGCCCATTCGTAAGCGAGTACGCGTGTAACTTGGTCTACTCCGCCTTTGCTAGCACAGTAGGCTGCCCTGTAAGGTAGGGCTACTTTGCCTGCTTGGGATGAGATGTTTATTATAACACCATTTCTTCTAGGTATCATGGACTGTACTCCTACTGCTTGGCAGCAGAAGAATAGGCCTTTGAGGTTTGTGTCTACTATGGTGTCCCATGCTTCGACTGTAACCTCTTCAGCCCTCTGTGGAATGTTGACTCCTGCACTGTTTACCAAAATGTCTATCTCACCGAATTCTTTTCGGGCCCTACGTACTGCTTCCGGAATCTCATCGGTCTTGTTAACGTCGACTGAGTACCATTTGCATCTTCGACCCAACCTAAGAATCTCACACCCTGTCTGGGCTAGTTTACTCTCTGTACGGCCCCAAAGGATCAGGTCGGCGCCGTCTCTTGCGAGTCTGATGGCTGAGGCTTTCCCTAGACCGCTCCCCGCCCCCGTAACTAAGGCTATCTTTCCAGATAGCGCCATTAAAATCTCACCTATCGAAATTATTGTTTTATTAGTTAAATCAGTTTTGTGTTTTGCTATTATGGTTGTGCTGGGGGTTTAATGGTTGGTGGGGGCGGTATGATTCCTTCCCTCATCAACAGCTGTAATGTTCGGCGGTATCTCGATATTCTCAGTTGCGCCTTCTCCATCAACTCCTCATATGTATGCTTGACTCTTGCCACACCTGATTCGATGGCTGCTCTTCCAACGGCGGCTGCGACTCTGGGGTATAGGTCTGTATCCATCATTGTCGGTAGTATATGGTTCTCTTTGAGGCCTTGCTCCTCAGCATATCTTCCTATCTCATAAGCTGCGGCCAGCATGATTGATGTGTTTACTCCTCTGGCTCTGACGTCTAGTAAACCTCTGAATACGGCTGGGAAACATATTGAATTGTTTATCTGGTTTGGATAGTCTGCCCTGCCTGTAGCCACTATCTTGGCACCTGCCTCCAAAGCTTCTTCAGGCGGGATCTCTGGTGTCGGATTGGCTAAGGCGAATATTATTGGTTTATCAGCCATCGTTGAGATCATGTCGCCGGTCAACACTCCGGGGCCTGGCTTTGAGAGGGCTATGGCGACATCTGCTCCCTTCAAGGCGTCTCTCAAACTGCCTTTCAACATTCTTCTATTCGTCTTCTCAGCCATTTCAGCCTTATACTTGTCCATGTCAGGTCTGCCCTGGTAGAGTATGCCTTTACTATCTACTATGATCATGTCTTCAGCATTCGCCCCGGCCTCTATCAGGAGTTTGGCTGAGGCCAGAGAAGCTGTTCCTGCGCCGACCATTACTATATGTAGTTCCTTAAGCTTCTTTCCAACAAGTTTCAGAGCGTTCTTCAAGGCTGCTAGGACGACTATTGCTGTTCCATGCTGGTCGTCGTGGAATACTGGGATGTCAAGTTCATTTGATAGTCTCTCATATATGCCGAAGCATTTTGGTGCGTCTATATCTTCGAGGTTGACTCCTCCGAACGATTGTGAGATCCATTTCACAGCTTGAACTATCTCGTCTGGGTCTTGGGTTGAGATGAATATTGGGAAGGCGTCGATGTCGCCTAAATATTTGAAGAGGAGGGCTTTAGCCTCTATCACAGGCATACCTGCCCTCCCAATGTTTCCTAGGCCTAGAACCCTTGAGCCGTCGGTGATTACGGCTACAAAATTTCCTACATTGGTATATTCATATATCTTCTCTTTATCCTCATTTATCTCTATGCATGGTTGGGCGACTCCTGGAGCGTAGAGTATTGCTAGGTCCTCGTAGGAGGTTATTGGGGTCTTGATGGTGACTCCTATTTTTCCCTTGTAGTACCTGTGCCATTCCACGGCAAGTTTACCGTATGGTTCAATCATTATAGTTTCCTCTAACTTTTTGATCACTATGAACCATATGTAAAAGAATATCATCCTCTTATTAACCGTTTGGTTCATTTATTAAACAGCTACCGAAAGAAGAACGGATAAAAATTCTCCGGAAACCTGCCGGCCAGACGACGTAACTCTCTAAAACAATATGCGTCTCGGTAAACTTATTTTGAACTGGCAATGATCACAGAGCGAACGGTAAGAGGATGATTATGGGAGAAGTTGGAATAGTATCCTTCGGCCATACGAAATATGGGATCCTCAAAGACGAAATCTCCGATCTTATAGGTAGTGTGGTTGAGGAGTGCCTGAGTAGAGTTGAGAAGGGGATCGAGCCGAAGGAGATAGGTCTCGTAATAACAAGTTGCGCCGACGACCAATTCTCGAATCAACACCAGACAGGAGCTCTGGCGTTGAGATACTTGAAGAATATGGACGCGGAGGCCTTCAGGGTTGAAGCGGCCTGCTCAAGCGGGAGCCTCGCAGTATATTTGGCTAGAAAGATGTTGAACGCCGGCTACGTCGACAACGTTTTGGTAGTAGGGTTTGAGAAGATGAGTAGACTCTCAACAGAAGCCGCTACCTCAGTCTTGATCAGGGGAGGGTCGCCTGAGGAGAATAGGATCGGTATAACCCAACCTGCCGCCTACGCCATGATGGCCCAGATATATATGGAAAAGTATGGTGCGACTGAGGACGACTATGCGAAAGTCTCAGTCAAAAACCATAATAACGCTTTGAGAAATCCATGGGCCCAATTCCATAAGAAGATCAGTGTTGAAGACGTTAAGAGTTCGAGGTTGATAGCCTCACCGATAAGGCTCTTCCACTGCAGCCCGATAAGCGACGGCGCCGCCGCCCTACTTTTAAGCAGAAGGCCCAGAGACTACACGGATACGCCGGTGTATATTAAGGGTATGGCTTTGGCCAATGATGCTCTAGGAGTCTTTGAGCGGGATGACCCAACATCGGTGGCGGCGACGAGGAAGGCTGCAGCCAAAGCCTTCAAGGAAGCCAATATAGAAGTCAAAGACATAGACTTCGCTGAGGTCCACGACGCATTCACCCCTGTAGAACTCATGATCTACGAGGACCTGGGATTCGCAAGGAAGGGTGAAGGTTACAGGCTGATAAGGGATGGAACCGTCGAGTTCGACGGCGCATTGCCTGTCAATGTGAGTGGAGGATTGAAAGGTAAAGGCCATCCGATAGGCGCTACCGGTGTTGGGATGATGGTTGAGATCTTCCTCCAACTTCGGGGTGAAGCTGACCAGAGGCAACTTCCAGATGTTGAGATTGGTCTGGCTGAGAATCATGGAGGGACGGGAGCAACCTCCGTAGTGACCATTCTGGGGAGATGATGAATGGCCAAGCTACTTGCATACTCCCTGGTATCTGTCGTCCCCCCACCATTCAAGACTGAGTATATCGTCGGGATCGCTGAGGAGGACGGTGAGAGGATGCCTGTCAGGATCGACCGTTCGCATCTTAAAAACTTAAAGATCGGGATCTCAGGGACGATAAAAACCAGAGAGACCGATCAAGGTGAGATCAAATATTTCACACCTGAAGAGGTTAAGGTGGAGGGTGGGAAGGTTGCCTTGGTGACAGGGGCTGCTAGGGGTATAGGTAGGGCGATAGCAATTGAACTCGCAAATAGAGGCTACGACATGGCTTTGAACGATATCGAAACCTCAGCTGACGGTGAGGAGACCATTAAGGAGATACAGTGTCTGGGGAGGAGGGTCCTATTCACAGTTGCTGACGTGTCAAGTTACAGCGATGTTCAGAAGATGGTTGAAATGGTTGTTGAAAAGTTTGGGAGGATAGATGTGCTTGTGAATAATGCTGGAATAAACATAGACAGGTTAGTGACTAACATGTCACCCCTGGAATGGCAGAAGGTTATAGATGTGAATCTGACAGGTGTCTTCAACTGTACGAAGGCTGTCCTCCCACATATGATCGCGGCTGGCGGTGGCAGAATCATTAACATGAGCTCACAAGGAGCCTTGGATGGGCCTGTGGGTCAAGCCAACTATGCAGCCGCGAAGGGCGGCGTCATATCCTTCACGAAGGTCATTGCCAGAGAATACGCCCAGTACAACATACTCTGCAATGCAGTCGCACCTGGATGTATCCGAACGAGGATGACCGACTCCATTCCCCCAGGCCAGCTACGTGAGAGGGTATCCAAGATACCTCTAGGTAGAAGGGGTGAGCCTGGTGAGGTTGCAAAACTAGTTGCATTCCTGGCAGAGGATGGAACATACATAACTGGCCAACTGATCCTTATAAACGCGGGAGAATACATCTAACGGTAATCATAGATTTCATGGCACCACCCATCCCTAAGCCTAATATATAACAACATACATGATGTTCCGAGAACCGCAAAACCAGGCAATCCAGAGACCCCTGTAGTCAAGTCGTCCCCACCCTTAACAAGCATTATTGAAAGTCCAGCCGTAGCGTTGAGGGATCCGTGGAGTATCGCTGCGGCGGGAACCGCCCCAGACTTCAACCTCACATAGCTGAAGATGGGTGAGAGGAGCATGGTCCAAGCTATCATCATCAAGACGCCAATCGAGGGATGTTGAGGATAATTGTGGCCTAACATAACTAGAGGTGCGTGCCATAGCCCCCAGACGAATCCTGTGAGGGCTGAGCATCTCCAGAACCCTGTGTGAATGAGTTCTCTGAACATTAGACCCCTCCAACCAACCTCCTCCCCAAATCCTGCAATGGCGTTGACGGTCGGGCCGACGATTAGGCCTTGCAATAGGGCTGTCCAGAATGGGTGGATGGGCGAGTCTGCAATCTCCCTTTTGAACTCCTCCAGCTGATCAGCAGTGAATATTGGGCTGAACCTCTCGAGTAGACCATCCATCCCAGGCGAATATTCAACCCAAGGGAGGAGTAGACTCATCCCGAAGGATGCGCATGCAAAATAGGTGGCAGAAGCCACGCCACTAGAAACCAACTATTGAGTTTCGGTGAGGCCCCTAAAAGTTCTTTCAAAGACTCTCCAAATATGATTCTCTGCATTATGATCGAGGCCACCATCGGAAAATACATGTAAACTGTGGCGAAGGCTATTGAGGCTGGTGTGTTCCATCCTCCACCAAGCATAATGAATAAGGCGACCGTCGACCAGCTAAGAATAAACGTCAAAATCACATATATGCAAACCTTCTTGAACCTCACATCCAAAATACGCCCCCCAAACATTATTTCAAAATAGACTCAGCATAATTCTGATCGTCGATATGTTGATTGAGCCTAGAATGTTGGATGAAGTCTCCACCCGCATCCAAACTATCTAAGGCTCATCTTGAGGTGTGGCATAGCACCCCACCTATCAGAACCATGATTCCTGGAAGCCAGTTCATAGCAACCATCATTATTATGCCGACTACGATTGCTATTGTGCCGCCTGTCCTCAAGCTTCCACGCCTGACCTTACTGTATGAATATATTGCAATTACTCCTAGAACGAGTGAGGTTAAGGCTCCGACAATCATGAATCCAACGATCCATCCTCCAATTGCAGAAGGCATCATCCACCTATCCCACATCATATGCATACCCATCCACCTCGAGAGGCCCCCCATCCACAGTTGTATGAGAAACAGGGGTATGAGAGAGAATACGATGGACAATATTCCACCAGCCAATATCAACACACCTCCTACACCTGAGTAGTCATACCCCTCAGATTTGGGGAGATCTCCAACCTTTAAACCACATCTGAGGCAGTGAACGGCTCCTTCAGGGATCTCAGTTCCACACTTCATACAGTGAACCAATCTAAGGCACCTGAACAAAGATAATAAAAGGACCTATTATATCTTTACCAATAACTATATTCTCCTAACAATTAGGGATTGGTCAGAACTATCTTTACAGAGTTATTGTTGTTATGCCCCGTTGGGAGTATGTTTTCGTCATGTTGCCGGCATCCAATCTGCCTAAACCCGGAGGCTCACACACCCTTCACAGTATGGGGGTGGGTAAAGCTTTATGAAATGTTTGTGTATAAAATAGTTTAGGGTGTGGGGAATGGTTGCTGTTGAGTATATGGTAGATGCGTTGGCCGCCGCATGTTTTCTCTTCGGGGCTGTGTTCTATTTGATGGTGGCTTACGGTGAGAGGCGGGGTGGACTGGCTTGGAGGCTGTTTGGACTGACAGGCGCGGTCTGGTTTACTGTGATGTATTTGAAGTTGATCAGTAACATGGCAGGTTGGCCTTGGACTTATGGCACTGTCAGGGCTACGATATCGTTGAGTCTCATCATCTATCTGCTGGGTCTGGTGGCTCTTGCGAGGATGCTGAGGTAGAGGCCTACCCTATTTCAGCTTCAGGGATCGCTGAAAGTCCCTTATCATCTCATCTAGATCATATGTTGCCTTCCAGCCCCACTCATTCCTTGCGGGGCTGTCGTCTATGTAGCTGAAGCCTTTACCCATCATCTTCATAACTTCAGGGTCAGGTTTGAATGTTATCTTTGCTGAAGGGATGTGTCTCCTAACTCTCTCAGCGAACTCTCCTGCTGTGAGGGCTATTCCTGTCAGGGTGTAGACTCTGGTCTTTATTCTCTGGCTTGGGGCATCATGTAACATTAGGAGGGCTTTCGCCGCATCCTTGTAGTATATGCATGGAACCATCGTATCCTCCTCAACCCAGACTTCGAAAGGCTTATTCTGGATCGAATATTCGATCATCCAAGCCAGATACTGGGTCATATGCTTCGTCTTCGCCCCTGGACCTATCACCGTAGGATATCTGACTGCCCTGAAGTCTAGGTTGAACCTCTTATGGTAGAATCTGCCGAGAAGTTCACAGAAGAGTTTGGTGACTCCATACATGTTCTCAGGCCTCTGAACCGTAGCCTCATCTATCCGTGTAGGGGTCTCAGCCCCTCTAGCATATGTTGCTATGGTGCTGGTGAATATGACCTTCTCAACATCGAATAGTCTAGCGGCCTCCAATATATGCATCGTTCCGTTGGCGTTGACTCTGTACGCAGCCCAAGGATTTGCGTCTGAAGGGAGGCTGAGCATCCCTCCAAGATGGTATATGCTCTTAACCTTGAATTCTTTGCCTGCGTTGAAGACTTCAGACCAATTCGCCAGGTCACCTCTGACAATCTTGACTTTACTGGCAATGGGTTTGAGAGATGCTGGGTCTGGGGCGACATCAAATAGGGTAGGTTCCTCTCCCCTCTCGACAAGCATCCTTGCAAGTTGGGATCCTATGAGGCCTGTCCCACCTGTTATCAGGATAGACATGCAACAAACCTCTTTTTTTCTTTAAAAAAATTGAGTGGAGGTTTACTTGAGGCTGTTTAAGAACTCATCCTTGGTCATGACTCTGCCTATCTTCGGGAATATGTATTTCTCAGGATATGTCTGCTCCTCATCGGTGTCGGTGGCTGTGCAGTCCTTTATCACTATCACTCTGTATCCTTTATCATATGCGGATCTGGCTGTTGATTCGACGCACCAGTTCGTGTGGAACCCAGCTATCGCAACCCACTCTATCATATTCGCCCTCAAAATGTAGTCTAGGGCCGTTGAATGGAATGCGTCTAAGGTCTTCTTACCTTCTATCACTATGTCTCCAGGCTGGGGCTTCAACTCATCTATTATCTCAGGTCCCGGGGTGCCTTTCACCCAGGCTCCTCTCCCACCCCAAGCAGGCATCTCCATCTCTAAACCCCTCAAACCCTCGACGGCTGGTCCTCCAGGCTTCAACTCTGGAAAGCCAGGTTCAAACCGGTGGAATGGAACGTAAATGATCTTAACCCTACCCCTCGCCCTGTTGACTAGAGCTACAAGATTTTCTATAACATTCCTCTTCTTCAACTGGTCCTTGATAAACTCGTACATGGCTCCCCCAGGCTTGAGGAAGTCATTCTGAGGTTCGATGAGAACTAGGGCGGTCTTATCGGCTGGGATATTTAAAGCCAACAAACTCACCAGAAACATATTTCGATGAAGCAGTCTTTAAGATTTATCGTCATCTAACAACATAGCGATTCATTGAGGGAGTCTGTGGATCATAAATTATTTAGGTTTCCAGATCCCGTTCTATATCTCTGTCTGGTTGGTGGTTGGATGCCCAAGGGAATGATCCTTGAACATGTAAGTATGATTGTGAGGAACCGAGATGAATCGGTTGAATTCTACACCAAAGTTATGGGGTTTAAGGTTCTTAGAAAATATGAGACTGAGACGATGAGGGTTGCATATCTCTACCTGGACGATCAATTGTTGGAGTTGAATGAGATGTGCCCCAAGGACCAGCCTGCAGGCCTTGTTCCTTTGGGGCTATCGCATCTAGGATTCAGGGTAGACGACATGGATGAGGCCATATCTGAATTCAAAAAGCACGGCGTCGAGGTTACAGGTGAACCTATAAAGTTTGAGCCGAAGATCTATGCTGTGGCAGATGTTTCTGGAGAGAAGTTGTTGAGAGCCCTCAGACCTACAAAGAAGCCTTACTGGAGGATAGCGACCCTCAAAGATCCTAATGGGGTGACTATCGAGCTGCTTGAGCGTTAAGGCAACCTTTAAACCTCAACACTCATAGACAGTATCTTAACATCAAAGGTTTCGGCATAGAGAGTTATGTGGGTTTAGAATGGATCTTGGAACTGTTGCATGTGTAGGGGCTGGGTTGATAGGGCATAGTTGGGCCACACTCTTCTCATGGAAGGGATACAAGGTTAGACTCTACGATTTGGATGGTAAAACTCTGAGATCAGCTTTTGAGAGAATAAGAGGTAATCTTGAATTTATGGCTGAGAGGGGTCTCATCGAACCTGAATTATGTAGGGAATCCTTGGGTAGAGTCGAGGTTGCTGGAGGCCTTGAGGAGGCTCTAGATGGGGCTGAGTATGTTCAAGAGTCTGTCTACGAAAGTTATAATGTTAAGAAGAAAGTTTTTGGGGAGATGGATAGGTTTGCGCCTGCCGAGGCTATTCTTGCCAGCAGCACCTCAACCTTGAAGATGACCATAATACAGAAGGCGACCGAGAAGCCTGGCAGATGCATTGTAGCCCATCCATGGAATCCACCCCACCTAATGCCCCTTGTCGAGATCATACCTGGAAGACAGACTGAACCTGAAACAGTCGAGGCTACAAGAACCTTGATGTCCAAGCTGGGTAAGGTTGCTGTAGTCCAGAGGAGGGAGGTTCCTGGAACGATAGGGAACCGTTTAGCCGCAGCTTTATGGAGGGAGGCGATAGATCTGGTTTACAGAGGTGTCGCTGACCTTGAGGATGTTGATAGGGCTGTATCTGCAGGTCCAGGTTTGAGGTGGGCTATATTGGGGCCGCATTTAAGCTACCATCTCGGAGGGGGGAGGGGTGGGATAGAGTATTACCTTAAACATTTGGGTCCAGCGATGGCTTCCAGATGGAGGACGCTGGCAAAGTGGACAGAGATCCCTCCGAAAGCTGAGAGGAAGATAATTAATGGCATAAAGGATATGAAGCTGCTGCGTGGGAGGGGGGTTGAGGAGGTTGCTAGGTGGAGGGATGAGAAGCTGATAGAGCTCCTAAAGATCCTGTATTGAACTGTTAACAGTTCAATTTGAATTACCGACGTGCGGAATACTCACTTGCCTATGCACGTCCTCTCCTCAAGTATCTTAAGAACCTCATCCACTTCAACCTTAAGCCCATCTGGAGTCTCTGTGGGAGGCTCATTGATTCTTTCCGGAGCATCTTCTCCTGTGAGGTTCTTGTAGTATTCACGCCAATCTGGTGGTGTCGTGTCCTCGATTGTTGACTCAGTCAAGATGCTTAGGACCGTCGTCCAGCATCTTGCCACATTCCCAAGATTGTAGCCTCCTCCACCGAAGACGAGGATTCTTCCACCACAATATCGATGGGCCAGCCTATGGATACTTGAGGCTATGTGGCTGTAAGTTCTGGCTGTTATGGATAGGTGGGCTAGGGGGTCGCCGACATGTGAGTCTGCTCCAGACTGTAAGAGAATTATCTCAGGCCTGTAATATTCGATTGCATGTGGAACAACTCTCTCAAAGGCGTGGATGTACAGTTGGTCGTCGGTTCCAGGTGGGAGTGAAACATTTATTTTGAGCCCTTCACCATCACCGCTTCCAGTCTCATGGGGGAAACCTGAGCCTGGATAAAGGTATCTTCCACTCTCATGGAAGTCTATGTTCAAGACCGATGGGTCTGAATAGAAACTGTACATGACACCGTCACCATGATGGGCGTCTACGTCTATGTAGGCGATTCTGGTGCAGCCATATCTCATCTTCAACATGCATATACATAGGGCTGGATCGTTGAATATGCAGAATCCGGCGGCCCTATCAGGGTATGCGTGGTGGAGTCCCCCACTCAAGTTGAACGCGTGATGTACACACCCCTCCATTATCGCCTCAGCAGCAAATAGGGAGCTGCCTGCGATCCAGCTTGTTGCTTCATAACATCCCTTGAAGGCAGGGGTGTCACCTGAATCTAGAAGGCCGTACCCTAACCTACTATACTCACGAACCTTCTCAACATAATTTTTCGAGTGGAACAGCAGCAACTCATCTGATGTAGCCATTCTCGGCTGTAAAACTTCGAATCTCGACTTCAAACCATAGGAATCTATCATGGCCCAAGATACTTTTAAACGCTCAGGTCTGAGCGGATGTGTAGGTCCAAGATCATAGGTTAATAGCTGCGTGCCTATAACCATCGCCGTGCTGCCGCTCAAGTCAGCAGCTCCTCCAACCTTCGGAGACCAATAGGCTATTGAACTTGGGTTGCAAGTATCAAAACGCGCTTAGGCAACTCAGCCCATCCGATGGTTTGAAATGTTTCCGCAGTCTATTCTCGAATCTATATAATTGTTACTCGACAGGGATCTTGTGGCCCCTGACTATCTTAGGCAACTCAACAGATAGTACCCCATTCTTGAATCTGGCTTTAGCCTCCTCTGGATTAACCTTGGCGGGTAACTCAACAATCTTATAGAATGATTTGAACTCGCAGTGCCTCGGGATTATACCCCAACGTTCAAACCTTATGGTCCGCTCAAGTGGAGCCTCAAGTTTCAAATAGTCCTCCTCAATCGTTAGATGGATGTTCTCCTTCCGAACGAGGGGTAGATCCATCGTTACAACTATCTTATCCAATGTCTCAGTGACCTCTGTCAGGGGTTCAAGCCTCCCGGTCGAGGAGTCCCACATCGGCCTACCATAGAAGAGCTCTTCGAAAGCCTCCTCTATCTCCCTCTCAATCTCATCGAAATAGTCGAAGAGCCACCTACCCTTCCTAACCATAAACTTTCAACCCCCTCTTAAACATACATTGCAGGTAGCTCCTGCTCCTGGGTTTTAGACATTCTCTGCAATGATCTAGCGGTCCTCTGCATCAGCTCCCTCGTCTTCACCCTTATCTCTTCAGCCTCCTCGAGTAGCTGGCCGACATCAACCTTTAAACCTAACAGAGTGTTTAGGGCGTTGACTGCTGAGGCAGCAGCCCCTGGATCTGGATACTGATAATGCGACTGGGCGAGTAGAACTATGTTGGTCAAGCCTTTCGTCAAGCACTCTCTCAATATCAGTGCGTGGGGGCCTACCATGAAACCCTCCTCGAGCATGGATATTCCTGCAGACTTGAGCATATCTAGACCTCTCTTTGAAGTTGATATTCCGAATACTTGGGGGGTCTCTACCTCAAGCCTGTTCTGGGTTGCAACCCCACTCACCGAGAACAGGATGTCAACCTTCTTGGATATTGCCCATCTGACCAAGCTTCTCGATAGGGGTGCTATCGCAGCTATGTTCACAGGGGTTTCGGATGTTAAGGCAACTAACTTCTCATCCCCGAAGATTCTTATAGGAACCTTCGGGTTGCCTTGATGGATGACCATGACCGGCGGTAATATGTCTGATTCTACGTGGCCTATCTCAGGGAGATTCATTGACCTTATTATGTGGCTTACGGCTATCATCCCCGTCAGGCCAGTGTCAGGCATACCTACAATAAGATACTTTATTGAAGATAGAGGTTTAACCTCAACTATCTGCATTTCCTCAGACATTTCCCTAAACCTTCATAGAGATACTCTCAGCGTATTGATTAAGTTTTTCCAACTACTCGGCGATTTGACATCCCCCTCAGATTTTGAGTTCTAGAGGCGCAGGTTACATGTTTGAAATTCTGAATAAAGTTTTTAGGCTGAGGATTGTGGTGCGGTAGCGTGGGATGTCTGACATGTCTACATTAGAGGCTTCTGTTAAGAGGCTGAAGACTGTTCTGGTCCTAAGTATTCTAGTCAACATAGCATTGGCAGCCGTCTTCTTCACAAATATTGGGATGGACGGCCTCTCTGAGAGTAGATATAATGAGCTTCTGGCTCAGAATCAGAATTTGACTAGAACAGTCAACTCCCTCAGGCAGGAGTTGACCATAATGCAGAGTCAACTCTCATTCTACAAGAGTCAGGCTGAATATTACTCTAGGCTTTTGATGGCCAATAGAACCGTCGGCGGAGGGGCTGTAGGAAAGTCTGAGGTGAATCTGGTTGCTGTTAGGGAGGCGCCAGGTTCTTTTGGAGAGTTCAGGTATGAGGGGGTCGTCATGGCAGCTCATCTTGAGTTGAGGGATGGTGAGGGGCGGCTCCTCATCAACACCAAACCTAAGATTGGGATAGATCTGCAGACCAGTGCAAACACAGCCATACTCGTTGCTGAGAATATCACCGGATTATCTCTCAGGATGACTGATATAATATTGACTGTCACCGCTGATAAGGAGACCGATATTGTGGATGGTCCGAGTGCAGGGGCTGCCATCACAGTTGCATTGATCTCAGCTGTGAGGAACCAAACATTAGACTCTAAAGTATACATGACTGGAACTATAAATCCTGACGGAACAATAGGTAAGGTTGGAGGAGTTTTGGAGAAGGCTGTTGCAGCGGCTAGGGCTGGTGCTAAAAAGTTTCTTGTACCACCAGGCCAAAGTGTCGCCGTCACCTATAGGGTTGAGGAGACCCATCCGGCGCCAGGATTCACAATAATAACAACTAAACCTGAGATTGTGAATGTCAACGAATATTTGCGTAGGATGGGCTACAATGTTGAGGTTATTGAGGTGTCTAGGATAGATAGGGCCTACAGCCTCGCACTTGCGGAAGATTGATGACCAACCTAGATTGCCTCAAACTCTTCTCCCTCTAAGGATTGTTCCAATGTAGATAAGAGAAACCAATACGCCTGCGACTGCGCTTGGGGATGTATTCCACAATATTGACGATGCCAAGCCCGCTATCTGCATCGTAAAGGCTATGGTGAAGGCCCATAATGAGACTGATGTAACTGTCTTACCCCACTCACCAGCCGCAGCAGCTGGTGCAACCATGATGGCGTAAACGAGTATCGCGCCGACAGCCTTCGTTGCAACGGCGATGGCGAGAGATGAGGCTGTTACGAGGAGGTAATGGTATAGTCTAGCATCGAGGCCATGGGCCGACAAACCCTCCATGTCGAATGATAGGTAGGTGAATTCTTTGAGGAAGATGATTGTCAGAATGGTCATAGTTGATGAGGCTATAGAGAGGAGGATGAGGTCGCTTACAGTCAACAGGTAAATGTCTCCGATGAGGTAGCCCCAGATTTGGGGTGTATATTCAGCGGGTATGTAATGCATGAAGAATACAGATATGCTCATGGCCATTGCGAATGTAACACCAACAGCAACCTCCATCTTACTCGTGACACCCCTCTCACCGGCGTATCCCGTGACCATGGCAACAATCAGGCTGAATATTAAGGCCCCAGAGGCAGGGTTTAAGAATGAGGTTAGCCCCGAAGATTGTAGGTAGATTGCAAGAGCTGCGCCGCCTAGTGCGGCGTGGGCTACCGCGGACGGCATGAACGAGAGGCCACGTAGAACAGTGAATGTTCCTGATGTGGCAGATATCATAGATGTTAGGGTCAAGGCTATGATGGCCCTCTGCAGGAATGGATGCGTGAAGATCATGGTTAGAGGGTCAGGCATGGATGTCACCTATGACAGCGTATACGTGGCCTTCATGGGTGATGAGTCTAACGTTCGGACCATAAACTTTTGAGAGTATGTCAAGCCTCATCAAGTTGCAAGGCTCCCCATACCCGTATAGTCTCCTGTTGAGTAGAATCGCGTTGTCTATATATGGGTGGCAAGGATTCAAGTCATGTGTGACCATCAAAATGTCGACATCACTATTCTTCCTCAAATCTTTGAGAAGGTTCAGGATCACATATTGACTCTCAACATCGGCACCTGAGAGAGGCTCATCTAGAAGCATCAGCCTAGCTTCTGATGCCAATGCTCTGGCAACGAGAACCCTCTGCTGCTGACCTCCAGAAAGTTCTGGGAACGGCCTATCCCAACAGTCTTCCAAGCCTAAGAGACGCAGAGACTTTTTAGCAGCATCAATATCCTTTTGACTTGCTATCCTAGGAACAGCCTTCTTAGCCAACCTACCCATCAACACAACATCCTTGACCTTTATTGGAATATTGTAGTCTATTGACTTTCTCTGTGGTATGTAGGCTGCGAACCTCCTAATCTGAGAGGATTGTCTCGAAGGATCTATCCCCATCACCCTCACAGAGCCTCTAGTCGGCTTGATTAGGCCAAGTATTGTTCTAAGGAGTGTTGTCTTTCCTGAACCGTTCGGCCCAATCACCGCTGTGAATGTTGGATGTTCCAGGGTGAAGCTGACATCCTCCAAGGCAACTGTTCCCGTCGAATATCTTACGTAAAGGTTCTTGACGTCTACTATTGTCTCCATCCTCTAAACCTCACTATGAGAGCCGCCTCAGCCAAGGCCAGTGATGCTAAGATAGCTAAGGCAATCGGATACAGCCATTGTGTGGATTGAACATCGCTGCTTGGTTTTACGATGATGTTTGAAGCTACGCCGGCGTTGAACATTATCAACGTCAAATAATCGAATCCTTCGAAAGACATGACCCTGAAGTGTATTATGGGTGTGTCTGTATCCTTTGCCAGTTGCTCAGCAAACTCCCCCACCTTCATCTGACCAGACAATTCTGAGGAGATTATAAGATTTACTTCCCTACTCCTCAGCTTCTCCTCAAGGTTGGCGAGTTCCCCACCGCTTATGAATATGTTCTCGCCGCGGCTGAGAACGCCTACAACATCCATTCCGAAGGTCTCCGCCAAGTAGATTTCTGATGGATGGGTCACCACAACCTTGAGTCTACCTGCCCCTTCCCCGCTCTTTAGTAGATTGATATAGTTCTTGACTTTACTGATCTTCTCTTGGAAGACTTCGAGATTCTTCTGGTATTTCTCAGCGTTTACCGGATCGATTTTCGCAAGAGCTGAGGCTGCGGCTTTGGCTATCGCTCGAGCGTTATCTGGTTTCAGCCAGTAACCGTGGAGATTGTATCCGCCAGAATGTTCTTCATGCTCGTTTGTTGGGATCCTTGATAGGTTGAGGCCGAAATCTATAAAATCTCTGAGGCCCACAGAGGGTTTACCCGTAGCCTTAATCAGCTGCTCTTCGAAGGGGAAGTGGCCTGTTTGAACTATTAGATCTGCGAGGGTTGCTTTGGCCAGTATCTCAGGTGTGGCTTGAAATGTGTGTGGCTCAACTCCTTCAGGTAGAAGTGTTTGAACTGAGACTTCTTCTCCACCAATCGCTTCTACGACGCTTGCCAGAGGCTCTATTGTAACTGCGACTTTCACATTTTTGGCTTCGACTTTATCCATAAAAATTACTGGCGTGAACGCAAGCAGGATTGTGGTGACTATTAGAATGGTTATTTTGCTGGTTTTCACCGTTGATCGAGCTCGGAGTAGACAACACTTATTTATTAATATTATGCTGTTATATTAATAACTTTTATATATTTTTAGTGAGTAAAATTATTAACTGAATCGAAATGGCAATAATAAGCATATCAGTAAATGAGAAGATGCTGGAGGAGATAGATAAGGCTCAGAAAAACCTTGGATTCTCAGGAAGATCAGAGGCTATTAGGGCTGGCATAAGAATGTTGCTTGAAGACGCGAAGGAGAAGGATCTCTTATCAGGCAGAGTCAGGGGCGTACTTCTGCTCACACATGAACATGAGGTTGAAGACTTTGTGACAAGGGTCAAACATAACTATCTAGACATAATATACACGCAAATCCATAACAGGTTCAAGGAAAATAGATGTTTAGAGTTATTCATTCTAGATGGAGAGGCTGAGAGGATAAGGGAGTTAACAAAGGAATTTCAGAGAAACGAGGCTATAGACCATGTCAAACTCATCTTAACATAGAAGCAATCTTTGAAATAAGAGGCATGTAAGCAATAGGTGAACTGTGATGATTATGTGAGCTTAATGTGTGGATGAGGGAACCCCCTCCCAACCACTCCAGTCTAGATGCCAGCTATTCTTGGGAGAGGGTTCTAAACTTATTTTTGCCTACATCGTCTAGGTGGGTGTTGCCGCAATACATGGTAGAGGCCTTTTCAATACATTGTAGTCTGTCACTGCATCTTGCCTTCCAGGCCACGCCTGTTTCTTGAATTCTATGATCTTTGGCTTTATGAGACCCTTCTCCTTTAATGTGGCCTTGATCTTTATTACAGCTTGGAATATCTGCTCTTCACTTTTTGCCCCTGCACAGACCATCTTGCCACTGGTAAATAGGAGGAGTGTTACTTTGGGCTCTTTCATTATGTGGATCAGACCGGGGAAATTCTCAGGCTCATATATTGTCCTCTCCAGCGTCATCGCTGAATCTTCAAGGTCAACTCTTTCCTTGAGGTCTGCGCATGCAACCATGTTCTCTATCTCGATCTTCGGCTCCTTCAAAATGACTATACCTGTAGATTTGAGTTCCTTGATTGCCGTCATGATTGATCTTCTAGCCTGCCTTACTGATCTCGTTCCCATAGAAATTATCTTTCCTGAGTTGAATATGAGTAGGAAACTCTTAGGGTTCTTCAGGTTCAAATATAGTCCAGGAAATCTTTGTGGGTTGTATCTTGAACCTGGAATTGTCTTATATATGAGGTCCAGGTCGAGAGGTTGCTCAAGCATCCCTGAGGCTACAACATTCTCTATCTCAACTTCGCATTCTTCTATCTCACTCATCAGGTCTTGGTTGACCATCTGATCTAAGGCCATAAGGTCTATTCCCTCCAGTCTCATGTGGGGGTGGCTCTCACAAATCTGGATAGGTTGCTCATGCACGTAGGGCACGTGGCTTTGAGGATCCTTCTCCCATTCACTGTGTCTTCGCTTATCTTATCCTCATCAACTGCCACTTTTCTCTTACACTTGAAACAGAACATTTCCATATTATATCATCACTCCTTATGTTTTGGGGCTCTATTGGCCCTGAATTGTTATACGATATAGAAGAATAAAAGTGTTTCTGTGTAACACAAAAACACAATTCTATTTATATAACCATAATAAAAATATTATAAAACATATTATATCGATGCCATCGAAAATAGATGTTTTGAGCCGGTCAGCCAAGTTTGATAACTACCTTCACAGATTCATAGCGGTCAGGATTAGCCGCCACCGTAAAGGCCCTCTCAGCCTCATCCATATCGAACTCATGGGTTATAACCGGTTTCACAGATCCTTCAGCTAAACTCTTCAAAGCGAGCCTCACAGAATCCGCTGGGCCTAGCCTAGCATTCTTTATAGTCAAACCTTTATCAGTCATCTCCCTGAATGGATGCTCAATAATAAGACTCTCACCATAAATGCTTACAATAACTACTGTGCCCATTCTTCTGGATGCCTCGATGACCCTGTTAAATGCAGGCGCGTAACCTGTGCATTCAAAGGCCACATCCACACCTGCACCTTCAGTCTCCTCCTTAATCAGACTCACAGGATCCTCTTTACGAGGATTAAATGTTCTGGACGCCCCAAGCCTCTCAGCCATCCTCAACCTATACTCTGCAATATCAACAACAAATATCCGATTTGAGCCCATAACCTTGGCATACTGCATCACATAAAAGCCTATAGGTCCAGCACCCCATACCAACACCGTCTTCCCACCGTCAACTTTACCCAGATACTTGACAGCGTTCACAGCAACACTCAAAGGTTCAGTCTGGGAGGCTGCCTTCGCATCCAAACCTTCAGGAACATTGAATAGTAGGCTGATGGGGAAAGCTATCCTCTCAGAGAATGCGCCTTGAACCTCAAACCCTATCCTCTTCCTATTGTAACACTGGTCTTCACGGCCTATGGTGCAGCTAGGGCATGGAGGATAGATGGCTTGGCCGTGGCAGCCCAAGGTGCATCCAGCGCTTACAAGCCTACCATCATAGACCCCTGACCATTCATGGCCTAAAACAACAGGATTATCAGGTGAAGGATCGATGCCAGGATACTTCTTTCCATGGAACCCGCATATAGCTATGTCTGAGCCACATATGCTGCCATATAGCGGTTCAACGATCACTTCGTGGGCAGCCGCCTTTGGCTCACCTATCTCACCTACAACTATAGATTCAGGGCCTTTACATAATATAGCCTTCAACCGCATACACCTAGCCTTTTCAAGCAAATGTAGGTTGAGTCAACATATATTTTTATTCTAGGCTCTACCTCCTTGCAAATTGATCTTGAGGTTATCTAAGTAAAGATGTGAATTGAACATGAACATTCACATAGTCAACACTTTCTATCCTCCTTGGAGGGGTGGCGCCGAGACCTATACTAGAAATTTGGCGGTTAACCTTCAGAGGATTGGGCATAGAGTCTCAGTCACAGCCGCCCATCCTCCCCTGAAGCCTGGGGACTATGTGGAGGAAGAAGGTGTTTCGGTGAAGAGGTTGAGGTCGATTGGAATGTTCTATGGGGTTCCAATAGTTCCTGAACTTCCAAGACATTTGATGCGAGTTGAGGCTGATATCCTCCACGTAAATTTTCCAAACCCATACACCGCATCTTCGGGAGCATTCACGTCAAAGCTTAGGAAGATGCCTGCAGTCTTGACTTGGCATAACGATCTTCCTCCAGTAACCAAGGTGGCTGGGATCCTTGTGAGGATACATGACAGCATACTTTCAAGCTATTACCTGAACATTTATGACGCCATCATAACAACTTCCAATGTTTACTTTGAAGGATCAAAGATCTTGAAGAAGTATTGGAGGAAGGTTAGGGTTGTTGAGAATGGTGTTGACTGTGAGAGGTTCAAGCCGGGAGTTGAAGTTGGAGACTTGAAGATGCGTCTAAACCTCACAAAGTCTAAGGTTGCTTTATTTGTTGGGGCCTTGACTAAGTGGCATAGGTATAAGGGTCTAGAAGATCTTCTGGCTGCTCTTAAGATCCTGAACAGGGAGGATGTGAAATTGATTGTTGTCGGTGATGGAGATCTTAGGTCTGAATATCAAGATATGGCTGAGCAGCTAGGATTATCTGGCAGAGTACTTTTTGTTGGGAATTTACCTGACAATCTCCTACCGAGATACTATGCAGCCTCAGACTTTCTTGTCCTACCCAGCAGGGACAGGTCTGAAGGTTTCGGCTTGACAATCCTTGAGGCTAATGCATCGGGAATACCTGCGGTAGCCTCTAATGTTGGAGGGATACCGGGAATTTTGACTGATAGAGTTAACGGTTTGCTTGTTCCACCGAGAGACCCTCAAGCTTTGGCTGACGCTTTACAAGTTATCGTTGAGGATGATGACTTAAGGGTCAGGATGGGTTTGATGGGTAGAAAGATAGCGCTCTCACATGACTGGAGCAAGGTTGCCTTTGAAACCTTCAAGGTTTACTGTGAAGTCCTCCAAAATAGAGGTTTAATGAAATCTAAGGCTCAAATTCCAATGTGAAAGGCTAAGCTTCACCTATAAGTATGACAGCCAATACTCCCAACGCTATTCCAAGCCCAACCCTGAGGCTGAAGCTCTCTCTGAAGATTATGTGGCTTACCAGAGCTGTGCCCACAACTAGGAGGGCTGTCAGAAGAGCTGTGAGCTTTCCAACACCTGTGACTGATAGAGGTATACCTATGAGGAATCTGGATATGAAGAGCATAATCAACCCTGCAAGGATGGCTGGTGTATACAGGTATTGCATAGCGAAAGCATAGTTACGGAGCATGTAACCACTGTATGCAACCATGCAAAGACCCAAGATGAAAATGCTGAAGTATAATGCTGAGTTGCCGTTAAAGTTGACTTCTACCAGTCTCTTGAAGGTTATCTGGCCTAAACTCTCTGTTCCCCACTTATACAGAATATATCCAAGAACGCCTGTCAATGTTATCACCGTTATAGATAGTATGAATGTTTCTCTGGGCATCATGAAACTTCCCCTTAGAGACTGCATACATAAAATCCAATACTTAATCCTTCTGAATGTAGCCTTGTTATCCAGTAAATTCCAAGAGAACTCTCGGATAGGTTCTTATCCGACACAGTTAAAGGGTTGCCACTTCAAGAGATGGCCGTTTAAAGTCTGGATTGATGGTGGCATCCATTGGCTTACAAGGCTGACGCCTCCAGGACTGTTAAGGGAACCCTAGGATTTGTGGTTCAGAGTTCGGCGACTTCACTTCTTGGGCTTCTACTCTTCGCGGTCTTCGCCCGTTTCGTGTCTAAGAGTGAGATGGGTGCCTATGCGGGTTTGACATTCACGGTGACTGCTTTTCAGCTTGCAGGTGTCTTAGGCATGAATACTGCGGCGACCAGGTTCACAGCTAAACTTTTGGCAGAGGGTGAGAGGGCTGGAGCGTCCGGTGTCGCTAGGATTATTTTGACTGCAACCACTCTCTCAGGATGTTTCTTCACTCTTCTACACTACTTTTCGGCGCCTTACTTCTCACACCTCATGAGCCAATCCTATGAATATACTGGTTTCTTCCAGGCTGCGTCTATGATAATCTTGATCTATGTCCCCCTCCTCGCCGTTGAAGGTTTGATGCAGGGAGTCCAAGAATATTGGAGGTTGGCTATATTGAGGGTTATCGGCCAAATATTTCGGCTTTTGGTTTGCCTTTGGCTATTCATCTCAGGTTGGGGGGTTTACGGAATGATAGTAGGATGGTCTCTCTTGGGCACCATTATGCTTCTGGGCTCCATACTTGTCTTGAGATGTCACCTAGACTTCAAAGCTGAAGAATATGGTTTGAAGCCTATTCTGAAATATTCCATGCCCATCATGGGTGCTGGGTTGGCAACATACCTTTCCAACAGCATAGACCTCTTCATAGTCATGAGTTATGGGTTGCCTGAGGAGTTGGGTGCTTATAATGTGGCTTTGGCCGCATCAGGAGCCTTATCAACCATCCTAGTAGCCTCAGCTACAGCAACACTGCTTCCTGCCACTTCTGCAGTCTACGGTGTTGCAAATGTGGATGGTGTCGGTAAGGTCTTCTTTAAGGCTTCAAGATATTTGAGCCTCCTTTTCACCCCTGCCTCTTTCGGATTGGCTTCGCTGGCTTGGCCTGTTATACTAATTATGGGAGGGGCCTCATATAGGGAGTCGACAGGCCCACTGATCGTTATGGGCTTGACATTCCTAATATACGCCTTATCGACACCCATCACAATATCTCTCACAGCTATAGGTGAGACTGGAAAAGTTTTGAAGATCACCTTAGCCTCTGTCTTGGTCGGTTCAACTGTCGCCGCTCTCTCTTACCCGATATACGGCATTATCGGAGCAGCATTGGGTAGAGCCTGCCTCTCAATTTGCACACTCATATTCGGATTCTATCAGGCGCAAAATGTTTTCAGACCAAGGTTTGACCTCGAAGCCCTAGCCAAATCTCTTCTAGCCAGCATAGTTATGGCTCCCACAGTATACGTGGTTACTTCAAACCTGTCGTCAATCCTGTCGTTGCCAATAGGTGTCATGTTGGGTGTGACCGTATATCTGATGATGCTCAGGCTCACTCACGCGGTGAAAGATGAAGATTTGAGAGTTCTCAGTGGGGTCATATTAAGTAAAGCATGGAGGTTCTCTGAACCCATAATGGATTTGGCGTCGATTATTCTGACCAGCCGCAGGGATAGTTGGAGAGGTGAAGAAAGTATTTGAGGACCCGAGTTAGCACATATAGATCATCAAGAAAGGCATCAACAATCTTTGTTGGAATAGGATTCGTAGGCTCTGGCCGGGTTACTCAGAACTATTCTATTGACGCGATGACATATTGGGATTCGACCATCGAAGGGGGTCTGCCCCACTCACATCCATTTCCTCCAAATATAGACTAGTTCCAAATGCTACTAGGTTGACAGAGGATAATCATGATTTTATGAAGTTACGCTAAGAAAAACTCATATACTTTATAGCGTTATTGTTTTTTGAGTGGGTAGGTAGGTAGTAACTCCGTGGTTGATTTAAACTGCCAACATTGTGGCTACAAGTGGAACTATGGTGGAGCCAACCAATACTATGC
>Ga0078972_1003976_pt1 | contig 27476 bp, 30 predicted proteins | sample YelNatPaOPGAMG01_FD_67568 | JGI IMG/M metagenome (GOLD analysis project Ga0078972, IMG submission 67568) | Hot spring thermophilic microbial communities from Obsidian Pool, Yellowstone National Park, USA - OP-RAMG-01 (SPADES assembly) (version 2) | ecosystem: Environmental > Aquatic > Thermal...
CAGTCCCAGTGTGGCCGGACACCCTCTCAGGCCGGCTACCCGTCGTCGCCTTGGTAGGCCATCACCCCACCAACAAGCTGATAGGCCGCGGGCCCATCCCACACCGCAAAAGCTTTCCACCTCGGGACATGCGTCTCGAGGTCCTATTCGGTATTAGACCCAGTTTCCCGGGCTTATCCCGAAGTGCAGGGCAGATTGCCCACGTGTTACTCACCCGTTCGCCACTCGAGTACCTCCGAAGAGGCCTTTCCGTTCGACTTGCATGTGTTAAGCACGCCGCCAGCGTTCGTCCTGAGCCAGGATCAAACTCTCCAAACAAAAACTCCTCGCGAACGAGGTGAATTCAAATCAGAGATACCTGACAAGACACCAAAATCTGGCATCAAAAACAACCATGCCCACACACGGGGCGTGTAAGCATGGTCAAAAAACAACAACAAACAAAAACACCAAACACACTATTGAGTTCTCAAACAACACTCTTGCTTGTCGCACCCGCTCCGGGGCAACCCTGCCAGCTTAATACAAACTTGGCTTTGGAGTCAAGCCCCAGTTTTTGGCCTTTTCCGTGGCCCGCTAGGGCCGGCCGTGCCAGGTTAGTACGGATCCAGCAGGAGGGTCAAGCCAGGTTTTGGCCAACTTCGTTCTCTGGCCGCACCTTTGGGCCCTTGTCGGTCCCGGACTCCGACTACTGTACCCGCTCGATCTCCGCTCCCAAAATCTGCAGGTTTTCCACGAACAATGGGTAGCCGCGGTCGATGTGAAAGACGTCGTGCACCTCGGTGTCGCCGTCGGCCACCAGCCCCGCCAGCACCAGGCCGGCGCCGGCGCGAATGTCCGAACACCACACCGGCGCGCTGGAGAGTTGCGGGAGGCCCCGCACCACCGCGTGATGGCCGTCGGTGCGCGCATCGGCGCCCAGCCGGATCATCTCCTCGACGAAGCGGAAGCGCGCCTCGAAGACGTTTTCGGTGATCATCGAGGTGCCGTCGGCGATTGACGCCAGGGCGATGGCCATCGGTTGCAGATCGGTCGGAAAGCCCGGAAACGGCAATGTCGCAACGCTGATCGCCTTGGGACGTTCGTACTGGGCCACCCGGAAGCTGTCGTCGGTCTGGGTGACGGTGGCACCGGCGTCGTGCAACTTGTGCAGGACCAACTGTAGGTGGGCGGGGTCGACGCCCGTCACCGAGATGTCTCCGCGGGTCATCGCCGCGGCAATACCCCAGGTCGCCGCCACGATGCGGTCGCCGATCACCCGGTGCTCGGTCGGGTGTAGCCGCGGGACGCCGGTGATGGTCATCGTCGGAGAACCCGCACCCTCGACCTGCGCCCCCATCTGGTTGAGCATCATGCACAGATCGACCACGTCGGGTTCCCGCGCCGCGTTGTGGATCGTCGTCACCCCGTCGGCCACCACCGCGGCCATCAGGATGTTCTCGGTCGCTCCCACCGACGGGAATTCCAGCTGAATCTCCGCGCCGCGCAACGTCTCCGCCTGCGCGACCACGCACCCGTGCTCGATGTTGCACTGCGCACCCAGCTGGCGCAGACCCGCCTGGTGCATGTCCAGCGGACGCGATCCGATCGCGTCGCCGCCCGGAAGGGCGACCCTGGCCCGTTTGCAGCGGCCCACCAGCGGTCCCAACACGCAGACCGAGGCCCGGAACTGCCGCACCGCGGCGAAGTCGGCGTCATATTTCGGCTCGTCGGGCGAAGTGATGCGCGCGACGTCGCCGTCGAGTTCGACGGTGGCGCCCAGACCGCGCAGAACCTCCGCCATCAGCGGCACGTCGAGGATGTCGGGGCAGTTGGTGATCGTGCTCGTGCCTTCGGCCAGCAGTGTCGCGGCCATGAGCTTGAGCACACTGTTCTTGGCGCCGCCCACGGCGACTTCGCCGGACAACCGGTTGCCACCGGTCACCACGAATCGCTCGGCCACCCGCGTCAGTCTAGTGAAGGCCTATCGGCTTGTCAGTCAGCCCGCGTGACGACGATGCGCCCGGTGGAGCGGCGTGAGCAGGAGTCAAGCCATCGAGCCGAGTGGCCGGGCCGGGTACGGTTTTGTCATGGCGATACACCTGACCCGCATCTATACCCGGACCGGCGACGACGGCACGACCGGGCTGAGCGACTTCTCGCGGGTCTCGAAGAACGACCCTCGCCTGGTGGCGTACGCGGACTGCGACGAGGCCAACTCCGCGATCGGTGTCGCCCTCGCCCTCGGGCAGCCCGGCCAGGAGATCTCCGGCGTGCTGCGCCAGATCCAGAACGACCTGTTCGACGCGGGTGCGGACCTGTCGACCCCGGTGGTGGAGAACCCCGAATACCCCCCGCTGCGAGTCAGCCAGCCCTACATCGACCGGCTCGAAAAATGGTGTGACACATATAACGAGGCGTTGCCGGCACTGAACTCCTTTGTGCTGCCGGGCGGTTCGGCGCTGTCTGCGCTGTTACACGTCGCGCGAACCGTGGTACGCCGGGCCGAGCGTTCGGCGTGGGCCGCCGTGGACGCCCATCGGGAGTCGGTCAGCGTCGTGCCGGCGCAATACCTCAACCGGTTGTCGGACCTGCTGTTCATCCTGACGCGGGTGGCCAATGACGGCGACGACGTGCTCTGGAAGCCCGGCGGCGGCGCGCCGGCGCCGGGCTGACCGAAAGGCTAAACGCTGCGCCGACGGGCGCGGGGCGACGGCCGGGATTCCAGCCAGGACAGGAATGCGGTCAAAGCGCCCCTGTCCAGCGCGATCTCGTGACCAGACCTGCGGTCCTGCGTCGTGTCGCGCAGCTCCAAAACGACGACCTCGGCGGTCATGATGTCGAACTCGTCACCTCGCGGCGCGCGCCGACCCACGATCTCCACTCCGCGCCGGCTGAGCCGCCGGTCCGGCCACAACCGCAGACTGGACAGCCGGTAGAACGCGGCTTCGCCGCCGCGATAACGGATCACGCCGTGACGCCAGCCATGGCCCCCCACCGCGGGAATGTCCCGCATGATCGCCGCCGTCCCACCCTGGCGCAGCTTCCACAGCCGATAGCTCAGGGCGAGCACGGCCAAGCCCAGCACGACGACAAGCGCGACCATGAGACCCATGGGCGCGCTCATCGGGCGCTAGTCGATCGCGCCGACGGCACGCAATCTGGCGCGGCCCCGTGCGGCGATACGAGGATCGTCGGACTCGGAATCCTCCCTGGCGGAGCTCTCGTCGATCTCCGATTCGAATGCCGCGGATTCGGCCAGGATGCTGACGGTCTCCTCGGTGACCGACAGGAATCCGCCGTCCACCGCGATCCGGAGATCGTCCTCGCCGTCCCGTTCGACGCGCACCATGGCGTCGTCGACCAACTGGGCCACCAGCGGGATGTGGTGGGGCAGGATGCCGATTTCGCCGACGGTGGTGCGGGTGAACAGGAACGTCGCCTCCCCGGACCAGATCTTTCGGTCCACGGCGACTATCTCGACATTCAATTCCGACATTTCACGCCGCCTTTCGCCTTGCTGCCAGCCGGATGTCGATCACAGCTTGGCGCCGAGGCTCTCGGCCTTCTTGGCCAGGTCGTCGAGACCGCCGATCAGGAAGAACGCCTGCTCGGGCACATGGTCGAACTCGCCCTTGGTCAGGCGGTCGAACGCCTCGATGGTCTCCTTCAGCGGCACCGTCGAGCCCGGCTGTCCGGTGAACTGTTCGGCGGCCATCATGTTCTGCGAGAGGAACCGCTCGATGCGGCGGGCCCGGTTCACCAACTGCTTGTCCTCCTCGGACAGTTCGTCGATGCCGAGGATGGCGATGATGTCCTGAAGGTCCTTGTAGCGCTGCAGCACCCGGATGACCTCCTGCGCCACACGGTAGTGCTCCTCGCCGACGACACCGGGGTCGAGGATCGTCGAGCTGGAGGCCAGCGGGTCCACCGCGGGGAAGATGCCCTTGGAGAAGACCGAACGGGACAGCTCGGTGGTGGCGTCCAGGTGCGCGAACGTCGTCGCCGGCGCCGGGTCGGTGTAGTCGTCGGCGGGCACGTAGACCGCCTGCATCGAGGTGATCGAACGCCCACGCGTCGAGGTGATGCGCTCCTGGAGCTCACCCATCTCGTCGGCCAGCGTGGGCTGGTAGCCCACCGCCGACGGCATGCGGCCGAGCAGCGTCGACACCTCGGATCCCGCCTGGGTGAACCGGAAGATGTTGTCGATGAACAGCAGCACGTCCTGGTTCGCCTCGTCGCGGAACCACTCCGCCATCGTCAACGCCGACAGCGCCACCCGCATGCGGGTGCCCGGGGGCTCGTCCATCTGACCGAACACCAGCGCGGTGTCCTTGAGCACGTTGGCCTCTTGCAGCTCCACCCACAGGTCGTTGCCCTCGCGGGTGCGCTCCCCCACGCCGGCGAAAACCGACGTACCGCCGAAGTTGCGGGCGATGCGGTTGATCATCTCCTGGATGAGCACCGTCTTACCCACACCGGCGCCGCCGAACAGCGCGATCTTGCCGCCACGCACGTAGGGGGTCAGCAGGTCGACGACCTTCAGACCGGTCTCGAGCATCTCGGTGCGCGGTTCGAGATCTTCGAACGCCGGGGGCTTGCGGTGAATCGACCAGTGCTCGAAGTCTTCCCCGTAACCCGGCTTGTCCAGGCATTGGCCCAGCACGTCGAAGACGTGGCCCTTGACCTCTTGGCCGACCGGCACCGAGATCGGGTTACCGGTATCGGTGACCTCGACACCACGGACCAGTCCGTCGGTGGGCTGCATCGAGATGGTGCGCACCAGGTTGTCACCCAGGTGCTGGGCGACCTCAAACGTGAGGGTCTTCGCGAGCTCCTCGTAAGTGATCTCGGCGTGCAACGCGTTGAACAGGCCCGGGACCGAACCCCGCGGGAACTCGACGTCGACGACCGGCCCGGTGATCCGGACCACGCGGCCGCTGCTGTCGCTCTGGGTCGCCTTCTCGTTTTTTTGGGCAGTGGCAGTCATATCTTTTCGCTTCCTCGTGGGGCCTGGCTAGCGCGCGTCGGCGAGCGCGTTTGCGCCGCCGACGATTTCGCTGATTTCCTGGGTGATCTGGGCCTGCCGCTCGCGGTTCGCCAACAGCGTCAGGGCCTTGATCAGGTCGTCGGCGTTGTCGGTGGCCGACTTCATCGCCCGCTGGCGTGACGCCAGCTCCGATGCCGCGGATTCGAGCAGCGCCTCGTACACACGGGTGGTCAGGTACCGCGGCAGGAGGGACTCGAAAAGCGTCGTCGCATCGGGCTCGAACGAATACAACGTGCGCACTTCGGGCTCTTCCTCGACGTACTCGATCACCATGGGGGCAATCCGGTGCGCCTCCGCCGATTGCGACAACATCGACTTGAACTCGCTGTAGACGATGTGCAGTTCGTCGACACCCTCGGTGTCGCGATCGTTGTCGCCCTCGCCGCGGGCACCGAGCATGAACACGTCGACCAAAGCCCCGGCGATCTCGGCGGCGTTCTCGTACTGCGGCTGCTCGGAGAAGCCGGTCCAGGATCCAGCGATGTCCCAGTTGCGAAACCTATAGTAATTCAATGCTTTACGGCCGACCGTGTAGAGCACCGGAGTTTTGCCCTCTTCCCGAAGCAAGGCAAAAAGTTCCTCGGCCCGGCGGAAGGTGCTCGCGTTGTAGGCGCCACACAGACCGCGGTCGGACGTCACCACGAGCACGCCCGCACGCGTGGGTTCGGGGCGCTCGACGAGCAATGGATGATCCAACGCGGCTTCGGCGGCCAAGGTGGTGAGCATCGCCGTGAGCTGGGAGGCGTACGGCCTGGCGGACTCCAGCCGAGCCTGAGCCCGCCCGATGCGCGAGGTCGCGATCAGCTCCTGGGCCTTGGTGATCTTTTTGATCGACCCGGCGGAGCGGATCCGTCCGCGCAATTCACGAAGTGTGGCAGCCATCGGTTGCTACTTCTTCTCTTTCTTTGCCTTCTTTTCCGGCGCAGGCTTCTTCACCTTCACCGTTTCCTTTTCCAGTTCATCTGCGCTCATCGCCTGGGCGTGCTCGTCGGGCACCACCGATCCCCCACCCGTGGCCGCGAAGCCCTTCTTGAAGTGCTCGATGACCTTCTCGAGTTCTTCGGCGGTTTCGTCGGAGAGCTTCTGGGTGTCGCGGATGCTGCTGAGAATCTTGTCCTCGGACGCCCTGATGTGGTCCAGCAGTTCGGTCTCGAAACGCCTGACGTCCGCGACGGGCACCGAGTCCAGGTGACCACCGGTACCGAGGAAGATGGATACCACCTGCTCCTCGACGGGCATGGGCTGGTACTGCGGCTGTTTGAGCAGTTCCACCAAGCGCGCACCGCGGTCCAGCTGCGCCTTGGACGTGGCGTCCAGATCGGAGGCGAACGCGGCGAAGGCTTCCAGCTCGCGGAACTGTGACAGGTCCAAGCGCAGACTTCCCGCCACTTCTTTCATGGCCTTGATCTGCGCCGCGCCACCGACGCGGGAGACCGAGACACCGACGTTGATGGCCGGGCGGACGCCCTGGTTGAACAGGTCGGACTCCAAGAAGCACTGTCCGTCGGTGATCGAGATCACGTTGGTGGGGATGTAGGCCGAGATGTCGTTGGCCTTGGTCTCGATGATCGGCAGCCCGGTCAGCGAACCGCCACCGAGCTCGTCGGAGAGCTTGGCGCAGCGCTCCAACATCCGCGAGTGCAGGTAGAACACGTCGCCCGGGTAGGCCTCGCGGCCAGGCGGGCGACGCAGCAGCAGTGAGATCGCGCGGTAGGCCTCGGCTTGCTTGCTCAGGTCGTCGAACACGATCAGCACGTGCTTGCCGTCGTACATCCAGTGTTGGGCGATCGCCGAACCGGTAAAGGGCGCCAGCCATTTGAAACCGGCAGCGTCGGACGCCGGCGCCGCGACGATGGTGGTGTAGTCCATCGCGCCGCCCTCTTCCAGGGCGCGCCGAACGGACGCAATCGTGGTGCCCTTCTGGCCGATGGCGACGTAGACGCAACGCACCTGCTTGCTCACGTCGCCGGTCTCCCAGTTCTGCCGCTGGTTGAGAATGGTGTCGACGCAGACGGCGGTCTTACCCGTCTTCCGGTCTCCGATGATCAGCTGCCGCTGACCGCGACCGATCGGCGTCATCGCGTCGATGGCCTTGATCCCCGTCTGCAGCGGCTCTTTGACGCTTTGCCGCTCCACCACCGAAGGCGCCTGGATCTCCAGAGCGCGGCGCGTCTCGGAGTCGATGTCGCCCTGCCCGTCGATCGGCTGGCCCAACGGATTGACCACACGCCCCAGGAACGCGTCGCCCACGGGCACCGACAGAACCTCGCCGGTGCGCTTGACTTGCTGGCCCTGCTCGATCTTCTCGAAGTCGCCCAGGATCACGACGCCGACACTGTGCTCGTCGAGGTTGAGCGCGACGCCGAGGACCCCGCCGGGGAACTCGAGCAGCTCCTGGGTCATCACGGACGGCAAACCGTCCACGTGAGCGATGCCATCCCCGGCGTCGACGACGGTGCCGACCTCCTCGCGGGAGGTGCCGGAGGTGAAGGAGCCTACGTACTCATCGATGGCGCCCTGAATGTCGTCAGCGGAGATTGTCAACTCGGCCATGGCTTTTCGTCTTCCTACTTGGTCTTCATTCGTGTGCGATTTCGGGATGAATGGTTGGTGGTCAGTCGGGCAGTTGAGCCTCGGCCGCGGTCAATCGCGCCGAAAGCGTGCCGTCGATCACTTCGTCGCCCACGGCGATGAGCAGCCCACCCAGTAATTGGGCATCGATCTGCAGCTGCACGGTCACCGGATGACCGTAGATGCGGGCAAGCACTTCGGTGAGACGCGTGCGCTGGGCGTCACTCAGCTCGGCGGCCGCGCTGACCCGCGCGACGATTTCCCCGTGACGCGCCACCGCGACCTGCGCCAGGAATTGGATGGCGTCCTCGGCCGGCTGGCCCCTGAGCAGTTCGACGGTCTGGGTCAGCAGCGACACCACAACCTCGTTGACCCCGCCGCTCGCGGCGTCAAGGACCTTGCGCAACAGGGCAACGCGGCCCTCTACCGGAACGGAGTAGTCGCCGAGCAGAATGGCGAGTCGCGGCTGCAAGTCGAGAATGCGCGAGAACCGGAACAGTTGCTCCTCGACCTCGTCGGCCTTGTCGTCACGTTCGGCGACTTCGAGCAGTGCTTGCCGCGACACCTGTTCGATGGCGTCGACCAAGTCGGAGTTGGCCGACCACCGTTGCGAGACGGCGAACCGCAGCATGTCGAGGGTGACGTCGCCGACCTTGCCGGAAAGCAACCTCTCGACCAGCCGGACCCTCGGCGCCGCATCCTCGGCGGAGATGGTGAGATAGCGAGTGACGACAACCTCGTGAACCAGCATTCCGGCGACCGCCACCAGTTCACTGGACATGGCGGACAGGCCTTCGCTGTCCAGGTTTTTGGCTATGTCGCCGAACCGATTCGACAGATTGACCACTGCCTGGCGGCTGGCCGAGCGCATCCTCGACAACAACGGGTACTGGACTTCCGCGGACGCGGGGGCCATGGCGTCGAGATCGTCCAGGAAACGATCCACGGTACCCGACTGCCGGGCGGGATCAGCAACATAGTTACGGACCAGCTCGCCCGCTTGGCGCACCGCCTCGTGTCCGAGTTCGAGCCGAAGCTGACGGCTCAGTTGCGTCCGCAGCAACTCGACCTGGCGGCCGCCCTGAGCCTGGATACGCGCGGCCTCGATGCCGGCCTGGGCCTGCAACTGCTCGGCGATGCGGGCCGCGTCCGTCTGCGCCTCTTCGACGATCCGTTTCGCGTCGGACTGGGCGTTTTGCACGGCCGTGCTGTGGGCCGTGGTCGACTCGGTCAGCCGATCCGCGGCCGCCGACGCGTCCTCCAACTGGCGGCGTACCGCGTCCTGCCGCGTGGCCATCAGCCGACGGACCGGCGGCACGACGTAACGCACCACGAGAAACACGATGGCCGCGAATCCGACCAGCTGACCGATGAAAGTCGACATGCGTGATTACCGTCCGGATGTCTTGGATGCGGATGTCGCCGTGGCGACGGGGGCGACCTCGACGCCGAGAATTCGGCTGGCCAACGTCGCCGACATCGCCGCCACGTTGGCGCGCAGGTCCAGTTCCACCGCGTCCCTCTCCCGCTTCAATTGCTCGGCGGCCGTCTGCAACGTCGACATCACCTGGTGCTCGGCACGGGCACGCGCGTCTTCCACGACGTGACGACCCTCGGCTCGCGCGTTGTCGCGCAGCGACGACGCCTCCATCCGGGCTCCCGTCAGGGCTTCGTCGTAATCGGCCTGGGCGGCCTCGAACTGCTCGGCCGCCTTTTTGTTGTCGGCGATGGTCTTGGCGACCATCGCGTCACGTTCGCGCAACACCTTCAAGATCGGCGGTACGACAAACGTGCCGATGACGGCGAGAACGATGAGGAAGATGGCCAGCACGAAGAAAAACGTGCCGTTGGGGATGAGGAAGTTGTTGGGCTTCCCCCCCTCCGCCGCCTGGCCCGCCGCCTCGCCTGCGACCAGAATCAGAGTGCTTGCGTCACCCATCACAGCGAATTAGGTGCCGACCGGGGTAGCGAAGACGAACAGCGCCATGAACGCCAGGTTGATGAAGTAGGCCGCCTCGACCAGACCGACGGTGATGAAGAACGGCGTGAACAACCGTCCCTGCGCCTCCGGTTGCCGGGCGATACCCGAAACCAGCGCGTTGCCGGCAATGCCGTCACCGATGCCGGCACCGATCGCGCCGCCACCCATGATCAGGCCACCGCCGATGAGTGCGGCGGCAGCGACTTGGGGGTCCAGGGCCATTCTTTCCTCCTTTGAGTGGTGGCTGTCTGGTAGCGGTCTACCAGGAGCCGATGATGATGCGCGGACGAGGACGACGGATGGCGGCCTCAGTCGTGGTGCTCTTCGACCTCCATCGCCTGGCTGAAATACAAGATCGTCAAGATGGCGAAGATGAAGGCCTGGATCGCGCCGACGAACAAGTCGAATGCTTTCCAGATCGCGTTGGGCGCCCACATGATGTAGGGCGGAAACAGCGCGATCAGCGCGACCAGGATGCCGCCGGCAAAGATGTTGCCGAAAAGTCGCAGCGACAACGAGATCGGCTTCGCAAGCTCTTCGACGAGGTTGATCGGCGCCAAGAAGGCCACGTGACCCTTGAGCACGGCGATCGGGTGCCCGACGATGCCGCGGCGCCAGATTCCCGCCACGTGGTAGCAGACGAAGACGAACAGGGCCAGCGCCAGCACGTAGTTGATGTCCGCGGCCGCCGGCTTGAGCAACTCGGTGGTGTGCCCCGACTTGTCCGTGTACTGCAACGGCAGCACGGACAGCCAGTTGGAGATCAGGATGAACACGAAGATGGTGACGGCCAGCGGTAGCACGAAGGGGGCGATCCGCATGCCGATCGCGCTCTCGACCTGGGCGCGCATCTGCTCGGTGATCGCCTCCCAGAACAACTGCACCCCGCTGGGCACGCCCGTCGCGGTGATCTTCGCGCGCAGGAAGAACGCCAGCCCGATCACGATCAGCGCGGCGATGGCGGTCGACAGGATCGTGTCGGTGTTGACGGTCATCCCCAGCCACGTGGCGTGGGTGTGCTCTCCGACCTCGATCTGCGCATCGGCCAGGATCAGACCGGTCATGTGCCGGTACCCCTTTCTTCCGGCCCTGTCGACGAGTCACCGGGCACCCCTGCACGTAGCTTCTTCCAGACCGGCACGGCGGTCGATATCACCAACAGCACCTGGAACAGCGCCAGCCCGAACATGACGCCCAGTCCTGCCGGCCGGAACACGTAGGCGATGATCAGCGCGATCACCGTGATGAGGGCCAGCCGCGACGCCGAGTTGATCGCCATCGACCTTTTCAGCGGGTGGTCCTGGGAGGTGATCGAATCAACCGAGCGGCGCACCAACAATGCGTTGAGTAAACCCAGCAGCAGCCCGCCACCGAAGAACACCCCGAGCATGAGATGACCCGAGAACGCGGCGGCGACAACCGCGACCGCGCTGATCCCGATACTGATCACGAAAAGCCGAACGGGTCGGAAAGCAACAGAGGGAAACACCAACGGCGCGTCCTGCGCTGGCGTCGTCACTGCAGCACCTCAATCCCGGGTTAGTGGAGCGGGAACGCCCCGACCGACTGATCGGTGGCCCGCCGAGCGTATCGCAGTCATCACGATGGAATAACCCAAGGGGTAGCTCCCTGCGTCCGTTCGTGAGTCGGCGCGATCAGGCAGGCGACCGATGGGCCGGTAGGCCGACAACCCTCGAGGTTCTTTTCGGGGCTCTGCCTGGACCGTACCATACGACAGACACCACTACTACTCCTTGTCGTAGGTGTCGTATCTGTCGTCGTCGTCGTAGTCGTCACGCCGGCGCAGCAACGGGATCGCCGTCGCGACGCCCGCAACCACGATCGCGCCCAGCATCACCGCGCCGGTATCGCGGGGGTTGAAAAAGATCGTGCTGGCCGCGCCGAAGGCGACAATGCCCACCCACAGGTAGATCAGCAGCACCACCCGGCGGTGCGAGTGACCGATCTGAAGCAACCGGTGGTGCAGATGCATCTTGTCGGGGCTGAAGGCGCTGCGGCCCGCGCGGGTGCGCCGCACGATGGCCAGCAGCAGATCCAGCATCGGCACGAACATCACCGCCGCCACCAGCAAGAACGGCGACAACAGAGCAAACACGTCACGGGCGCCGTAGGCGTTCTGCGAGACGGGGCCGGCGGCGGTCGTGGACGCGGCGGCCAGCATCAAACCGATCAGCATCGAGCCCGAATCGCCCATGAAGATCCGCGCCCGGTGGAAGTTGTGCGGCAAGAAGCCCAGGCAGGCGCCGGCGAGCACCACCGAGATGACGGCCGGCGGATAGAACAGCACGTCACCGCCGTGGTCGCGCAGCAGGCCCACCGAGAACATGCAGATCGCGAGCGCGGTGATGAGTCCCAGCCCGGCGGCCAGTCCGTCGAGCCCGTCGACGAAGTTCATCGCGTTGACGATCGACACCGTCAGCGCCAGGGTGAGCAGGATCGACGAGGCCTGATCCAGCACGATCGTGCCGACTCCCCCGATCGGTATGTACAGGACGGTCCAGGCGACGCCCATGGTGACCAGCACGCTGGCCGCGGTGATCTGCCCGGCGAATTTCGTCAGGGCGTCCAGGCCCCAGCGGTCGTCGATGAGCCCGATCCCCATGATGACCGCGCCCGCGACCAGCACCGCGGGCATGCCGGTGGAGTACACGAAGCCGCGGGTCAGCGCGGGAAGCTGGGAGGCCAGGAACACGGCGGCCAGGATGCCGAGGAACATCGCCAGCCCGCCCATCCGCGGGGTCGGCGTCACGTGCACATCCCGTTCCCGCGGGTAGGCCACCGCTCCCAGCCGGGTCGCCAGCACCCGCACCGGTCCGGTCGCGAAGTAGGTGATGACCGCCGCGGTCAGGCCGACCACGGCGAGTTCACGCAGGGGAACGCCGGCGCCGCGATCAGCCAGGGCGAGCAGACCACCGGCAAGGCTGGTCACGTCGCTGGACACCTCGAGACCGTACTGCACCGGCCGCGAGCACCGAACACCGCCGCCGGGCTGAGTCCGACCGTCGGCCCTACGCGGTCAGGGTTTCGGCGTCCAGGCCCAGCACCTCGGCGATCCGCTCGGCACTCACCGGTCCCGCGCGCAGAATCCGCGGGGCGGCCCCGGTCAGGTCGACGATCGTGGACGCGGCCTGCTGCTGGGCGGCGCCCGCGTCGAGGTAGACGTCGACGAGATCGCCGAGCTGGTCGCGCGCCTGGTCGGCGTCCACCGCGGGCGGGCGTCCGGACACGTTGGCGCTCGATACCGCCATGGGCCCCACCTCGCGCAGCAACTCGATGGCGACCGGGTGCAACGGCATCCGCAGCATCACGGTCCCCCGGGCGTCGCCGAGATCCCACTGCAACGACGGCGCTTGCATCACCACCAGGCTCAACGCGCCCGGCCAGAACGCGCGGATCAGCTCGCGGGCCCCGTCGGGCATGGTGTAGACCAGGCCCTCGATGGTGTGCCAGGAGCCGACGAGCACCCCGACCGGCATGTCCCGGCCCCGCCCCTTCGCCGACAGCAGCGCGCCCACCGCGGCGCTGTCGAAGGCGTCGGCACCGATTCCGTAAACGGTGTCGGTCGGCATCACGACCAGCCGGCCGCCCTTGATCGCGCCGACCGCCGAGGCGATTCCGCGCGCGCGCTGCTCGGGGTCGGCACAGCTGAACACCTCAATCATCGGCGCCGCTCTCCCCCGCAAGCGGGAGGTGCCCCCACCTCATCGCTGCGCTCTGCATCGTCACGACGCGAGTCATCGGCGCCGCTCCTGCGGGCGGTCACGAACCTCGGCCGGCCCGCCAGATCGCGCCGGCACCGGACGTCGTCGAAAAGTCCCGTGTCCCGCACCAATTGGGCGGTGCACGCCGCGGTGGTGTCGTCGTGTTCGACGGCGAACAGGCCGCCCGGGCGCAGCCAGCGCCCCGCGAGGTCCACCACAGGCCCGATCACGGCCATCCCGTCCGGCCCGCCGAACACCGCATGATGCGGATCGTGTTGGACCACTTCGGGTTCCAGCACGGCGTTGGAAACCGGGTCGTCGGGCACGTAAGGCGGGTTGGCCACGACCAGGTCGACGCCGCCGTCGAGCTCCGGAAGCAACCCCGGTGCGGTGACGTCGGCGTGCACGAGCTCGACGGGCGTGCCCTCGGCGTTGCGGCGCGCGTACTCGAGCGCCGGTGCGGAGTCGTCGATGCCGATGATCCGGGCGTCGAGCCCGAGGCCGGCGCGGTGCCGGGCCAGCGCGACCGCCAGGGCCCCGGATCCGGTGCACACATCGACGATCACGGGCCGCGCGGCGAGCGGCTGCGCGGTCGCCCACTCCAGCACGGCTTCGGTTTCCGGACGCGGGATGAACACACCCGGCCCGACGTGCAGCACCAGCGGCCCGAATGCCGCCGTCCCGACCAGATGCTGCAACGGCACCCGCCGCGAGCGCTCGGCGACGACGTCGCGGTAGCGACCGAAGAATTCGTCGTCGGGCGTATCCAGCAGATTCAGCCGGCCGCGGTCAGTGCCGGCCAGGTGCGCGGCCAACTCCTCGGCGTCCCAACGCGCCGAATCGATCCCCGCCCGGGCGAGCAGCGCCGCCGCGGAGTCGATCGAACGCCGCAGCCGAGTCGTCATGCCTGCTGCAGCCTTGACTGCTTGTCGGCGGCGCTCAGCGCGTCGAGAAGCGCGTCCATGTCGCCGTCGAGAACCTGGTCGAGATTGTGCGCCTTGAAGCCGATCCGGTGGTCGGTGATCCGGTTCTCCGGGAAGTTGTAGGTGCGGATGCGCTCGCTGCGGTCGACGGTGCGGATCTGACTGGCCCGATCCGCCGACGCGTCGGCCAGCGCCTGTTCCTCGGCGATCGCCTGCAGGCGGGCGGCCAGCACCGCCATGGCGCGGGCTTTGTTCTGCAGCTGCGAACGTTCGTTCTGGCAGGTGACGACGATTCCCGTGGGCAGGTGGGTCAGCCGCACCGCGGAGTCGGTGGTGTTGACGCCCTGGCCGCCCTTGCCGGACGACCGGTAGACGTCGACGCGCAGGTCCGACTCGTCGATCTGCACCTCGCCGACTTCCTCGGGCTCCGGATAGACCAGCACCCCGGCCGCCGAAGTATGCACGCGGCCTTGGGACTCCGTCACCGGGACCCGTTGCACGCGGTGCACCCCGCCTTCGAACTTCAACCGCGCCCAGACCCCGTCGACGGTGTCGCCCTTGCTGGTGATGGCCAGCGTCGCGTCCTTGTAGCCGCCCAGGTCCGAGAACGTCTCGTCCAGCACCGCCACCGTCCAGCCGTGCCGTTCGGCGTAGCGGACATACATCCTGGCCAGGTCGGCGGCGAACAACGCCGACTCCTCGCCACCCTCGCCGGATTTCACCTCGAGCACGACGTCGTCGGCGTCATGCGGGTCGCGGGGCGCCAGCATGTCGGTCAGCTGGGTGTCCAACTCGGCCACCCGCGCTTCGAGCGCGGTGACCTCCTCGGCGAACGACGGGTCGTCGGCGGCCAGTTCGCGTGCCGTCTCCAGATCGCCCCGCGCCGACGTCAGCTTGCGGTGGGTGGCGACGATGGGGGCCAGCCGGGCGAACCGGCGGCCGGCTTTGCGGGCCTCGCCGGGATTGCTGTGCAACTCCGGATCTGCCAAATGGTGCTCGAGCTCGGCATGCTCGGCGAGCAGCACATCGATCGCCTGGGTCGGCTGCGTCATGTCACACCTCCTTCCACACGCTGTTCGGCGCAGACACGAACCGACGCCCGCCTGTGCGGGTCACACACAGTCCGGGCGTCGGTGAGCCAGCTATTTGTCGGCCGCGTCGGCCTTGTCAGCTGCGCCCTTGCGCTTGCCGTAGCGCTTCTCGAAGCGGGCCACGCGGCCGCCGCTGTCGAGGATCTTCTGCTTGCCCGTGTAGAACGGGTGGCACTGCGAGCAAACCTCGACGACGATGCGGCCGCCCGGCTTGGTGCTGCGGGTCTCGAACGTGTTGCCGCATCCGCAGTGCACCGTGGTCGGCTCGTAGGCGGGATGGATGTCAGTTTTCATGCTGTCCTCTTCGGGTTGTCGAGCGTCGATTATGCCAGGTCAACCGGTACCTCCCCAAAACACCGAGGTGCAACCCGGCATTCCCGGCGCACCGGGCTGCGTCGAGACATAAACCACGGCGACGTCACCCGGCGTGTCGTGTGGGTGGTTTATGTGTCGCGAACCAACCGGCCGGTGATGGCCCCTTTTAGTCGTTGTCCATGGAGCCGGGCGTCGTCTTGGACACCTGGACCAGGAACTCGTAGTTGGTCTTGGTCTTGCGCAGCTGCGACATCAGCAGGTCGATGGCCTGGTGCGAATCCAGACCAGACAGCACGCGGCGCAGCTTGTGCACGATCGCGAACTCGTCCGGCGAGAGCAGCAGCTCGTCCTTGCGGGTGCCCGACGGGTTCACGTCGACCGCGGGGAACACCCGTCGCTCGGAGATCTTGCGGTCCAGCTTGAGCTCGGCGTTACCGGTGCCCTTGAACTCCTCGAAGATCACCGTGTCACCGGTGGATCCCGTCTCGACCATCGCGGTGGCGATGATGGTCAGCGACCCGCCCTCCTCGATGTTGCGCGCGGCGCCCAGGAAGCGCTTCGGCGGATACAGCGCGGTGGAGTCGACACCACCGGAGAGAATCCGGCCCGACGCGGGCGACGCGTTGTTGTAGGCGCGCCCGAGGCGGGTGATCGAGTCCAGCAGCACCACGACATCCTTGCCCTGCTCGACGAGCCGCTTGGCGCGTTCGATCGCCAGCTCGGCCACCGAGGTGTGGTCCGACGGCGGGCGGTCGAACGTCGAGGCGATGACCTCGCCCTTGACCGAGCGCGTCATGTCGGTGACCTCTTCGGGCCGCTCGTCGACGAGCACGACCATGAGGTGGCATTCCGGGTTGTTCTTGGTGATCGCGTTGGCGATGTCCTGCAGGATCGTCGTCTTGCCCGCCTTGGGCGGCGAGACGATCAGCGCGCGCTGCCCCTTGCCGATCGGCATGATCAGGTCGATGACCCGCGTGGTCAGCCGGTCGGGGGTGGTTTCCAGACGCAGCCGCTGGTTGGGGTACAACGGCGTCAGCTTGGAGAAATCGGGCCGCTTCTTGGCGTCTTCGATCGATCCGCCGTTGATGGTGTCCAGGCGGACCAGCGGGTTGAACTTCTGCCGCTGGTTGGCCTGCTCGCCGTCGCGGGGCACCCGCACCGCGCCGGTCACCGCGTCGCCGCGGCGCAGGCCGTTCTTGCGCACCATGTTCATCGACACGTAGACGTCGTGCGGACCGGCCAGATACCCGGAGGTGCGGACGAACGCGTAGTTGTCGAGGACGTCGAGAATCCCGGCCACCGGCTGGACGACGTCGTCCTCGCGCAGTTCGGTGTCGGTGCCGTCACCGGAACGTTCGCTTCGGCGCTTGCGGTCCCGGAAGCGGCGTCCGCGCCGGCCCTGACGCCCGTCGCCCTCGTCGTCCTGCTGGTTCGAGCCGCGCGACTGTTGGCTGCCCGAGCCCTGCTGGTCATTGCCCTGCTCGCCACCGGTGTCCCGCCCGCGGTCGTCGGACTTCGTGTTCTGTTGGCGCTCTTGGCTGTCGCGCCGGCGCTCGTGGCGATTGTCGGCCGCGTCACCCGCTCTGCCCTCGGCATGAGCCGAGCCGTCGCGCTCGTCTTCCTGGCTGCGGTCTTTGGCTCCGGCTTCGCGGGACGCGCCGCGGCGTTCCCGGCGGGGCGCCTCGGTTGTCGCATCGTTCCGGTCCGGCTGGGGTGCCGGCGCTTCGGCGGTGGCGGTTTCGCCGCCGGAAGCGTTGTCCGGTTTACCGCTGTTCTCAGGAGCCGGCCCGCCACCGGCGGATGTGCCGTTGGCCTTTCCCCGGTGTTCCTGGATTGCAGCGATCAGTTCATTCTTGCGCATGCCCGACGTGCCCTTGACGCCGGCTTGGCTAGCCAGCGCGCGCAACTCGGGCAGCACCATCGCGGACAGCGACCCGCCCGAGGACGAGGCTTTGACGGCTGGCGCGTCATGGTTCACGGAATTCGACGTGTGATCGTTCTCGATGCTTTCGCCAGCCGTGATGAGGTCCGTATCAGTCACGGATTTCCTTTCTTCCCCCGCTGATCACGTCATAAGGGGGTTCGTTGCGCACGTGGCTCGAATTGCCGAGTGCGCCCAATCGTCGACTCTGCAACGGTGATCGCCGGGATCAGTGCCAGGATCGGCGTGAGAAACGGCGACCTCGTCCACGAGAAGAATTGGTGGTGTCCTAGCGGCAAGGCAGTATGGATGCAGATGCAGATGCTGCGATTGCTGGACGATGCCGAGGATAGCCCGCATCCTGGCCGGAAGCAAGCAAACCCCCCTGGCCGCGCCGGGGCTCAACGGGCGACGGTGACCCCCGGGCCCCAGCGAACTGCGTCGCCGGCGGTCATCTCGGTGACGGTGAAACCGTTTGCGGCCCCGTATTCCACCGCTTGCCAGGGCAGCTGCGCCCCTGTGCTGAGTGCGATCAGTGACGGACCAGCCCCGGAAAGCGCCGCTGCGACGTTATGACGCCGCAGCAGCCGCAGATATTCCGCCGAGGCGGGCATCGCCGAGGCGCGTTGGGGTTGGTGGAGCAGGTCTTCGGTGGCCACCAGCAGCAAATCCGGCCGTTCGGTAAGCGCGACCACCAGCAGCGCGGCGCGGCTGACGTTGAAGCTCGCGTCGTCGTGGCTGACGTGGGCGGGCAGCAACACCCGGGTCTCGGCGGTCAACGAGCGCATCTCGGGGATCGCGCAGAACAGGCGGATCCGCGGATGAAGCCGCAGCGGCACCGCCGAATAGGCGGGAACAGCACCGGCGCGGTCCACCCAGGAGACCACCGCACCGCCCAACACCGCGGCCGCGGCGTTGTCGGGGTGACCCTCGAACTCCGAGGCCAACTGGACCAGCTGCGCATCCGTCAGCGGAGCTGAATCCGTCTGCGCGACAAGGCCGTTGGCTGCAGCAAGGCCGCCGACCACCGCCGCCGCCGACGAGCCCAGACCGCGGGAGTGCGGGATGGCGTTGCGGCAGCGGACCACCAGCCCCGGGGCGTCGACGCCGGCGACCTGCAGACCGCGTCGGACCGCGCGGACCACCAGGTGTTCGGGGCCACGCGGCAGCGAGTCGGCGCCTTCCCCCTCGACCAGCACCCGCAGGCCGGAATCCGTTGTCTCCACGACCACCTCGTCGCAAAGGCTCAGCGCGAGACCGATGCTGTCGAAGCCGGGACCCAGGTTGGCGCTGGAAGCCGACACCACGGCGCTCGCCACCACGCCCGCGGGCAGCATGGCAGTCACCGTCAGGCCAGTCCCAACTTCTCGACGACGAGCACGGGATCCACGGGCACCGGCGACACGGACGGCATGTCTTTCAGCGCGGTGTCGGGGTCCTTGAGCCCATTGCCCGTGACCGTACACACCACGGTCGACCCGCGGGCCACCCAGCCGTCCTCGACGGCCTTGAGCAGCCCGGCGATGCTGGCCGCCGACGCCGGCTCGACGAAGACGCCTTCGGAGCCGGCCACCAGGTGGTAGGCGGCCAGGATCTCCTCGTCGGTGGCGGCCAGGAACCGGCCCTTCGATTGCTGCTGCGCCTCGACGGCCGCCGTCCAGGATGCCGGTGCGCCGATGCGGATCGCGGTCGCGATGGTCTCGGGATGGCGCACCGGCTTGCCGAGCACCAGGGGCGCCGCGCCGGCGGCCTGGGTGCCCAGCATGCGGGGCAGCGCGTCGATCACGCCCTCCTGGTGGTACTCCCGGTAGCCCTTCCAGTAGGCGGTGATGTTCCCGGCGTTGCCGACGGGCAGCGAGTGGACGTCGGGTGCGCGGCCCAGCGCGTCGACGATCTCGAAGGCCGCGGTCTTCTGGCCCTCGATGCGCACCGGGTTGACCGAGTTGACCAGCGAGATCGTCGGGAAGTCGGCGGTCATCTTGCGGGCCAGTTCCAGGCAGTCGTCGAAGTTGCCGTCGATCTGGATGATCTTCGCGCCGTGCATGACGGCCTGCGCGAGCTTGCCCATGGCGATCTTGCCCTGCGGGATCAGCACCGCGCAGGTGATGCCGGCGCGCGCGGCGTAGGCGGCGGCCGAGGCCGAGGTGTTCCCGGTCGAGGCGCACAGCACGGCCTGCTGGCCGCGGGCCACCGCGTCGGTCACCGCCATCGTCATGCCGCGGTCCTTGAAGGAGCCGGTCGGGTTGAGGCCCTCGACCTTGAGATGCACCGTGCACCCGGTCAGCTCCGAGAGTCGGGGGGCCGAGATCAGCGGGGTCCCGCCCTCGAGCAACGTGACCGGGGTCCAGTCGGCCGCAACCGGCAACCGGTCGCGGTAGGCCGCGATCACTCCCGGCCACGGCACGTGGGTGGCCGACTGGGCCATCCGTGGAATGCTCACAGGCTGGTTCCTTCCAACCTCAACACGCTGGCCACCCTCTGCACGACGTCCAGATCGGCGAGCGCTTCTACGGTTTCGGACAGTGCGGCGTCGGTCGCGGTGTGGGTGACCACCACGATCCGGGCGCCGACGCGCCGCCCACCCTGGTCGGCCACGCCTTCCTGGCGAACCTCGGCGATGCTCACCTCGCGCTTGGCGAATTCCGCGGCCACCGTGGACAAGACGCCGGGCTTGTCGGCGACGTCCATGCTCAGGTAATAGCGGGTTGTGATCAAACCCATTGGGGCGATGGGGAGTTGGGCGTACCTGGACTCCTTGGGTCCCCGGCTGCCCAGCACCCGGTTGCGCGCGGCCATCACCAGGTCGCCGGTCACCGCCGAGGCCGTGGGCGCCCCGCCCGCACCCTGACCGTAGAACATCAGCCGGCCCGCCGCCGCGGCCTCGACCACCACGGCGTTGAAGGCGCCGTTGACCGTGGCGAGCGGATGCGACAGGGGCACCAGCGCCGGGTAGACGCGCGCCGACACCCGCTCCTGGCCGTCGGCGGTGGTGACACGCTCGCAGATCGACAGCAGCTTGATGGTGCAGCCCAGGGACCGCGCGGAGGCGAAGTCGTCGGGGGTGATCTTGGTGATGCCCTCGCGGTACACGTCGTCGGCGGTCACCCGGGTGTGGAAGGCGATGGAGGCCAGGATCGCGGCCTTGGCCGCGGCGTCGTAGCCCTCCACGTCGGCCGTGGGATCGGCCTCGGCGTAACCCAGCGCGCTGGCGTCGGCCAGTGCGCTGCCGTAGTCGGCGCCGGTGCTGTCCATCGCGGACAGGATGTAGTTGGTGGTGCCGTTGACGATTCCGGCCACCCGCAGCACCGTGTCGCCGGCCAGCGACTGGGTGAGCGGGCGGATGACCGGGATCGCGCCCGCGACGGCCGCCTCGAAATACAGGTCGACGTTGGCGGTTTCGGCGGCCTGCGCCAGTTCGCCGGTGGAGATCGACAGCAACGCCTTGTTCGCGGTGACGACGGACTTGCCGTGCTCGAGCGCGGTCAGGATCGCCTTGCGCGCCGGCTCGACCGGGCCCATCACCTCCACGACGATGTCGACGTCCTCGCGCGAGACGAGTTCTTCGACGTTGTCGGTGAGCAACTCGACGGGGACGCCGCGGTCGGCGGCCACGCGGCGCACGCCGATGCCGCGCAGCAGCAGCGGGGCGCCGATGCGGGCCGCGAGGTCTTCGGCGCTGTTCTCGATGATGCGCACGACTTCGCTGCCGACGTTGCCCAACCCGAGTACCGCTACGCCGACTGGCTTTTCACCGGGCACAGGTCGTTCACCTCACTTCCAGACTCAGCAGATCGTCGACCGTCTCCCGGCGCAGGATCAGGCGGGCCCGCCCGGCGCGCACCCCGACCACGGCCGGCCGACCGATCATGTTGTAGCGGCTCGAGAGCGAATAGCAATAAGCTCCGGTCGCGGCCACCGCAAGCAGATCGCCGGGCTGCAGATCGCCGGGCACCCAGGCGTCGCGCACGACGATATCACCGCTTTCGCAGTGTTTCCCCACGATGCGGGCCTGCACCGCCGGCGCATCGCTGGCCCGCGAGGCCAGCCGGGCGTCGTACTCGGCGCCGTAGAGCGCGGTGCGGATGTTGTCGCTCATGCCGCCGTCGACGCTGACGTAACGCCGGTTCGCCGTGGCGCTCACGTCGACGTCTTTGACCGTGCCGACCTCGTAGAGCGTGATGGTGCCCGGTCCGGCGATGGCCCGTCCGGGCTCGACCACCAGCCGCGGCGTGGGCAGGCCCACGGCCGCCGACTCGCTGCGCACGATGGCGCTCAGCTTGGCCGCCAGCTCGGCGACCGGCGGGGGGTCGTCGGGCGCCAAATATGAAATACCAAGGCCGCCACCAAGATCCACCGTAGAGAGCTGCGCCGTCTGCTCCGGGCCGAACTCGGCGACGATCTCGCGCAGCAGCCCGATGACGCGGTGTGCGGCGATCTCGAAGCCGGCGACGTCGAAGATCTGCGAGCCGATGTGGCTGTGCAGCCCGACCAGTCGCAGGTGATCGGCGGCGAACACCCGGCGCACCGCGGCCATCGCCGCGCCGCTGGCCACCGACAGCCCGAACTTCTGGTCCTCGTGGGCGGTGGAGATGAACTCGTGGGTGTGCGCCTCCACGCCGACGGTCAGGCGCACGAAGACGTCCTGGACCACACCGGCCTCCGCCGCGACCCCGTCGAGGCGCTCGATCTCGGTCATCGAGTCGACGACGACGTGCGCCACCCCCGCCTTGACGGCGTCGGTGAGTTCGGCGACCGATTTGTTGTTGCCGTGCAGGGTGATCCGCTCCGGGGGAAAGTTCGCGTGCAGCGCCACGGCCAGCTCCCCGCCGGTGGACACGTCCAGGGACAGGCCCTCCTCGTCGACCCAGCGCGCGATCTCGCCGCACAGGAAGGCCTTGGCGGCGTAGTTCACGTTGCCCCCGCCGCCGAAGGCCGCCGCCATCTCCCGGCAGCGTGAGCGGAAGTCGTCCTCGTCGACGACGAACAGCGGCGTCCCGTACTCGCGGGCGAGCTCGGTCACCGGCACGCCGGCGATGTTGACGACGCCGGTCGCGTCGCGAATGGTGTTGCGCGGCCACACGTTCGGCGCCAGGCGCAGCAGCTCTTCGGGCGACTGCGGCCGCGGTGGGCTGCCCGGGTGGCGGGTCTCTTCGGCATGCCGGGGACCGGCGGGATGCACGGTCACATGCGCTCCGGTGCGCCGACGCCCAGGATCGCCAGTCCGTTGGCGATGACCTGGCGGGTGGCCTGGCACAGGGCAAGCCGCGCGGTGTGCAGGTCGGTGGGCTGTTCGTCGCCCTGCGGCAACACGCGGCACGAGTCATAGAACCGGTGGTAGTCACCGGCCAGGTCTTCCAGGTACCGGCAGACCCGGTGCGGTTCGCGCAGGGCGGCCGCCGTCTTGAGCACCCGGGGGAATTCGCCGAGGCTGCGCAGCAGCGTGCCCTCCTTGTCGTGGGTGAGCAGCTCGAGGTGGGCGGTGTCGGGCACCAGGCCGAGCTCGGCGGCGTTGCGGGCCAGCGCCGAAAGTCGGGCGTGCGCGTATTGCACGTAGTAGACCGGGTTTTCGTTCGACGCCGAGGACCACAGCGCCAGGTCGATATCGATCGGAGTGTCCACCGAGGAGCGGGTCAGGCTGTAGCGCGCCGCGTCGACGCCGATCGCCTCGACCAGGTCGTCGAGGGTGATCACGGTGCCGGCCCGCTTGCTCATCTTCATCGGCTGGCCGTCGCGGACCAGGTTGACCATCTGCCCGATGAGCACCTCGACGGTGGCCGGGTCCTCCCCGAAGGCGGCGGCCACGGCCTTCAGGCGCGCGATGTAGCCGTGGTGATCGGCGCCGAGCATGTAGATGCACAGGTCGAAGCCGCGCTGCCGCTTGTCCAGGTAGTAGGCGATGTCGCCGGCGATGTAGGCCGGCTTGCCGTCGCTCTTGATCACGACGCGGTCCTTGTCGTCACCGAAAGCGCTGGTGCGCAACCAGCTTGCGCCGTCCTTCTCGTAGATGTTGCCGGTCTGGCGCAGCCGGGTGATGGCCTCCTCGACGCGGCCGCTGGTGTGCATCGAGTCTTCGTGGGTGTAGATGTCGAAGTCGGTGCCGAACTCGTGCAGCGACTCCTTGATGTGGGTGAACATCAGGTCGACGCCGATTTCGCGGAAGGTCTCGCGCATCTCGGGTTCGGGCAGGCTCAACGCGTCGGGCGCCTTGGCCAGCACGTGCGCGGCGATGTCGGTGATGTAGTCGCCGGCGTAGCCGTCTTCGGGGGCGGGCTCGCCCTTGGCCGCGGCGATCAACGAGTTGGCGAACCGGTCGATCTGGGCGCCGTGGTCGTTGAAATAGTATTCGCGCTCCACGTCGGCGCCCTGGCTGGACAGCAGCCGGCCCAGCGCATCCCCGACGGCGGCCCAGCGGGTGCCGCCGATGTGGATCGGTCCGGTCGGGTTGGCCGAGACGAACTCGAGGTTGATCTTCTGCCCGGCCAGGTCGTCGGAGTAGCCGAAGGTGTCGCCGGCGTCGATCACGTTGGTGACGACGACGGCTTGCGCCGAGGCCTCGAGGCGCATGTTGATGAAGCCCGGACCGGCCACCTCGGCTTGCGCGATGCCGTCGTTGCGCGCCAGCGCCGCGGCCAGCCATCCGGCCAGCTCACGCGGGTTGGCGCCGACCAACTTGGCGAGCTGCAGCGCCAGGTTGCTCGCGTAATCGCCGTGCTCGGGGTTGCGCGGACGCTCCACGGTGACCGCCGCCGGCAGCGCGGCGGCGTCGAGCCCGTGCTCGGCCAGCACCGCGGCGGCGGTGGTCTTGAGCAGCTCGGCCAGGTCGACGGGGGTCACGAGCGTCCATCCTATTGGCTCGGGCGCTCCCGCCATCCATCGCGGTGACGAAGCGGTCGCCGGAATGCGTTAGGCTGTCGGGGCCCAACGGCGCAACATCTTGTCAGGTGCGCCCCCGTAGCTCAGGGGATAGAGCGTCTGCCTCCGGAGCAGAAGGCCGCAGGTTCGAATCCTGCCGGGGGCACCATCTGACCAGCGCAGATGCAATCCCGCGCAAGATACGCACAACTAGCAACCACCACTCCCAACGTCCCCCTCCCCGCCGGCAGTGAGGTCCTCACCGACTGGGAGGACGGTCTACGCGTAGTCACCACGCCGCGACGGCTCCTCCCAGGCACCCGCCTGCTCGTCTCCGCGGTGGCCAGTCAGCGCGCCGACGGGACGATCTTTGCGCGGCAGGACGTTGCCGATGCGAAGGTCTACATCGACGAGCTCGGCGAACATGGAGAGGCGTTCGAGCGGCTGGCCGTGAGCGGCGCGGAGGCCCGCGTCCTGGCCGCAGCACTCATCGAAGCTGCCGACCTGCTCGAAGGGTGGGCCAAATGATCAGATCAGCCCCGGGCTGGCGGTGACTGCGCCGGTCATCGAATGGGCTGTCGTCTGTCCCCCCTGCGCACCAGTCGCGGGGGGGACTCTCGTTGAGCCACTGGGCGCCGGGTCGGCGTCCTTACCGCCCCCGTTGAGGACGTTGACGTGCAGCGGGTCGGCGCGATGAGGAGCGGCTTTCCTGCGGTGGGCGTGCGCTACCCCTCGCCGACGAGTTACGCCAGCCGGGCACTTGCGTGAGCCACAATCTGCAGGTTTGCTGAACACGTCAGTCTGAAAGGTGGTCGATCATGAATCGACTTGTCTCGATCCTGGCCGCTGCGACTGTCGCCGCGGGCGCGGCTTGCATCACCACGTGGCCCGCGCACGCCGCGCCCGACCCGCACATGCCCGACCCGTTGCGCGACTACTGCCCCGGCGGCGGCGCCGGCAACGTGCTCATGGGCGGCTATTGCGACGGGGAGCATTACCCCGACGGCTCCTACTGGCACAAGCTGATGGCAGGCGGCGCGTACTCGCTGCCGATCATGGTGCCCGGCCAGAGCGAGCCAGCCGATCTGGGCATGTCATGCGTCATCGACCCCGATAACGGGCCAGTTCCGCAGCCCGCACCGCCGGGCGGCTGCGGGGGCGCGGTGAAATGAGCGACGACGCAGACCCCACCGCGATTGGGGCACCCGATGAGACGGCTGTTGTTCCCCCGGTGACGCGGACTGCGAGGCCGCGGGCTTGGAGCGACGACGATGACGACGCCGAGCCGCCCCCCGCAGTCGTTGACGCATCGTGGCGTGCCGCGTTCGCCGCCGCGTCGCCAATCCTGTTCGCCGTCGCAGTCATTGCTGTGCTGATCGTGGCCGGGACGTCCTGGTATCTGTGGGCGCACCACGCCGCCGCGCCCACACCAGATGAGCGGTTCCGCGCCGGCGTTCGGGCGATCCCCGGATTTACCGGCACCGATGACTGGGACTTGGCAGAGCATTGGGGTCGCGGGGTGTGTTTGGGACTTGAGCACGGGTCCACCCGCTTGGACATCTATGAGGACATGCACTCGCAAGACCCGAGCGTCACCTACCCTCGGTTGTCGCAGATGATAGATGTCGCTATCGACGCGTACTGCCCGCAGGAGCGGGGAAAGCTCAGCTGAGTCTCTGGAGCGTCCTGCGCACGCAAAAGGCCCCGGCGGGAGGGCACGCCCGGAGGGGTCCGCGAATCGCGACAAACTCGGCCCTCCGGGGCGGCCGCGATGATGGTTTGGGAGGTTTCTGGATCCCCAATGATGGTGAGGTCGCCGCCGGGCCCCTCGTCGACGAGCAGCGCGAGTGGCCGCCCGCAGCACACTACTGGATGGGCCGTCATTTCCGCTGTCCCGCAGCGAGTTTCGACAATCGTTCGGCGATCTCGGCGTCCCGGCCCTCGGCGAGACACATCTCCTACGACGTGATCGACGATGATCCGCCCCGGAGCTGGGCATTCGGGTTCACGGCCAAGGGAGTTTTGATCGAACTGATAGTGCTGCACAAGGCGAAGGAAGACCTCGTGATTCATTGCATGAAGGCCAGGAAGGCTGAACTTGACAAAGCCCTCCTCATTAGAGGAGGCAGGTACTGACATGGCAACTTCGAAGAAGGATGCGGCGCACGCCGCCACGACGTTCAGGACGGACAAACGGGACAAGTCGCCCGCTGCATCACACCTGGCGCGTGACGAGCGATCATTGCCGGAGTCGGTGGACGAGGAAACCATCGCCCGTTTGGTCGCCGAAGCCCAGGAGGGGATTCCCGCCGAGAAACTGCGGCGTCGCGGGCGTCCTGCGATTAGCGACGAAGCGGCGCGCACGTATTCGGTTCGCCTGCCTGATGACCTGGTGGCCCTCGCCGACGAGCGTTCCGAGATCGACGGTGTGACCAGAGGGGAGACGGTCCGCCGCGCGCTCATCGAGTACCTGACAAAGTGACGCCGAACAACGAGAACCGCTCGGCCCGTGAGAAAGCATGACGGCTATGACCGTTCGCCCCGGACTGGCTCCGAAGTTCTACTTTGGCCGCGACGCGGTGCTGTTCGCCATGGACAACGCAGGGGTAAACCCATTTCGCGCGGCGCTCACCCAAGCACAACAGCAGGGGTCGTCTCGACTCGACGTCGACGAGATGACTCACCAGGTCCTCGTCGAACCCGGCGCGGCCGAGGTTCAGTTCCAGGACGCGAAGGCGGTGTGGCGGATCGACCACGCCAAGGCGGCAGAAATCATCGAGCTACTCACCGATATGAGTCAGCATCCTGGCGCGGGTCACCACTACGTCGACATCTCGGCGCCCGCTGCCACGCTCGTGATCTCGGTCGACGAGTACGCCTGACAACCGCGCCGCGGGTTCGGGCCCACGGGTGAACGCGTAGTGCAGCACCAGGGCGGTGACGACGCCGTAACCGAGGTGGGGCACCAGGTCGCTGACCCAGCCCACGAGACCCCAGGTGCGTGGGTCGGTCACCCCCAGAACGGTCATCGGCCCGTTGGTGCCGATCAGCGCGAACACGGCGGCGGCCAG
>Ga0078972_1006522_pt1 | contig 27476 bp, 24 predicted proteins | sample YelNatPaOPGAMG01_FD_67568 | JGI IMG/M metagenome (GOLD analysis project Ga0078972, IMG submission 67568) | Hot spring thermophilic microbial communities from Obsidian Pool, Yellowstone National Park, USA - OP-RAMG-01 (SPADES assembly) (version 2) | ecosystem: Environmental > Aquatic > Thermal...
CCGCAGTAGCTGTACAGGTTGTTCGTCCAGTTGTCGCCGCCCGCTGCGTCCTGCGTCAGGAACCGTCCCATACTTGGATTATATTACCTTGCGTCCATATAGTAAAGGCCGGAGGACGTGTCGGAGACTAAAGAGCGTGTTTATGTGGAACCGGATATCGTCAGTAAAAACGTTTTGCATAGAAATATGATAATATTGTATAATTCAACTGCGACGCATATAACCGGCTTAGAGGAGGGAAAATGCCCGAAGACGAGCTTACGATTAAGCGCGCCCAGCAGGGGGACAGAAAGGCTCTGGAAGAGCTGATTATGCGCTGCGAAAAAAGAGTATACAACACGGCTTTCCGGTTTATGGGCAACGAGGCGGACGCGTCCGACATGGCGCAGGAAGCGCTGATAAAGCTGTACAGGAATATTTCCTCGTTCAAATTCAAATCCACTTTGTCTTCATGGGTGTACCGGATCACGGTAAACGTATGTATGGACGGCCTGAGGAAAAAAAAGCGCGCTCCGCTGTCGCTTGAATATTCGCTCGAAAACGGCGTATCTTTAGAGGACTGTGCCGACGGGCCGGAGGAAAACGCGCTGAGCGCCGAGACGAAAGAAGACATCCAGAAAGCGTTGAACTTGCTTTCGGATTCTTATAAATCCGTGGTTATAATGCGCGACATAGACGGGCTTTCGTACGAGGAGATAGCCGAACTTCTCGATATAAGCATAGGGACGGTAAAATCGAGGATAAACCGCGGCAGGCGGCAGCTTAAGAAGCTTCTGTTCCGCGACAATGAATGTTGACCGCAAAAAAACGCCCCGCCAGCAATGCCGCAGGCACAAGCGGGGCAATATCCGATAACAAACGTTAGTTTGCAATCGGCATACGGGCTGCGGAGATAATCCGCAGCCCTATTATTTGAGCACAAGTTGGCGATACAAATTTAGTCCCGTCAGAACATCGTCCGCGTGTTCGTGCAGGCGAAGAGGACGACGATCAAAGCGTTGATTATCGCGGGAAGATACGGATTTCGGGTCACCTTGTATATCCAGCGCGATATGGCGGCTGCGGCAGGAAGTATAAGAACCAGAGGGAAAAGCCATACGATGAACATTGAAGACACGCCCGCCGCCGACGCCGCCCATGCCATATGGTTCGTGCTGAAGTAGGTTCCGTACTGTATATGTTTTGTCAACACATTGTTTATTTATGTTCCGCCCAGTCAAGGCTGCGTCCGACCGCCTTGCGCCACCCATAAAGCAGCTTTTCGCGCCTTGAACGGTCCATCGCTGGTAAAAAGCTGGCGCCGCAGCTCCAAAGTTTTTTGATTTCATCCGTATCCTTCCATATCCCTACCGCAAGCCCGGCAAGATACGCGACTCCAAGCGCCGTCGTTTCCCTGATCTTCGGGCGGTTTACGGGCCTGTTCAAAATGTCCGCCTGAAACTGCATAAGAAATTGGTCCCTGCTCGCTCCGCCGTCGGCGTTAAGCGCGTTCAGCTTAAGGCCGCTGTCCCTTTCCATAGCCTCCACCAGTTCAAGGCTCTGGTAGGCTATGGATTCCTGCGCCGCGCGGATGATATGCTCGCGCCGCGTGCCGCGGGTTATCCCGACTATGCAGCCGCGCGCATACATATCCCAGTACGGCGCGCCCAGCCCGGTAAACGCCGGCACAAGATAGACCCCGTCCGTATCGTCGACTTTTTGGGCGTAATATTCGGCGTCGCGGCTTTCCGCGATAAAGCGCATCTCGTCGCGAAGCCATTGTATGACCGCTCCCCCGACGAAAACGCTGCCTTCAAGCGCGTAGCGCACCTTGCCGTTAAGGCCGATCGCGATCGTGGTCAGCAGGCCGTTTTTACTGTCTACCGGCGTCTCCCCGGTATTCATGAGCAAAAAGCACCCTGTGCCGTACGTGTTCTTCGCCTCGCCGCGCTCAAAGCACGTCTGCCCGAAAAGAGCCGCCTGCTGATCGCCCGCTATGCCCGCGATCGGGATGTTTGCGCCCTGTATCGCCGCATAACCGTAAATCTCGCTGCTGCCGCACACCTGAGGCAGCATCTCACGGGGTATATCAAGTTCGGCAAGCAGTTTGTTGTCCCAGTCAAGGTCCCTTATATTATAAATCATCGTCCGTGAAGCGTTTGTATAGTCGGTAACGTGCTTCTTTCCGTTCGTCAGCTTCCAGACGATCCAGGTATCGACTGTCCCGAACAATATTTCTCCGCGTTTCGCGCGTTCTCTCGCGCCTTCGACGTGATCGAGCAGCCATTTTATTTTTGTACCCGAGAAATATGCGTCGGCTACAAGCCCCGTAGCCTCTTTGATATAGCCCGTAAGACCGCGGGCTTTTAAGGATTCGACTATGTCCGCGGTCCTGCGGCATTGCCACACTATGGCGTTATATATCGGCCTTCCGGTATTTCTGTCCCATAGGATCGTGGTTTCTCGCTGATTTGCGATCCCTATCGCGGCGATGTCTTTTATTTCTATGCCGCTTTTTGTTAATACCTCCATCATTACGGCGTACTGGGAAGAATATATCTCCATCGGGTCATGTTCTACCCAGCCCTGTTTCGGGTAAAACTGTGTGAATTCTTTCTGCGCGGCTTCGATTATGTTCTGTTCACGGTCAAAAAGTATCGCGCGCGAGCTTGTCGTCCCCTGGTCCAACGCCAATAAGTATTTTGACATATTCCCTCTCCTCTCAAAATGCTAATACGGCGAAACCACCGTCCGAAGGATGGCGCGCCCATATATCACGTGTTTTTGAACCATACGTCCCACTTGGACAAAGAAACAGCGAATGCCCCCGCGTTGAGCGCGTTTACTATATCTTCCCTGTCGGTTATCAAACCGCCCGCGATAATAGGTTTTTTCACGGATTCTTTGAGCCTGCCTATTATTTTAGGCATTACTCCGGGCAGTATCTCTATCGCGTCGGCATTCTGTGAAACCTGCTTCTCGATATTATCAAACGCAATGGAGTCAAGGACAAAAAACCGTTGAACCGCTAACAGGCCGTACTCTTTTGCGCATTTGACGATATTCGGCCTCGTAGATATTATGCCGTCCGCGCAAGTATTCCGCGCTATATAATTTACCGAAACGTCCCTCGAAGCCAGTCCGTCAATCAAGTCGATATGGACAAAAACGGTCTTGCCGCAATCCTTTATCCTTGAAATGATATTAGGCAGGTTCACAATATCGCCGAACAACACAAAAACGATCTGGCAATTGCTCGCCAGTATTTTCTCGAGGCCTTCTTCATCCTTTATCGCCGCTATGATCCTGTTATTCTTTAAAAGACCTATAAACTCTTCCCGTTTCATGCAATATCCTTTTGTTTTTTGAACATATGGGAGCCATATGCACCTTATCGAACCCTTTTTCTTCCGATGCCCGGAAAAAATCACCTAAGCGCCACACGGAAATCCTTTTACCGTTCTTTCTTTATGTTCCTTGTCGAGACGATGTTTATCCCCGTCCCCAAAATATCTTTTACGATCACATCCCCGATATTTACCGGCGCCGATACGCGAACGCGGTTGATTATCTCCATGCTCTTTTTTATCATGTTTTTTGGAAGAGGGCGTTCCGATTTAACCGGCAGCACCGGTAATACGCCGCCCTTTAATCTTACCGTAGTTGTCAGAATGCGGGTAGGGTTAATACATTCCTCGGCGGCATATTCTTCGCCCTTCCGGCATGAATTGCCTTCCACTTCCATGACTTTGCCGTCTTCCATCGCGACCTTGAGCCGGCAGCCGTTAGGACATGCGATGCAGATCAATTCCCTTGTTTCTTTCATCATATTGCCTTCTTTTTTAGACCGTCTACCGTTCCATCGATATCACGATATCGCGTCCTTTTACTCTCCCCAGCAAATCGCTTGATATCGCGATACTTTCCATCTCTCCGGGTACCGCCCTTAACACATTTTTCGTGTATATAGTCTCGCCGTTGCTTCTAATAACGGCTTTTGCCTGCCTGAATTCTCTCTTTACTCTGAAAAACAGCTTGCTTTCACTCTGAACATATTCGCTGCGGATACGTTGCGGGACGACGTATGAAACGTCGTTTCCCGCGACGGTGAATAAAACTCGCGCGTCTTTGTTTTTCCCGCGCTGTCCGGCGATATATTGCGCCGCGCATCTCCCCGCCAGCATGCTTTCCCGCGAAACGTTATCGACAAGGTCATGCACATGCACGACGTTCCCGCATGCGAAAACCCCTTCCAGCGAAGTTTCCATCGATTCGTTGACGGCCGGTCCCCCTGTGGCGCTGTCCATCTCAATGCCGGCCGTTCTTGTCAGTTCGTTTTCCGGTATCAGTCCAACGGAAAGCAGGAGCGTGTCGCATTCTATATATCTGTTTGTCCCCGGTATTGGCCTGCGCTCCGTATCCACTTGCGCGACCGTTACCCCTTCGAGCCTTTCAGTTCCATGTATGCCGACGACGGTATGGTTAAGAGCGAGCGGTATGTCGTAATCATGCAGGCATTGCACAATATTGCGTGTCAGCCCGCTTGAATAAGGCATTAGTTCGCATACCATCTTAACAGTCGCTCCCTCGAGCGTCAACCGCCTTGCCATGATAAGCCCAATATCCCCGGACCCAAGTATAACTATGTTTTTGCCCGGCAGATAGCCATCCATATTTACAAGCCGCTGGGCCGTACCCGCCGTATATATGCCCGCCGGTCTGGTGCCCGGGATATTTAACGCGCCCCTTGTCCTTTCCCTGCAGCCCATCGCAAGTATTACCGCCCCGGCCTTAATTGCCGTCGCCCCGTCATAGCTGTTTACTATGCTTACTTCCCTGTTCGGTGAAATGCCAAGCGCCATGGTATTCAGGCGAAAGTCAATGCCTAATTGGCCGGCCTGCCGGATAAACCGGTCGGCGTATTCGGGCCCCGTCAACTCCTCTTTCATTATGTGCAGTCCGAAACCGCTATGGATGCACTGCTGAAGTATGCCGCCCGGCTCTCTGTCTCTTTCGATTATGGTGACGTTTCTTACGCCGTTTCTGCGGGCCTCGATTGCGGCCGCAAGGCCGGCCGGGCCTCCCCCAATTACGGCTAAATCGGTTTCTATCACTCTGATACCCTCTATTTCGTTTTACCGGCTAGCATTTTTGACCCGCCGCCTTTTTTCGTTACGCCGTCCATGGGAATCCCAAGCTCCCTCGACAGTATTGCCATTACCTTTGGGCCGCAAAAACCGCCTTGGCATCTTCCCATGCCGGCCCGCGTCCTGCGCTTTATCCCGTCTAAGCTCCTTGCCCCAAGAGGCCTTCGAATGCAGTCGATTACTTCCGCTTCCGTAACAGTCTCACACCGGCAAATTACGTTCCCGAATCCGGAGTCGTTTTTTATCGCTTCGTTTTTCTCTTCCAGGGACATTTCATTGAATCTGAGGACACGCCTCCTTTCCGGGTTGAAACCGCTTTTTTCTTTAAGCGCGAGCCCCTCGTTTTCGAGTATTTCAACGACATGCTTCGCGATCTGCGGACTCGCCGTAAGCCCCGGCGATTGTATCCCGCCAACGTTTATAAAGCCCTTGACTCTTTCCGACGCTTTTATGACAAAGTCGCCGGTAGACGATATTGCCCGGAGTCCTGCGAAAGAAGTAATGGTTTCCTTAAGGTCAAACGCCGGCACCGATTTTCTTGCTCCCCGTATTATTTCTTCCAGTCCCGGCGCGGTCGTGCGCGTGTCTTCCCTGTCATCGACGTCCTCGGCTGTCGGACCAAGCAGGAGGTTGTTGTCAACGGTAGGGGTTATAAGTATACCTTTTCCCATCTTTGAGGGAGGCTGAAAGATAACCGTATGCACTAAGCCGCCTTGGCTTTTATCCAGGAGAATATACTCGCCTTTCCTCGGTTTTATAGTATAATCACATTCGCCTGCCATCGAGGATATCGCGTCCGCATATACTCCCGCGGCGTTTACCGCATACCTGCTTCTTATTCTCCCTTTAGACGTTTTTATTAAAAACAAGCCCTTTTCTTTTGAGATGCTTTTTACTTCGTTATCCAAAAATATCTCGACCCCGTTTTGCACGGCGTTCTCGGCGGCCGCGATATTCAGCTCATAAGGACAAATTATCCCGGCTGTCGGAGAATACAGGGCGCCAATGACATCGTGCGAGACGTTTGGTTCCATAGCTCTGGCCTGCGCGCCGTCCAGTATTTTCATCTCCGGCACTCCGTTCGCTATTCCCCGGTAATACAGCTCTTTTATGTTTGCAAAATCCGCCTCATTAAATGCCAGCACAAGAGAACCTGTCCTTTTGAAGTGCACATCCAGCTCTTTTGAAACCCGAGCCATCATTTCGTTGCCAAGCATGTTGAATTTAGCTTTAAGAGTACCGGGCTTATCGTTATATCCGGCGTGGATTATTCCGCTGTTTGCCTTGCTTGTGCCCATCGCAACATCGGCTTCCTTTTCAATCAAACATGCCTTAACGCAGTATCGAGATAATTCTCTCGCAATCATCGAGCCTATAACGCCCGCGCCGATTATGGCAACGTCATAAATCATTAAGCAGCCTCCGTGCAAGTCATATCCGTTGTTCTTTCCCTATCGTTTATCAAATAAAAAAGTTAAGCGATAAAAACCAAGAATCACTCTCAGTTCAGGCCATCGCTTAACTCAATACTCAAAACGATCAATTATTCAGTTTATTTTGATTTTAATATATATCATCTTTGATTTTTTGTCAATTGACTGTTCTTTCGTACCCCCGTCAGTTTTTAGGACTGCAATACATATCGGACACTGAACCTTGAAAATAAATATGCAGGAAAAGGGCTCATGAGGTATTGTTAAGTTAGACAAACAAACATTACCGAAAGGAGCGTCTTTTCCTGCATGAATAACGTAACGCATGACATGAAGTATCGGCAATCCCTCGTTTTATTGATAAACCAACGGTACGGCAACAAAAACCGCTTTTATTCGTCGAGGAGCGACTTTATCTCTTCGTTGATATCGACTTCGGCGTCGCTGTCGTCCGTATCCCCCGCCTGAGTGAACTTAACGTCCGAGAGAGAGAAAGTCTTTACGTCGATGCTTTCGTCGGGCAGCGTTATCTTTACGCGCACCTTTTCGGTTATCGCGTTGTTGTCGATGACGATTCCTTTCCCGTCCGGCGTCATAACCGTGCTGCCCTGGCGCGGCATACGCTTTCGCGTCTCGCTGTAATGCTCGTGCTCGTAATTGAGACAGCACATCAGCCTTCCGCAGAGCCCGCTTATCTTCGTCGGAGACAGCGACAGGTTCTGTTCCTTGGCCATCTTGATCGAAACGGGGCTGAAGTCCCCTAAAAAATACGAGCAGCAGCATACCCTTCCGCAGGGCCCAAGGCCTCCCATCATCTTCGTTTCGTCGCGAACACCTATCTGGCGAAGCTCTATGCGCGTCTTGAATACGCTCGCGAGGTCTTTCACGAGTTCCCGGAAGTCTATGCGCCCGTCCGCGGTGAAATAAAACACTATCTTCGAGTTGTCGAAAGTATACTCGACGTCGATGAGCTTCATCTGGAGCCCGTGGCTCGCAATCTTTTTTTCGCAGATCTCAAACGCTTCCTTCTCTTTCTCCTTGTTCTCCTCGACCTTTTTATCGTCTTTCGGACCCGCCTTGCGTATGACCTGTTTTAACGGAGCGACGATGTCCTTCTCGTCCACTTCTTTTTCGGGGATGACTACTTCTCCGTATTCCGTCCCTCTCGCGGTCTCGACAATCACATGGTCGCCTTCCTTGAACTCAATGCCGCCCGGCAGGAAATAGTATATCTTCCCGACCCGTTTGAAACGGACTCCTATCACTTTTTCCACTTTGCGTTTTCCTCCAATATACAAAAAAGCATCTTCTCGGCGGCCAGCCTGAAATTAACCGGCGCCAAGAACCGCCTCTCGCTTTCGAGTATTATGCTAATAATATTACTTAAAGCGCCGCTTGTAAAGTCTGGGGCGGCTTTCATTATCTTGTCGGCCGCGTCGCGGTTGATGATAAGCTCCGGCGTTTTCGTCTTTTTGTAGACGAGCATGTCCCGGTAGTATGACTGCATGATGCAAAAAAGCGCGCTCAGCCTGTCTTTGTTGGATTCGATGAAATCCGCGTAGCGGCTGACCGCGAACCCTTTCTGGCGCAGCAGCTTTTCGCACATTTCAAGCAATTCCGCGCGCATCCGCATGAACGCCTCGTCGCGGTAGATTTCGCAGGCTTCTTCGAAAAACCCGCCCGACAAATCGAACAGCACATGCGCGGTAGCGGCGTCGACCCCGAGCACGCTTTTGATCTTTTCCTCCGCACCGTCTTCCGCCGATATCCGCACGGCGGCGCATCTCGACGCGACGGTAGGCGGGACTCCGGAGCGCGACCTCGCGAGAAGAAGGAAAACGGTGTTTTCCGGCGGCTGCTCCAAAGTCTTAAGAATGCAGTTCGCGGCGGCCGCGTTCATATCGTCCGCGTTTTCTATTACCACCGCCTTGTATCTTTCGGGTTTTATGGACACGAAAGAAATGGCTTCGCGCAGGGAGTCGACTTTCGGGGCGTCGAGCCGCATTATGTCGGGATGAGCGTTTTTTACGCGCGCGCAATCCGGGCAGTTCCCGCAGCCGCCTTTTTTGCAGTACAGTTTCAGAAGGATCGCGTCCGCAGCGCGCTTTGCGGCGCCCGGCCGGGAGCAGGTGATAAGATACGCGCTTGTTTCGGGCAGGGGCGTCATAAAATCCCCGCTTTTTGGAGAACGGGGAGCACTTTTTGTTTTATGATCTCATGGGTCTCGTACTTCGTCCCCGCCGCGTCGATTGTCATGACGTCCGCGCTTTTCGAGAGCTCGATGAAACCCGCGTAGACGCGTTCGTGAAAAGTAATGTCCTCGAGCTCGAGCCTGTCGTGGACTTTATTTTCGTTCATTCTTTGAAACGCGTTTTCGGGCGCGACGTTGATAAAAACGGTGATATCCGGAAGACACCCGTCGACCGCGAGCTCGTTTATCCTGCGCACCTGTTCGACGCCGAGCCCGCGCCCGTACCCCTGATATGCGAGGGACGAAAGCAGGAACCTGTCGCAAAGAACTATTTTCCCTTCTTCTATCGCCGGTTTGATTACCTTGCGAACGTGTTCCGCGCGCGCCGCCGCGTACAGCAGCGCCTCCGTGGCTCCGGCCATCCCGCCGTTTTCCCTGTCGAGCAGAACGGCGCGTATCTTCTCCGCGACGGGGCATCCCCCCGGTTCGCGCGTACGCACGACTTTAAGCCCCCGGGCTTCGAGATGTTCGGCGAGAAACCGCAGCTGCGTGGATTTTCCGGAGCCGTCCGCGCCTTCAAAATCGATAAAAAACCCCTTCATTGGCAAGCCCTCCCGAGCAGGACGCAAAGATCCCGCGGGCTGTCCGCGAGAAAATCGCAGCCCGCCTCCGTAAGCTCCTCGATGCCGCCGTATCCGTAAAGCACTCCGACGGTATCGAATCCGACGGATTTGCCCCCTTCTATATCATAAAACCTGTCGCCGACCATCACCGCGTTTTTTACATCCCCGAGCGTTTCGACCGTCCTTTTGAGCACCTCCGGTTTGCCGAATATGCCTTCCTCGTGTATCGCTCCGAAAACGCCGTCGAAAAGACGTGAAAGCCCGAAGTGTTCGATAATGCGCACCGCCTGGTATTCGGGTTTCGCGGTCGCGAGATATACCGCTTTCCCCGAAGCGCGTATTTTTTCGACGGCTTCTTCTATCCCTTCGTAAAGCCTGCTTTCGAAAATGCCTTTTGAAAGATAGTACTCCTTGTAAAAGCCGTACGCTTCGTCGGCTTTTTCCGCGGCGAAGCCGAACTCTTTTACGAGATGCTGCACGACCGCGGGCCCGAAGAAGCCTTTCAGGCTTGACTCGTCGTAATCCGTGAATCCGATTTTACCGAACATGTATTTGACGCCGTTATACATTCCCTGATATGAGTCCGTTATCGTGCCGTCGAGATCTAAAAATACGCTTTCGTACCTTGAGTTTTTTCCCGTCAGGTTCCTTATCATGCCTTATCCCGAAATACCGTTATGCTGTCCCCTTCTATACCGAAAACCTCGAATCCGTTGCGTACGGCTTCCGATATGTATTGCGCCGTTTCGCGCGTAATTACCTGCCCGCGAAGCAGCACCGCCTCCGACGGAGGGAAAACCCCCGCCGCGGACGCGCAGATGCAGCCGGCCGCCTGTTCGATCTTCACCTTTTGATATTTATCGAGCCTGCCGGTACTTACGTACCTTGAGGCGGGCGGCATGCTGTACGGTGAAAAGTATACTCCCCTGCCGGGCACTTTTTCAATCTTTTTCAGAGCGCCGAGCAGCATCTCGAATTGGGCGGCAGTATTGCCCGGCGAAAACATTAGCAGTATGTTTTTAAGATCCGCCGCTTCCGCGTATATGCCCTGCTTTAAAAGCGCGTTCCTTACCGAGATCCCTGTCTGCCCCGTCGCGCTCACGTCGATTATTACCTTTAGCCGGTCTCTGCCTATCACGCCTTCGCAGGCGATCTCGGGGCAGCAAAATCCGGGGAGCGAATCAACCGTTTCCTCGAACCTTTTCACGAGGTTTATAACGCGGAAAAGCTCCTGCTCCCCCTTGTCGCGCATGTACGCGTGCGCGTAATCGAGGGACGCGAGAAGCGGATAAGACGGGCTCGTCGTCTGGAACTGCGTCAGGGCGCGCTTAACGCGTTCGCTTTCTATTAGCGAATCCGCGCCGACGCAGACGCACGCGCATTGGGTCATCGCGGGCAGCGTCTTATGCGCGCTCTCCGTCCAGACGTCGGCGCCGCTCTGGGAAGGGGCGAGCGGGAGAAGCGAAGAATACGCAAAATGCGCGGCGTGCGCCGCGTCAACCAAAAGAGGTATGCCGTGCCTGTGGGTTATACGCGCGATCTCCTCTATGTCGCAGCAAAACCCGAAATAATTTGGATAGGTGATAAAAACGGCAGCGGCGTCCTTGTTTTTCAGGAGCGCCGTTTTGACGTCCCGGGCATTCGCTACCTGAGGGTAATCGCCGGGGACCGGATCGAGCATTACGGGCGTGATCCCGAATAACGAAACCGCGTTCGCGGCGGACAGGTGAATCCCGCGCGGGAAGATCACCTTTTTCCCGCCGAACAGAGACAGCATCGCAAAAATACCGGCCGTCGACCCGCAGGTCGTATAGTGGACGGAGCGCGCCCCGATGAACTGCGCGTGAAGCCGCTCCGATTCGAGTATCGCGCCGGACGGGAAAAGCAGGTTGTCCGCTCCCGGAACCTCGGTTATATCCAACGCAAGCACGTCGCCGCAAAAGAAACCGGTATCGCCCTTATGGCCGGGCATACAGAATCGCGCCCTCGTGTTAGCGCATATCGCGCCGAGGGCGTCCATTATCGGCGTCTGCCTGCCCATAGACCTCACCCCTTTAACAGTTTATACTATAAAATGTTGCCGCACAACACTTTTATGTTACGCGCAAATATGAGATAATTATAAAAACCGCTTGAGAATAAACCGCTTTGAGGAAAGATGAAAAAAACGAGACGCGACAACCTGCTTCTATTTTCAAAGGAGCGCGTTACAGGCTCCAACAGGTACAGGCTTTATTTCACGCCCGTTTCTTCTCTGTCCGGCGAAACGCCGCGGGTTTTCCGGCTTCTCGTCCGTACTCCGTTTTCGTTCAACAGGTATGAGATAGGAAGGATATACTCGCTCGTTTACAGCAACGTGCATATACTCAAACAAAAGCCGGGAGAAGAAATGAACATTTCTGAAGAGGTTTATACGAAGCTGCTTCAAACGAGAGATCTGAAGTTTATGGATAAGAAGACGTCCGCGGCGCTGCGCTCCACGGAAGGCCGCGGATCGAAGGACAGATACTATTCGTTCAGGGAGACGAAAGGGATCCTCAATTTCAGGCCCGATTTCCTTACGTCCGTCGCCGTCCGCGCTTTGACGTTCCTGATTTCCGGATTGTCGTTCCTTATACCTTTCTGCGCTTACGCCTTCGTTTTATACCTTCTGATAAACGCGCAGGCGGGTTTTTCGGGGTTTTCGGCAGGCACGCTCGCGATACCCATTATAGGCATAGGCGCGCTGCCTATGACCCTGTTCGTCATGCTCGTGCTGTTCTCGCTCGGCGAATTCGCGCTTTTGCGTATCGAGTTTACGCGGTGGAGCGTGCTTAAAAAGTATACTCTCGCCTGGGGCGGCATAAGAAAAAGCTTTTTCTTCGAGGCGGGCGATATCCGCTATCTTTTCAGATTCGGCCTGATTTCCGCCGCCGTTCTCGCCGTATCGGTCATAATCTCCATCCTCCTTTAACCTGAATACAATACGGTTCGGACGTGCGCGCCGCTTTTTCCGTTTTATTGGCGCAAATATCCATTATTACCTTATCATACTATGGTTTGCCCTGATTCAAACCGCCAAAAGGAGTTTAAATAAACATAAACGCAGCCTAAGGACGGTAAACATGAAGGGTAAACACGCACGGGAGAAATACAGCATCATCATCGCTTCGCTGACCGACGCGAGAAAAAGCTCGAAGTCGATAAGCCTCGCGCGGCGCACGCTTATACTCATATTTTCGGGCATACTCGTTTTCGTCTTTGTAAGCGCGGGAGCGACGGCGGTCTCGATATTGCAGATATCGGCTTATTCCAGCCAGCTTGAAGATATGAAAGCCAAGCTGAGCGAGCAGTCGCGGGTCATCGAATCATTCAGAGCGGCAATAAAGGCTTCCAAAAACGCGCCTGCGGAAAGCGCGCCTTCGGTCCCGGATCTGTCCGTCAAAGCGGATGCGGACGAAAATACCGCGGGCGCTCCGATGGCGCTTGCCGAGGCCCCGACGCCGGATTCCGGATCGCCCTCCGGTCCCGCGCCGGAATCGTCTTCGCCCTCTTCCCCTTCGGTTTCCTTTTCGCCTTCTGTTTCTGCGAAGTTTAAGCCGTCCGGCACGCCGTCTCCTTCGGACAGCGCGCCTCGGTTGATCGCCGGAGCGCAGCCGTCGATCGCTTTGTCGGCGGCGAAATTCTCCAAGGTGCTTATACCGATGAAAGACGCCGTACAGATGATAAACTCGCAATTCCAGTCGAAAATAGACGCGGGTATCGCGCAGGCAAAGGGCGACGGAGAATACGACGAAGTCAATATCATCTACGGCGGGGACCTTGACGGAGACAGCGATACTGTGAACAACTGGGCGGACGTGCTGTCCGTGTTTATCGCTCAGAAGATGAAGGACGGGCAGAAAATGTTAAGCGTGACCAAGGAAAACTTTGAAGCGCTCAGAGATCTGTATTTTGAAATGAACCCTCTGTCCGTCGTATCGGAAAAGACCGTTCAGCCCTCGTCCGATGGCGGCGCGGAGCTTGAAAGAAGCGTGCTTACGATATACGTATCCGTCGACAGCAAGACCTATCAGGAGGCGGACGCCGTGCGCGGCTTCAGCAAAAAGCAAATGAGTACCCTCAGAAGACTCATGTCCAGCGCTTATTACACATACTTCGAAGGGATCTTGGGGATCGACGTATACGACGGCGAGCCGTCCGAAAAGGTGCAAGAAATAATCGCCGGGCTTCCGGAAGGAAAAGGCGGGGACATCGTGCGGGCGGCGCTGATCCGGCTCGGCAGCCCCTATTCGAAGTCTAAGCGGGGTTCGGGCAATTATGTCGACTGTTCGTATTTCACGTGGTGGGCATACAATCAGGTTGGGATATCGATCCCCACGTCGTCGATAGAGCAGGCGCTATACTGTCACAACAACGGCTGTACGGTCAAATTATCGGAGCTTATGCCCGGAGACCTGATTTTCTGGTCAAAAACCGACTGCAAATGCGGGCGCTGGCGCGAGATACATCACGCCGGCATCTACATCGGCGACGGCATGATCATCGACGCGAGTTCGAGTAAAGGCCGGGTCGTTATAAGAAAGCTCTGGGGAGTCGACGGCGGCCGGTGGAAGGTAAGGATGTGCGGCCGCCCGTATGAATCTCAGGTTTCATCGAATTGATTGTTTACGTTTATAACGCAATGATATAAAATAAATAAGCACTGGTTTATTCGCAATCACATTCATATTGTTTCACAGATACGTTTATCCTCGTTGAATCAGCGCATCCTTTTTACAAATACAATGAGGAGGGGTAATGATGGCAAAACCGATTTTTCAGGAAACGACGGGGAAGATGGACGTATACATTTCGGCGGAATCGACTATAACCGGCGATCTTACGACCAAGAGCAACATCAAGATCGACGGGCGCGTACAGGGTAACGTAAACGCGACCGGAAACGTCCAGATCGGAAGCAGCGCGCTTGTCGAAGGAAACATCAACGGTATCGACGTGCAGATAGCGGGCAACGTGAACGGGAACATAACCGCTTCCGGCGGGCTGATGCTGTTCGGCAGCGCGAAACTTACGGGGGACGTAAAGGCGGCTTCGATGGAAGTCGAAAAGGGCGCCTCGTACAAAGGAAACATGGTGATCGGACCGGAACAAAAGGAAAGCGCGAAAATCGTCCCGCCGCCCAACAAGACGGCAATCTGATGATCCAAGCTTAAATGAAAGCTTCCATATTACCGTAAAATACGGTTTGTTTACTGTTGACGTCATATTTTTTGGAATGATATACTAATATTAATCAGGAGCAGGGGTGTCCGGAAATGAAACGGCAGTGATACCGCCGCGTATACGGCCGCATTAAAACCATATGCCGTATATCGTTTGGAACTGTCCTTGGACGTTTCGGAATCGCATTTCCTTATACCCCCCGCTTCTTACGGGGCGGTTTTATTTTGCTTATCGCAAGTAACATTTCAAAATCATACGGCAGAAACGCTTTTCTTCAGGGGATCGACATTGAAGTCGAAAGAGGAAGCGCCTTAGCCGTCGCAGGCGGGAACGGAGCGGGCAAGACTACCCTGCTTAAAATACTCGCCACCGTTACCGCGCCCGATTCGGGAAGCCTCACTATTGACGGCGTCGACGCGTTGGCGAACCCCGCCGCCGCGAGGGAACGGATCGGCTATGTCCCTCAGGGCGTCGCGCTCATGCAGGAGCTTACGGTAAAAGACAACCTTTATTATTGGATGAAAAACAGGGACGATACGGTATACCGGCAGACCCTTGAGATCATAGGCCTCGAAGGCGCCGAAAAAAAGAAGGTTTCAAAGCTCTCGGGCGGACAGAAACAGCGCCTTAATATCGGGGCGTCGCTCGTTCTGCGCCCTTCGCTTCTGATACTCGACGAGCCTCTCGTTGGGGTCGACATATTCAACCGGGAAAAAATAATTTCCCATCTGGAAGAACTTAAAAAAAGCGGCGTCACTATAATATTTACAAGCCATTATGTCGAAGAAATGAACCCGCTCGCCGATACGCTCCTCGTTCTTCGCAACGGCGCGCCCGCGTATTACGGAAGCGCCGACTTTTCAGATACGGGCATCGGGAACCTTTCGGAAGCCATAAGGTTTTATACCGCGTAAGGAGGGACTTTACATGGAAAACGGCGAAAACCAAAGCCCGGCGGTATTCGGCGGCGAAAGCGAGGCTTCGTTTGAGCAAAGCGCCGGTTACGCACCGAAAAAACGCGCGAGGGCTTTGATATGGATAGCGGCGGCTTTGATTTTCTGCGCCGCCTCGATAACGGCGGCGCTATTATTAAGCGCCCCGCCGGAAAGGCGGCTTCAAGGGAACGCCGCTGTCGTAGCGGCATACGATTTTTTAAACGAGCAGTCTAAAGCGCACCGGCTTTTAACGGGCGCAATATCCAAAGAATTAAGCGGAAGAATAATGTCCGAGCCTTTCGAAATGAAAGTCCGGTTGACGATAGACTCCGAAAGCTTTGAAAATTCGCCGGTGCCGATCGAAAACATCGCGATAGATCTGAACGCGAAATACGACCTGAATGACTTAGGCGTAAAAATAAGCGCGTTCGGGATGAAGCTGTTGGGAGCGTACCTTATCGGAGACGAATTCGTTCTCGAGATGATAGGAAAGTCCGGGGGCGCGGAGATACCGGTTAAGGGGCTCGATAAGCCGATGCCGCTCGGTAAAAGGTTGAAATCCGTTTTTCCGTTCCTGCCGGACGACGAAAGCGTTTATATAGACGTTCTCGAAAAGCTTTCGCTCGCAGTTCCGGGCAATTTGACGACAACGGAAAAGAAGGAAGCGTACAGCCCTAAGGAAGACATGAAGATAGGCATGGATGTGACGACGGTGTCGCTCGATTCGGAAGCGATATCGAAAACGGCGGAAAGATTCAGGGACGGCATCGGGGAAGACAAGGCGCTGAGCAATAAGTTGCAGAGCATGGTCGACGCTTTCACGGAGTATTTCGGCTTGCCGCGTTCGCGGCTCGGCGGGCTGTTGGACGAACTCGCGGCTTTAAGCGGCTCCGGCGATCTTAAGGACGTAAACGTTTCGCTGTCCGTGTACCGGCGCGGAGAAAAGACCGTCGGCATAGGGGCCTGCTTCGAAGGCGCCGGGAAAAACATCAGCATTACGTCCATGTGCGAATACGACGGGCAGGACCAATATCAGAGCAGCGAATCGAATATCGACGGCGTCGTCTCTTTCACAACGTACCATACTAAATATTCGGGCGATAAGATAGCCATATCCGGCAGGATCGAAGTAAGCGGCGGGTATCAGGGGAACGCCGTCCAGCTTATCAACGGAAACATCGAGTTTTTAAGGACCGGAGCAAACGAATACAGGGTCTCCGGCGAATTCGATACAAAAGGCGACGTCGGGAGCGATTCTTCCGGCATTGCCGAAGGGATGTCCGCCGGCATCGATATAAATATGGAAGTAACCGTAGGCGGCGGCCTCGGCACTCTTAAGGAAAATCCGGCCTGGAACAAGATTTACGACAAGGATCGGGGAAGCCTCGGGGACATGTTCAAAGACATCTTCCCTCCGGGCGTTTTCGGCGGCTCCCTTTCCCCCGACAATGCCGGCAACGCGTGACGGCGGTTTGAACAGATGAAAAAACTGTTTCTGATAGATATCAGAAGGCTGCTTCAGAATAAAACGGCGATAATCATATCGCTTGCCGTTCCGGTCGTCATAGTCGCGCTTATCGCCGTTTTGGTGGCGCCCTATTTTTTTTCCGGCGTGCGGACGAATAATTTCAGCGTCGCGGTCTGGTGCGAAGACGACGATCCCCTCACCCGCTCCATACTGAAAGGCCTCATAGAGAGCGAATCTTTGGGCGGGCTTATAAGCGCGAAGTTTGTGAACGGCGAGAGCGAAGGGTTCGCCGCCGTGGAAAACGGCGCCGCAGCGTATGTCCACATACCGGACGGAATGCAGGACGCGCTGAGGAGCGGAGGGCGCGCGCAGATCAGCTATTACGGAAACCGGAACATGCCTCTCGAGGACGCGCTTTTATTCGAGACTCTTAACTCCGGCGTAAAGCTCGTAAGCCATGCCCAGCACGCGCTCAACGTCTTATATTTCGACAGCGTCGGCGCGGGCATGGACGAGTCCGCCGCGGCGGCGAAATTTACTGATATAACGAGGATATTCTTCCTGAGCGTCCTTTCCCGGTCCTCTCTTTACGGCGATAGCGGCTTAACGTCGCCTCTCGGGGACGCGCTCCCGCTCCAGTATTACGCGGTCAGTTTCCTCATACTGTTTATCGGCCTCGGAGCGATACCGATCGCGGGAATGACTGCGGACGACCATTCGACGGGGCTTATACACCGCCAGCTTCTTTCGGGAAGCGCGCCGGTAAAATGCCTCGCGTCGAGATGGCTCGCCGGCAGCCTGTTCCTTTTTATGCAATATCTTATTTTGTCCTCGGCTCTTTGCGCCATCGGCTCCGCCTCGGGCTTCGCGGGGAACGCGCTTCTGATACTCGTGTCGGGCTTGCTGCTGTGCTCGCTCGTGAGCATTTTCATGATACTCGCGGGCGTAGTCTCGAGACAGTCGCATTTCGCCGTCCGGTTCGCGTTCCTCGGCGTGCTCGCGCTGTCGCTCGCGGGAGGGCTTATCGTGCCTTCGGCGTATATGCCCGGCATCATCCGCGACATATCGTACTATACCCCGTTTTCTTTCGCCCTCAAGCTCGGCATTTCGGGAATGTTCGGAGGGCGGGCGCAGGGGCTTGCCTTGTTCGCGGGGCTTTGCCTCGCGTATATCGCGGCGGCGTTCGCCTTATGCGTGCCCGCTTTCCAAAGGAGAACGAATTGAAGCTATTTTGCGCGACGTTCAAATACAGGCTCAAAAACCTCTTAACCTCGGCGTACGGCGTCGTGTTCCTTTTGCTCGCGCTCGTCGTCGCCGCGTCTTCGTTCATCGGCCTTATCATACCCGACGCGCCGGTCCCTATCGGCTGGATAGACGAGGATGATACCGAGTATTCAAGGCTTCTTCTTAAAAACGTAGAGCAGCTCGAGGTCGTATGGGTAACCAGCGGGGACAGGGAAACGCTGACCGCAAACCTGCAGACGGGAAGGCTCGAAGGCGTGTTCGTGATAAAAAAGGGTTTTGAGGAGTCTATAAAACGCGGCAAATTCGCGGGCACGCTCGAGCTTCTCAGATCGCCGTACAGCACGGCGGCGGGAGTTATCTCCGAAAGCGTGGGCGGCGCGGCGATGAGGCTATGGCTGACGTGTTACAGCGCGAAGGAAGCGGGCGCGTACGGCGGCCGGGCGCTATACGAAAAGGTGTTCTCCGACGTGGCCAAGGGCACGGACGATCCCATCCTTACGATAGAAAGGATGAACGAGGCGGGCAAAACGGCGGAAGTCACGCCTCTTATGGACGCGTCGTTTACGTCGCTTTACATGCTCGCCGCGCTGCTTTGTTTCTTCATGCTAACCGGAGCCGCCATGCTAAAGCGCGGCGCGGATTTCGCGGGGAGGCTGATAACTCGGGGATTTTGCGTCGAAGCGTTCAGGTTCTCGGCGTCGCTCGCGGATACGCTTTACATATTGCCCGTCGCCGCAATTCCCCTTGCGGGCATAGGCGTCGCGGGCAGGGCGGACTTGATCGCGCCTCTCGCCGTGATGTTCGCGCTTTATCTCGTTTCTTACGGCGGCGTCGCCGGGCTTCTGTCGAAGATAGAAAGCCAGACCGTCCTTATGTTCCTTATCTCGATCATCACGATCGCGAACGTGATGTTCGGCTCGCTGCTTATAAAGCTCCCTTCGGGAGGATTCGTAAACGCGGTTTCGTATATATTGCCGTCGAGATGGCTCTCGTCGGTAAGGAATTTCGATCCTTTATTCTGCGTCGCGGGCCTTGCGGTATGCGCGGCCGTTTACAACGCGCTGCCTCTGATATTCAGGAAGAAAGGTTAGTAAAACGCCGGTCAATCGGTGCGATACTTTGCGGTTTATAGCGCCTGTCTAGTCTTAAAAACTCAATAATTGCTCCGCTATTCCTACTTATTTGCCCTGTAAACTATTATTTCCTCGCGAGGGCGTCCGAAAATGCGATTTCGGAACGGCACGGGGGCCGTTCCCTACGGTGCGGAACGGCACGGGGGGCGTTCCCTACGGTTTCCTTAGACCCCGATTATCGCCTTTTTCGCGGCTTTAATTAATTCCGCGTCTTTCAACGCCCGTTCAAGGAAACCGCCCTCCGACGCGCGCTTTTTCAGGTACTCAAGCGAAAAGGCCACCGACTCCGCGTGATCGAAAGCGAGTCCGCCGGATTCGATCCGCTCAATCTTTTGCATGCGCCCCGAAGGGAACCTTACCTCCGGCCGAAGCGTCTCCAGCCCGGATAAAGTATATTTTATATGCGTATACCCTTCTTTTTCGCATCTCTCGTAATCCCTGAAATAAAACCACGCCGCGTCCGAAGCGTCGTCGCCCGCCCGCAAGTCTGCCTTCGCTGAAAAAGAAACGTAACTTACCGTTATCGTCCTTTGGCGGGGATCCCTGTCCGGCTTGCCCCATACGAACGCCTGCTCGAAATAAAGCCCGGCCGCGCCGGTCTCCTCGAAAAGCTCGCGCTCCGCCGCTTCCTCGAGGCCTTCGCCGATTTCGACGAAACCTCCGGGAAGCGCCCAGCAGCCTTTGTAGGGGTATCCCCCGCGCTTGACGAGCAGTATTTTCAGCCCCTGCGCGTCGAACGAGAACAGCGCGGTATCCGCCGCGACCGCGGGTTTTTTATATTTCGAGGGATCGAAATTTTTAAGGAACCGTATTTCTTCCTCGCCGGACGGGATATAAGTCATGTCGCCTCCTTATAATATACCTTATCTATCACGCCGCCGCCGAGGCATTCGTCCGCGTCGTATAAAACGGCGTACTGCCCGGGCGTTACCGCCCGCTGGCGGTTTTCGGACTCGATCAATTCCGCGCCTTCGCGCGGGGTCACGAGCACCTTCTGATCCGGCTGCCTGTAACGAAACTTCGCGCTGCATTCGAAAGGTTTCGATGACGGGCGTCCGTTGATATAGTGCATCGAACTTACATATATGAGGTTTGTATATAGTGTTTTATACTCATCTTGTGCAACATACAGTATATTATTGCGCACATCCTTGTCTATTACATACCATCTGCCCTCCGGGCCTTCCTTGACGCCGCCTATGCCGAGCCCGCGGCGCTGTCCAATCGTATAATACATGACGCCCTGATGGGTGCCCAATACCCTGCCGTCCCTTGTACGAATCTCTCCCGGCTTCGCCGGGAGGTAGCCCGACAAAAATTCACGGAATTTCCTCTCGCCGATGAAGCAGATGCCGGTCGAGTCCTTCTTTCGCGCGACGCTTAGTCCAATCTTTTCGGCGAGGGCGCGCACCTCGCTCTTTTTCATGCCGCCGACCGGGAATACGGCGCTTTCGACCTGCTCTTTCGACAGCATGCAAAGAAAATAGGTCTGATCCTTGTCGGGATCCGCCGCCTTAAAAAGGCGCGCACCCTTCGACCTCGCGTAATGTCCGGTCGCAATCTTTGCGGAGCCTAATTTTCGCGCGTAATCCAAAAAAGCGGCGAACTTTATCTCGGAGTTGCAGAGCACGTCGGGGTTCGGCGTTCGGCCGCGCTCGTATTCCGACAGAAACAATTTAAAGACGCGCTCGTAATATTCCTGTTCGAAGTTGACCGCATAATACGGTATGCCGATCGCGGAGCAAACGCTTTTTACGTCCTCGAAATCCCGCGCGGCGCTGCATCCCACTTCGTCGTCCTGCCAGTTCTTCATGAATACCCCGACGACGTCGTATCCCTGCTCCTTTAAAAGGTACGCCGCGACCGCGGAATCCACGCCGCCCGACATGCCGCAGACTATCCTTTTTTTATCGTTGCGTCCCAAAACCGATCTCCCCATCCGCGGGACGGCGCGGGCGCGCCAACTCATACGGCAGGCGGCCCCGCAAATCCCCGGATCCATTATACTTTTGCGCAAACCGCATTGCAAGGCGCTTAAACTGCGATGAGGTTTGTGGTATACTTGCCGCATGAAAAAACGCATGGTGATAACGGCGGTATTGTTCGCAGCCGCCGCGCTCGTTTTCTGGTTCTTTTATCCGCTGAGGAGCTATATCGTCATGGGGCTTTATTCGGCGCGGCAGAACGCGCAGAGCGTGATGGCAAAGAGCGGGTTTAGGATCGATATGCCGTCCGGCGGCGGGTGGTATCCGTTCGTGCTCACATACAACGCGTCGGGCTTTCGGGACTGGGCCGGGATCGGCGCGGACATGTCGATAATGTATAACTTCGGGGCTTTCGACGCTCTTACGCGGACCTCGTCGATCTACGATGCGAACAGCGACAGATACTCCTCGTTTTACGGCGCGTATGCCATAAAAAAGGACTCCGGGGCGTTCGGGTTCTCCGAAGGCGCAGAGCCTGTCCTTGAAGAGATCGAAGCCGCGGTCAGGTACGATTATACGCAGCTCGTCATGCGCGGCTTTGGATGCGACGACCCGGTCTTTGATATCGAGTACATTTCCGTCCAAAAAGAAAAAGAATTCGCGGGAACGGCAGGATGGACGCGGATCGACGCGCGAATCGAAGCGAGCGGAGCCGCGCATAATTTTCGGACCGACAGGACCGCGTATATCCAGTACGGGCCGCCGGCCGGAAAAACGCCGTCCGATTTTGCGAAAACGGAGCTTTACGGGAGAGTGTACGCCGCGTACCTGTCCGATTTTGGCTGTACGGTAATGATCTATGTGATCGCGCCGTCGAAGGACGCGGTCGAAGGATGCGCCGAAAACATCCTTCGAAAAACGCGAATCGTCAGGCTACAATAACGCCGCGACCGCGTCTGCCGCTTTTTCGACAAGCTCTTTTATTCCGAGACCCGAGGTCCCGGGGATCAGTATGTCGCATTTCGAGACGGGAACGAGTATCTTTTTCGCGCCGCTTTCGGCGATCGAAACGGCGATGTCCGCCGTTATCTCCCCCATCATGCTGCACGAGGCAATCACGCCGATGCCGCCCATTATCACGTCGGCCTTCCCCGCGTTGAAGCAGATGGCGTTTTCTCCGGTCGCGCAAAAGTCCGCGCCGCTTTTTTTCATCGCGGCGGTCGCGGCGGAATTCGTTCCGAGCGCGGTTATCTCGACTTCTCCCCCGTATTTTTCCCTTAAGCTCTTGATGATCGCCGCGCCCAAGCCTCCGCCCTGCGCGTCCACTACCGCGATTTTTATCATTGCCGTCCTCCAAAGCGATTATATAACGCCGGCGCGCAGAGCGGCAAGCGTTGCGCGCCCCGCGGAGGCGAAAAAAGTAAATTTCTCTTTTATTATTGGGACCTTTAATATATAATTCACATGAAAAGTGATTTGAAAAAATTTAATGGAGGTAGAAAAATGCCGTTAGTAACGACAACCGAGATGTTTAAAAAGGCTTACGCGGGAGGCTATGCGATAGGGGCTTTCAACGTAAACAATATGGAGATCGTTCAAGCCATAACGGAGGCGGCGAAGGAGCTTAACGCCCCGCTTATACTTCAGGTCTCCAAAGGCGCGCGCGCGTACGCCAATCCAATTTATCTTCGCAAACTGGTCGAGGCGGCGCTCGAGGACACTGGCCTTCCCATTTGCCTTCATCTCGATCACGGCGACACGTTCGAGATATGCAAGGAATGTGTGGACAGCGGTTTTACTTCGGTCATGATCGACGGCTCCCATCATCCTTTTGAAGAAAACGTCGCTCTTACGAAGAAGGTAGTCGAATACGCTCATTCGAAGGGCGTCGTCGTCGAAGGGGAACTGGGGCGCCTCGAGGGCGTCGAGGACGAAGTAAAGGTCGCCGCCGGAGAGGGCTCGTATACGCGTCCCGAAGAAGTCGAGGAATTCGTTTCAAAAACCGGCGTCGATTCTTTGGCGATCGCGATAGGCACAAGCCACGGCGCCTATAAATTCAAGGGAGAAGCGCAGCTTCGGTTCGACATACTGGACGAGGTTTCAAAAAGGCTGCCCGGATTCCCGATAGTGCTCCACGGCGCTTCGTCGGTCATACCCGAATTGGTGGACATGATAAACAAATACGGCGGACAGATGCCCGGCGCAAAGGGGGTCCCGGAAGAAATGCTCAGGCGCGCGGCAAGGGGCGCGGTCTGTAAGATAAACATAGATTCGGACTTAAGGCTCGCGATGACGGCGACGATCCGCAAACATTTCGCCGAGCATCCGTCCGATTTCGACCCGAGGCAGTATTTGAAGCCCGCGAGAGACGCGATTAAGCAGCTCGTCAGGAACAAGATAGAGAACGTGCTCGGATGCGCCGGAAAGGCCTGAACGGCAAAACAGACTAAAAACGGCGGCGCCCGAAAAAACGGGCGCCGTTTTTGACTCTCAGGCGCAAAGACTTAGAGCCGTTGCGCCGGAGCTGAACTTCTTCGGCGGCAGGCCAAAATCTGTTCCGTGTCAAGGGCTTAAGGCGAGTCGCTTTATCAACCCTTGACACTCCGCAGATTTTGGCTAAAATATTTACCAAGGGCTAAAATCCCGCTTTGCTTAAAACCAGCCTGTTGATACCTTAAAAATTACACTGCATAGGAGAAAAATACACAATTCACGGGACACACCCATTGCAGCGGATTTAGGGATAACTGGTATGCCCTCTGCCTATGGCGTTGGACGAGTGCCGTCGTGACTTTGAAGAATCCGACCTTGTCCGGTTAGAAGAAGTGCTCCAGTACGCAGACGATATATTCGTCTCACCTGCAACGGAAGAAACTTAAACAGCAATCACCAGAATTTTTTATACCGTCAGGCAGGGATATACATAGCGTCATACAGCCATGTTCTGCTTAGCTTTATGGGACGGCTTGCCCGCGAAGCCGGAAGGTTGCGGTACGGTGGAAACGGTTGGCTTCATGCTCAATAAAGCTACGAGTCCGGATTCGGCTTCTTCAAAAGCGTAAAATGACGGAGCTGTAATGCAATGTTCAGACCCAATGGAGAAGCTATGATAAGGATTTGGCCGTTTCTTGCTAATTGAAAATGAGCCCGGCTCTCTGGGCGAGGTGTTACGCATGACGGACATATTCAACGCTAATGCCATCCCAGCGGACACTTTTCGGCCGGCTGAATGAGCCGTAGCATCAAAGCCATGTTTTGCCGTGCAAACTTTCTGAGCAGAAGACTTTTGTTTGCTGTAGCGAAGAATTAGCTGATAAATAAATTGGCGAAAGGGGTAATGGTAATGTCTAAAACAGCATTAAAATCGGATAAACGGAAAATCCGAAAAGACAAAGTAAAAGAAATGGTAAAAATCGTTGTTGTTATGCTTCTTGCCGTTTTTTTAGTTGCCGCATGTTCTGTACAAAAAGAACCGCCTAAAGAATCAACCGATAAAACGGATTACGCGGAAGAATTAAATAAGGATGAGCCGCCCGCAAAAAGGCCCATGAATGATAACAGTAGAAATAGCAACGAGGGCAGCGCCGGCAACAGTAAAATTAAACAGGGAATCATCAGCGGCCCGCCCGGCATTAAAACAGACAATTTTGAAGACAACAGCTTTTGGTCACTGGCGGTATCCCCCAAAAATCCGGATTTAATCTATTTAGGAAGCGAAGGAAACGGCATATTCAAAAGCCTTGACGGGGGGGCTACTTGGACATGGCAAAGGAATGGCTTGCTGTACTTTCAGCATGAACCTCCATCCTATCCTTCATATCCTGAGGCACACGACACGGCGATAGATCCAAATAACGACAATACGGCTTATATGACAATGATGGAGGGGCCCGGCCCGGTCACAGGCGTTGTGGCAAGCTGCACGGCAGGCCTGTATAAGACCGTGGACGGCGGCGAAACCTGGGTGAGGAAGGTTAACGGTTTAAATAACAGCTCAGTATGTTCGGTAGCTATAGATGAGGCGAATACTTCCACTGTTTTCATCGGAGTAAATGGAGGCATGGGCAGTTTAACCCTGGATAATACAAAAAAAGCTCTTTTTGAGGGTGGAATCTATAAAAGCATAGATTCAGGAGAAAACTGGTCCTTCAAGAAAATACCTATACCGGGCTCCGAGTATAACGATTTTCCCAAAATACAGATTTTTAATTCAAACACTATCTATGCAAGCGGAGAATGCTGGGATGATCCTTCAAAGGCCGTGGGGCTGCTGAAAAGTACCGATGCGGGTGAGAACTGGTCGGTAATAAGCCCCGAGGGCCAATACATTGAGGATTTTGACGTTGCACTTTCGAATAACAATACAATATATATAAATATATTTCCGCCTAACGCAGAACAGAAAATATCCAGCGGCAGTCCCGAAGGTAAAAAGTACGGTATATATAAATCAATCGACGGCGGCCGTACATGGACGAAAACTTCAGCAATAGCATACGGGACTTTACGGGTATCCCCGCATGACGAAAAAACTGTGTTGTTTTCGAAGAGGGGCAAGATATTTAAAAGCAGCGACGGGCTAAAGACATATCATGAAGTATTCAGTTATAAAAAAGAGCCAGATATCCTGATTACCGATATTGAGTTCTCAAGGAGCGACCCTGATATAGTCTATGCCGCTTCCGAAGGGCTGTTGGTTATGAAAAGCACCGACGGCGGGGAGACGTTTATCGAGAAGGCCAACTTAAGGAAGTTCATGGATAGTATAGCAGGAAATTATGAAGGGCAATCTACAAGCGGAGGAAACGGCGCAACAGAGCAACAGCCTGTTTCCGAGGGTAAAAATCCGGGGCAGGACGCTTCAATAGTAATTTCACTGCCTTTTACAAAAACAAATAAGCCTTATGAGATGATGCCTATGGGTGAAACCATTAACCATCCGGATCCGCCAAATATAGGTGGACACCCGGGCATTGACTTTATGTGGAACGATAGCGTTGACATTATTGCTTGTATTGATGGCATCGTAGACAAGGTTGAAAAGACCGGCAGCCATAATAAGTGGGATGTATTCGTTAATACAGGTGATTTTTATGTTGGGTATACGACTTTGGAGAATGTTGATGAGAATATAAAGGTTGGGGCCCGTGTCAAATTTGGACAGAAAATCGGAGAGTCCGGCAACTTCGGAACACATTACATGATACATTGGGAGATTGGCAAAATTAAAGGACATGAAAGGATATGCCCGATGGCGTATTTTGATGAGGCATCAAGGCAAAGGATAATTAAAATTTGGGCAAAAACAAAATGGCCGGAAATGAAAAAACAATTTCCGAATATATGCAATGGTTATTACAGATGTGAATTTTGCCGTAAAAACGGCTACTAGACATCCAACATTATGCAGCGGGAATTGATTACCTTGCAGCCGCCCTATGGACAGGAATCGATGCGCAATCCTTGGAAGTTACCACGGATATGTAACGCATTGGATTGTGATATTGGAGATGTTGTCGAGGTTGATCGATCTGGTATGTAGAAAACCTTTTATGTCATTAATTAATATTGCAATTGAGGTCAGCTATAATAAGACTGGGAACGGTAATCAGTGGTATAGGTGCCATAGAACAGGCGCCAAGCAATCTCAAGATACCACATACGATCGAATTTGCCTGTGACAACGGGAAACGAAAACTGATCGATAATACTATATTAGATGCCGTCTCGAAACCTGGACGGCGAGATCCCCTTAATATTCTTAAATACTTTTGAAAAAAGAAGCGGGTCGTCGTAACCCACTGACCGGGCGACGTCTCCAATGGTCAGATTATTATCTTCCAACAGTTCGCATGCCCGGTTGATACGAAAAACCGTCAGGAACTCCTTCAATGTCATATTAACGCCCTTTTTAAATATCGCGCCAAGGTAATTCCTGTCAAGGCCGATGACCTGCGCGATATCTTTGACAACCAAATGCCGGGAGTAGTTTTTTTCAATATATTCGATCGTCTTGCGAACATATAATTCGCTGCTTTTCTGCCCGGTATTTTGTTTCGCACCTGCGCCGCCTTCCCGCACCAGAAGCGCCAGAAAATCGTATAAACAGCTCAGCATCACCAGTTCTCCATGCGTATCCATAATGCTGACGGAAAGCATTTTTTCGATGACACATCTTATCTTTTCCGTATC
>Ga0078972_1006523_pt1 | contig 27474 bp, 25 predicted proteins | sample YelNatPaOPGAMG01_FD_67568 | JGI IMG/M metagenome (GOLD analysis project Ga0078972, IMG submission 67568) | Hot spring thermophilic microbial communities from Obsidian Pool, Yellowstone National Park, USA - OP-RAMG-01 (SPADES assembly) (version 2) | ecosystem: Environmental > Aquatic > Thermal...
TAAATTGACCAATATAAAATAAAAAAAGGCAAGGAGGGAGGGGCTATTAATAGACCGATTCCTCCTTTATGTATATGAGAAATTAAAACATGTTTTAGGTATTTTTATGTAAAAAATAACACCGTGATATAAAGGTGGCATGGTAAGGCCATTGAGGATTGAGTATCAAGGATGAAGTGGCCCTTTACCATATAACATCAAGGTGGATAGAGAAACGAAGATATTGCAAGGTGTTTTGGAGAGGTTATGTAAGCCAAGTAGAGCGGAGATTAAAAAAAGAGATGGCGGAGGGCGAAGGACTTAAGAAGACTGTTGAGACTTTAGAGAAGGAATGAAGTGAAGAATGAAGATCTGCCCATGTTTTCCTTGTTTTCTTAAGCGAAAATGCCTGTTGTAAGGGGAAAAAGAAAGGGGAATTGCCATGAAATTGTTTATTACAAGTAAAGAAAGGTTTGGGGGTTGCATGAAAAAATTGATCACTATCATTACTATAGTAAGCATCCTTGCATTGACTTTGTCGGGATGCGTTATCGAAAGAGTAATAATCAAGCCTTCCGAAACATTTTATCTTCCCTATGACAAATCAGATTACGCAAAAACGCCATCTCCATGCCCTGGCGCCTGTTTTGCAACCATGGGAACCAGCTGCGAATTTCAACTACCACCGGATGATTCAACAGTAGTAGGCTTTTCCCACGGCTATGATCCAGGCACTGAACCCTGCCCGTGCTGGGAATATGCAAACTGCGTCTATAGAGGCTATGTGCGTTTTGATTTGTCAGTGTTGCAAGGAAAAGGCATTGGACTCGCTCATCTAAAATGGCATTCTACGACACGAAAATCTTACGGGGATACCGCCTCGAATGCAGGCACCTGTGTTGCAAAAGTTTTTATTGCTCTTGAGCCATGGAAATATGACACCTTTATCACGGGCGAGGATTTGACTACTGATTGGCCAGAGGGATTTGCAGATGTCAGTTCGATCGTCCGGGATTGGATGTCTGGCGCTCGTCCCAATTATGGCTTCTTTTTTGTAGGTCCGGATGAAAATCTTAACTATAAAAATAACGATGAATGCCTGACAATAATGGAAAATCTACGCCTTGAGGTGCTCGTTCCAGGAAGGGACTGGCCCCATTAAAGCTATCCCCGGCCTACTTGCGGAAAAAACTTTTTTAGGAAATAATAATATAGCAATCACGGGAGGACAATATGAGCAAAGCAGCTACAAAGCCGGATGAAAAGATTTTGGCCGATTATGACAAACTTTCACCGAAGCGAAAAAGGGAAGTTTGCGACTTTATCTCCTATCTGAGAGTAAAAGAAGAACTTGAGGCAACAAAGGAAATCATCAGTGACAAAGATTTTCTAAAAAGCATAATGGCGGGTGATGATGACTTTAGGGCAGGCCGTTTTAAGAAATGGTCTGAGGTCAAAGAAGATGTATGATGTCCTTGTTTCCCATGAAGCTGATAAATATTACAAAAAACAAGACAAGGATACGAAAAAGCGAATAAATAAGTGCATTGACATACTCAGTAAAGAGCCACTTTTCGGTCCTCACATAAAAAAACTCCACGGGGAACTTGAGGGTAAACATCGTTACGAGGTCGGCGGCATCAGGATAGTTTATGAAGTCAACATCAGCCATAAAATTGTTGAAGTAAAGGCAATACGAAGCAGAGGGGATGTTTACAAGAAATAGTTCAGTTTGTGGCGGTGGCTGATTCTCCAACCAGTCATTCAACCCGCCAAGCGGGTTAATTCCGCGTTACGAGTATTTCAGCTGTAAATCTTTAATTTTCATGTCTTCTTCGTTTCGCGACTTTGTAAGTGTTATGCGCACTTACCAATATTTCTTTCACAGTGTGAATTTTTTGGAGAAGTTAAGAATCCATTTGATGCCGTCTGATAGATAAAATGTTGTTTTTCACAGCTTACTACTCATTTGTATATCCTCGATCTCAGTGGCTACATTTTCTCTCATATCTTTTGCTACCTTTTTACCTTATTTATTATCTCCTCCGCTTTTTTATCAACCAGATTTGCGGTCTCTTCATCCCACTGAAGCTGGATCACATGGTTAGCTCAAGTATCAAGTTCTGCTATTATGTTGTTGAACCTGCTTATTATAATGTCCGGATTGGAAAACTTATGGATAACGTTTCGATATATCTCTTTAAACTCTTTAATTTTTATTCCAGCAACATTAACCTCCGCCTGCCTGTCTCTCTGCATTCTCTCCGCCTTTTCCTTGGCCTCATGTATCTCATTTATCTCATTGTTCTTTTCTTTTATGACCTTTGAAAGGTCCTGGAGATTTTTCTGAAGTTCCCTTATCTTCTTTTCATATTCCTTTCGAACTTCTTTATCTGTTATCTCTCACATTAAACTGACCAAAAAACTCAAATTAAATTGACCAATATAAAATAAAAAAAGGCAAGGAGGGAGGGGCTATTAATAGACCGATTCCTCCTTTATGTATATGAGAAATTAAAACATGTTTTAGGTATTTTTATGTAAAAAATAACAAAGACTTACGATGTGTGCATGAAATCGGCAGGTGAATACGGGACTCAACAATATGATTTGCCGAGGTTGGACAGCATAAACCCAAGATATGAAGTTGATTGCGATTTTGACACTGATTGTCCCATAGGCTTGTACTGTCATAGAAAATTTAAAGTTTGTGTAAAACGATGATAACCAGTGAAATAAAAAATAATGAATGACTGGAGGTGTTCTATGAGGTATAAGGTAAGTCTGCAGAAAACGGATGAAGGCTATTCTATCTGGGTTCCTGGGCTGCCAGGCTGCTGGTCGTAGGGCAAGACAGAAGCAGAGGCATTAGAAAACATTACTGACGCCATAAAGGCATATTTAGAAACGGTGGAAGAACTAACAAAGGATAAAGAATCTCGCTATGTAGAAGTAGCCAATGCCTAAATTGTCAGGAATAAATCACCAGCGGGCTGTCAAAGCTTTTCAAAAGGCGGGCTTCTGGATTGCTCGTGAAGGAAAACATATTACTATGACTAATGGTGAACGTATCATTACAATTCCGAGAGTAAACCCTGTCGATGCCTTTACAATGGCTGGTATAGTAAAGGATGCTGGACTTACTATTGATGAGTTTAAAAAATTATTATGCGGAAGTTGGGCTAATAAGGAGTTAATATCGCTCGGTGCATATTTAGACCTAAAAATATACGTGAAACATTAACTCATAAATATTATTTGAATAGCGGTTATTAACGCGATGTTCACAGGTTGCGTTTAACTTGAGATTGTTATGCAAGAAAAAAGATTGCGTAATATCAAAGCTATGATAAAAATCGTTTGACGCGAGCTGATTATAAATATATTTATAGGAAAAAGTTGTTTTCATATTTATAACTTCATATATGATCGCACCAACTTCCGGGTATAAATAAAAATATAAATGAGACTTTCCATAACCTATCCCTCCGTTAATTAATAGATAGGTATTTATATCCGTAAATATTTTTTTTGTAACACCAATGCCACCTAAGGCGTTTATTGCAGCATGATTCCTTAATTTTTTATCATAATGTTCTTCTAACCCTAATCTGAATTCACCAGAGATACCTTTTACAAATTTGTTCCAAGGAATAAGAGATTTCATAGCATATAGTTGAAATGATTCCACATTAATAGAATTCTCAGTTATCAAAAAACTAAGTTCACCTAATTTTAGAAAGTTTTCATTAAAGTATTCTCTATTATCATCGGAAAGAGAATTAGAAGCGGGCAAAAAGTAAAGTTTCATATAATTACGCTTTTTGCCCATTTTATAGCCAACCCCTAGTTGACTATCATTAAATGTTTTGATTGGTGACTTGTATTGGGAAAGGTCGATAAAGTATTTGTTATTTGATAAAATTTCTTTGTCTATCTTGCTTAGCTGTTTGCTAATTATATTAAGCTCTTTTTTGTCGATATCTCCACGCATGTAGAGATAATTGGCATAAGATCTTATCAGTTCAACTTGGTAAATCCTCGTCGTAATGTCATCACTAAGCTTTACATCTTCGAATAATCCATATTTAAAAAGATCATAGATATAATCTCTATTCTCTTGTTCTACTGCCTCCGAAAGCATTCTGATATTCCATTTATCAGAAGGAATAAGCTTTGTACTTAAGATCAAATTAGCCCGATAAGTTTCTTTTACTACATCTTTAGGGGTTATCCATAAATGTTTTTTGTTACTCGAAAAATTCTCTGAGCTTAAAGACAGAATATTGTAGATTACTGTTGCACAATTATATCCGGTAAATAGATACTTCATTTTTATGTCTTTCAGTTCCCATATATGATAATAAATCAGAGTTTTGTTTTTTTCGGGTAAATCTAATTCATATTCCCATATATTTCTGTCTTCTACTTCCAGATATCTTTTAACCTGTTCACTATAAGGCAATAATGAGAAAAATCCATCCATGCCTGTTATGGTGCTTTTTAATATTAAAAGTGGGATATTAATTGTATCTATTATTGTGTAAAATGATACTGCATGCTCAGCATAGTTTGATTTATAATTATGTCCAGATAGTTTTAGAAAAACGTGTCCCATCATGCTGGATGGTTGTGAAACATTTTCTGATACAAAAACCAGATAAATCTTCTGAGCAGGCGCTCGGTTCAGGTATTCTTCAAAATCGGGGCAGCTTACATTAGGGAATATATTATCATTCAATCCTAACTCATTTTTAATCCAATAAAATCTTGCAGGAAATCTGCAAATTGGATGTTTAAGAGAATCATCTGGAATATCAAAGAAGGATTGTATTGTTTTTGCAAGTTCTTTTTCTAAACTAAAATCATCTCCGCTTAGGATAAAGTTAGGGTCTTTTATGTTTAACTTACCATCAGTTGTTTGTAACAAGGACTTCCAGATATGAGATTTGTGTAAATTTTTTTCAATTGCAGTTTTTATTATACTATTGATGTTAACTTCATGATTGTCTTCGCTGTAACTAAAACCAACTTGTAAGAAAAGAAAGAGGGGGATTAATCCCCCTCTTAGAAATAATAGAAAACTATTTTTAAAAACTACGGACATTTAACATTTATATTTTCCGGCTGGTATTTCCACATTGAATCTGAAGCATAGTCAGTGGTTGAACCAAAAACGCCACCAGACAGAATATTTACAAAGAATACAGGGTTAATTTCTTTGTGTAGTAATATTTTCTGGTCAGGACAATCTTCGAGCGTTAATATTTTATCTTTATTTTCTCTGGTAAGTTCAATTACAGCTGGTATAGAATATTTTTGACCATTAATTAAAGCGGTATACTTTTTACCCTGCTCAGTTGTAACATTGATACTCTGTGTTTTTCCACTTAATATAGTTGCACAGCCCCCAAATAAAATTACAATGCATAAGATAGATAAAAAACCTAATACTTGCCGCATAACCTCCTCCATTTTTTGGTTTCGATATTCCTTAAAGCATTTGGAAATAATAGTCTACTTCTGTCTACCCTGATCACCTCCTTTCTAACTTTTTAGTTTTGTATTTGAGGCGAATAATTAATGATTTTAAGCCATATTTCAAAAAAAAACATATCAATTAAATCACAATACTAATATAACTGTCAAGTTAGTATAGAAAAAAGGTAGTGTAGAATTCTTTTGTAATATTCTTGTAAAAGAAAATGGTGTATTCTCTATTGTTTTAAGGAAAAAGAAAGCATAAGTTGTTTTAATCATAATCAGAGAAAATTGTACATGCTGTATTAAATCGTCTTAATTAACAATGAAGAAACAGCTTTTAAAGAATTTAAAAAAATTGTTGACATTACCTAATTGCTATAAAGTGTTGCTTATGATAATCAATTCCGATATACTTCATAATATGTGCGCTTTCTTTTAAATTTATGTGATAGAGTTTATCTATCGCTCTGTTTTAATATTACAGATGGTCAGGCAGGCTGGAAAATGATAATATAATTATTGGTATTGTAACATACGTTTCTTTCAGCATCTATATAATGTCAATTAATGGAGGATTATGTTTTATCAATTAAAACAGATACTATCTCAGACAACTGCTCAATATGCAGATATACGCTATGAAATATTGGGAGAAACAAGGATTGTTTTTAATGGAAAAGAATTGATTCATATTGGTACAAATTCATCAGATGGATTTGTAATCAGGGTATTGAAAAATGGAGGTCTGTCATCAATTGCTTTTACAAAATTAAAAGATGCAAGTAAAGCGCTAAAGACAGCCGAACAAAATGCATGTCTTCTCAGCATTAATTCAAAAAAACCGGTTGAATTTGCAAAAACAGAAGTCTATAAAGATAGTTTTTCTCCTGTTCTTAAAGAAGACCCGAGAAATATTACAATTGATGAGAAACTTGATTTGCTAAGAAAATATAATGATATTCCCTTGAGTTATGAAAAAGTCATAACGACAAATATTTTTTATAATGAAGTGATACGTGAGAAGTTCTTTTTAAACACAGAAGGAACAGAGATAAAAGAAGACTTAATAACAACTTCGATAGGCGGTTTAATAACAGCAAAGGAAGGTTCATTAATACAAAATATAAGAGTTTCAGGAGGAGGTAGCACAGGCTTCTCGATTCTTAGAAATAGGGAATCCGAATTTGAAAACAGGACAAAAATATTATTAGAACTTCTTAAAGCTGAACAGGCTAAAGGAGGAATTTATAATGTATTGATAAATCAGGATCTTGCGGGTGTTTTCACGCATGAAGCTTTTGGCCACTTCTCTGAAGCGGATCTGATTGAAGATTTTCCTTCCATGAGAGAAAAAATGCAAATTGGTGCAGTCCTTGGCATAGAAATTCTTAATATAACAGATGACCCGACAATTCCTGGACAGTTAGGATTTTACAAATATGATGATGAAGGGGTTTTGGCTCGTCCGGTTAAATTAATGAAAAACGGGATACTTTCAGGAAGGCTCCATTCAAGAAGGACCGCGGCAGCTTTTAAAGAAAATATAACAGGCCATTGTGTTGCTGAAGATTATCGTTATGCACCAATTATTAGAATGGGCAATATTTTTATTGAACCCGGAGATAAAAAACTGGATGAAATGCTCGACTCTCTTGGTAATGGATTATATCTGCTTGATGCAAAAGGCGGTCAGACAAGCGGAGAGAATTTTACATTCGGAGCTCAATACGGATATATAATTAAAGACGGGAAAAAGGCAAAGATGATAAGAGATATAAATATTTCAGGCAACCTTTATCAGACATTAAAAAACATATCTGCAGTAGGGAATGACCTTGTTTTTTGTGAAACCGGTGGCTGCGGTAAAGGACAATTAAATATTCGTTCATGTCATGGAGGTCCTCATATCCTTATTAAAGAACTGGTTGTAGGAGGGGTATGATGGAAGAATTACTTCAAATTGCTCAAAAAAAGGGTTGTAAGGCAGAAGTATTTTTTTCAGAAGGATATTCGGACATTGTTTCATTTGAAGATTCAAAGCTTAAAAATATAGACAGTAAAATTTTATCCGGCATCAGTCTTAGAATAATAAAGGATAACAAGCAGGGCTTTGCCTATACGAGAAATCTTCTCAATAAGGAAGAACTTGTCAATAATGCTCTAAAGTCTTTAAAAGGCGGTGTTGATGGTTTTTTTGAATTTCCTTTGACGCAGAATTTAAAAAATCTTGATACTTACTCTCCTGACATAGAAGACATCTCAAATAATTTATTAGTAGAAGAATGCAAACGTCTCTGTGATACTATTTTGCAAAAAATATCCTGTCAGATAAATGTTACTGCTCAAAAAACAGTAAATTCATTAAGGCTTATAAACACCAGTGGAACGGAACTTTCTGTTATCTCTTCTTCTTATGCTTTGACAACAGAATTAGTTTATCCTTATTCATCAGCTTCTTTATACCGTGTTATAGCTGGAAAATCTTTTATAAAAGCCGGAGATGAATATATCAATTTTTTAACAGAAAATTATGGGCATTCTTTAAAAGAAGTAAAAGCTAACAGTGGAAGAATGAAAGTAATTTTTCTCCCAGAAACATTGTATGTTCTTATGTGGAGATTACAGACTGCTGCAAGTAGCAACAGTTTATATCAAAACATAAGCCCTTTAGCAGGCAGGATAGGAGAAAAAGTCTTTGATGAAAAATTCACGGTTTTCAATGACCCATTAAATGATTCTATCCCCGGTGCAAGAGCTTTTGATGATGAAGGAGTTCAATGCAGGCAATTTCCTATTGTTGAAAAAGGCATTTTTAGAAATTTTTATTATGACCTTTATTTTGCTGAAAGATTAAAAACCGATTCAACAGGCAATGGATTTAGAGCGAGTGTATCATCTAAACCTTCTCCTGCTTTAAGGCATATATATATAGTTCCCGGAGATAAATCTTTTTCCGATCTTATACAATCAATTGACAAAGGTATTATTGTTGGAGGTGCTTTAGGAGCTCATAGCGGAAATATACCAAATGGCGATTTCTCCATAGGAATTTCTCCAGCAATTTATGTTGAAAACGGTAATGTTGTTGGTCATATTAAGGATGCTATGGCAGCAGGCAATATATATGAAACTCTTACCAATATAATTGATGTCGAAAATAAGACTTATATCTCTCATGGAGGTAATTGTCCATCAATATTATTCAATGAAGTTAATGTAATAATTAAGTAAAGGAGAAAAGAATGGTATCAAAAATTCTTGTGCCAACAGATGGTTCAAAAGCTGCGCTAAGGTCTTTAAGATATGCAATCGGTCTTGCAGAACAATTAAAGGCAGAAATAATTTTGTTAAGTGTTATTGATAAGTCTTCGTTAATACCACAGACTGTCCCGACTTCCTCTAATATAATTGAACCGATTGAAGATTTTCTTAAGAACGCTGCTCAAGAATACCTGAACGAAGGTGAAAAGCTTTGCAAGAAAAGCGGTATTCCAGTTAAAACTGTAATAAGAATCGGGCGTCCTGTAGATGAAATTATTAAAGAAGCAGAAAAGTTTTCTGCTGACTTGATTGTTATTGGTTCACGTGGAAGAAGTGCGATAAAAGCTGTTGTTCTCGGGAGTGTTACTTTTGGTGTAATAAATAAAGAAACAAAAATACCGGTTCTTGTGGTAAGAAAATGAGTAGATGTATTATAATATTTGACGTTTTTAAAATATAAAAATAAAATCGTACACTAAATAATATTTATATAATTCTCAGGAGGGTCTAATGGTAAATATTTACTATGATAAAGACGCGGATTTAAAAGTTTTGAAAGGGAAAAAAATAGCTGTGATGGGTTATGGAAGCCAGGGGCATGCTCATGCTAATAACCTCAAAGAAAGCGGTATGGATGTAATAATCGGTGTAAGGAAAAATGGTTCAGGATGGACAAAGGCTGAAAATGCTGGGTTTAAAGTTTATACACCTGCTGAAGCAGCTAAAAAGGCTGATGTAATAATGATGCTTGTTCCTGATGAATATATGGCTGACATTTATAAAGAGGAGATAGCTCCGAACATTAAGAAAGGAGTCTATCTCGGGTTTGCTCATGGGTTTAATATACATTTTGGTCAGATAGTTCCGCCTTCTGATGTAAATGTATATATGGTTGCTCCAAAAGGACCCGGACATCTTGTGCGTTCCGAATATACAAAAGGAAGTGGAGTTCCTTGTCTTATTGCCGTGAATCAGGATCCTTCAAAAGATACAAAAAAACTTGCTCTTGCCTATGCATCTGCAATTGGTGGCGGAAGAGCAGGTGTAATCGAGACAACTTTCAGGGAAGAAACAGAAACAGATTTATTCGGAGAGCAGGTCGTGCTTTGCGGAGGGTTAACATCTCTTATTATGGCTGGATACGAAACACTTGTAAACGCAGGATATTCACCGGAAATGGCTTATTTTGAATGTCTTCACGAAGTTAAACTGATTGTTGATTTAATTTATGAAGGTGGCATAGCTAACATGCGCTATTCAATCAGCAACACTGCTCAGTATGGAGATTTGACGAGAGGGCCGAGAATTATAAACGAAGAAACAAAGAAAGAAATGAGAAAAATTCTTGATGAAATACAGTCAGGACAATTTGCAAAAGAATGGATACTTGAATGTAAAGCCAATAAACCTTCTTTTAATGCGCTTACAAAAAGAGGAGAAGAGCATCCTATCGAAGAAGTTGGAGCAAAACTAAGGGCAATGATGCCATGGCTTAAAAAAGGCAAACTCGTAGATAAAACAAAAGCATAAAATTGTTAAAAATCGCGCCTGAAGGTTATCCTTTTATTATTGTTTCATCAGTAGCTACTCTACTGTCAGCGCTGGCTGTTTTATATTTCTACAAAACAGGTGTTAGATTAACTTACTATTATTTCTTAATTGTTGCAACCCTAATAAGTTTTGTAACGAGTCTTTTCATGCTATATTTTTTCAGAGATCCTGAACGTAATGTTCCGAAAGGCGAAGGTTTATATGTATCTCCTGCTGACGGCAAAGTTGTACTTATCCACGATGTTTATGAAAAGGATTATATCAAGGATAATGTAAAAGAAGTAAGCATTTTTATGTCACCTTTTAATGTGCATGTCAACCGTGCTCCATGCGATGGCAGGGTTGTTGAAGTCAGATACTCTCCGGGCAAATACATGGCAGCATATAAAGATGAAGCGTCATTAAAAAATGAAAATATTGTAATGTTACTTGAAGGCAATCAGGGTCGGGTCATGGTCAGACAGGTAGCTGGATTTATCGCAAGAAGAGTAGTATGCCGGGTTAAGCCGGGAGATAGATTAAATAGGGGAGAACGATATGGAATTATTAAATTCAGTTCCCGTCTCGATGTTTTTCTGCCAAAAAATGTTGAGATAAAAGTTAAAGCAGGAGATAGTGTAAAAGCAGGAGAATCGATTATTGCAAAAATTAAAGAGTAATACTGGAGGAGTTTGATGGGTGAAGAATTAAAAGGGGCGATTTTGCAGAGGGATAAAAAAACATACGCAATAGTTCCGAGAATTCCGATGGGAGTTTTAACTCCTGAAATACTTGAAACTATCGCAAAAGTTGCAAGAAAATATAATGTCAGGATAATAAAGATAACTTCCGGTCAGAGAATTGCTCTGGTTGGTTTTAATCCCGAGGATATAGAATCAGCATGGAAAGACCTCGGGATGGGAGTTGGACCTGCAGAAGGTTTATGTGTGCATTATGTCCAATCGTGTCCGGGCACAGAGACCTGTAAATTTGGTCAGGGAAACTCGCTTTCTCTTGCTGCAAAAGTTGAAAAAATGTATGTGGGCAAAGAAAATTTAATTCCTGCAAAGACAAAATTCGGGATTTCGGGTTGTTCTCTTAATTGCGCTGAAAGTTATCTTAGAGACTTTGGAGCATTTTGCACACCAAAAGGATGGACTGTTGTTGTTGGAGGTAATTCCGGCGGAAGGCCAAGAATCGGAGATGTTATAGCAAAAGAATTAACAGAAGATCAGGTCATCGAGCTTTTTTCGAGATGCCTTGATTTTTATAACAAAAATGCAAAACCAAGAGAAAGAATGCCAAGATTTATAGAAAGAATTGGTATCGAGGAATTTAAGAAAGGTATCAGCTGAAATATTGAGCTTCAATAAAGCAAATATTTTGCCCTGATTTTTTTGAAATTCTCTATATCATCTTTCCATTTAAGTGCTATCAACTTAGGGTCAACCTTATTTTTTAAATTTTTGAATGTTTCCCGTGAACCTATTATCTGTAAAGTTTTATCTATTTGAAATTGTTCACCGTGCAAATTATAAGTAGCGCTTATAATTTCTATGCCGAGCAATACAGGGTCAAGGTTATTTCTATCCTCAAGTAATATCTTAACTCCATGACAGAATTTATTTTTATAAATATCTTTATCCGGTTTGAATGTGACAGGTTTGAATTTGACTCCTTTGATTTTCCTTTTCATTAAAAAAGAAGCAAGTTTTTTTTCTTTGATCCATGGAGCACCTATAACCTCAAAAGGTGTTTCTGTTCCTCTGCCAACGCTTATATTTGCTCCTTCTAACAACGCAACCCCTGGATAAAGAATGGTTTCATTAAGTGTTTTTAAATTAGGGGAGGGTGGAATCCATTTAATCCCTGTATCATCAAACCAGTAGCTTCGCTTATAATTCTTCATCTTGATTACATGAAGTTTTACACCAATATTATTTTCTTTATTAAACATTTCTGCAAGTTCTCCAACAGTCATGCCATGTCTTACAGGAAGAGGAAAATAACCCGTGAAAGATTTGAAATCCTTATCCATTAGAGGACCCTGAATGATGTTCGCATTTATTGGATTTGGACGGTCAAGCACATAGAAATCAATCCCTCTTTTTGAAGCTTCTTCCATTGCATAAGCCATTGTTGTTATATAAGTATAAAAACGAACTCCGGCATCCTGAATATCAAATATCAGGGCATCAATCCCATCCAGCATATTGCCATCAGGTTTCAGGGAGTCTCCGTAAAGACTGTAAACAGGCAATCCTGTTTTACTATCTACTGATGAATTTACCTTTGATTCAGAAACCCCGCTGAGTCCGTGCTCAGGTGAGAAGATTGCTTTTAGTTTTACATCCGGAGCACCGAAGAGTAAATCAATAGTTCTTGTGCCATTTGAATCTATTCCTGTATGATTTGTTATCAAGCCAACGCGTAATCCTGACAGATCTTTGAAATTATTATCTCTTAAAACATCAATGCCCGTATGAAGATTTTGAAATGAATATGTAGAATTTATAAATTCCTGAAATTTTAAATTTTTTAAAATGGGTTTACCGGTCAATATCTCTTCGGTTGTAATACTCCTGTTATTACATGAAATAAGCTCTATAATTTTTTTGCGTAAAGGTTCGGCGTCTCCTTTCCCATCTGGGTGAACCCTGTTTGTGAGAATAATTACAAACAAATCAGAATATGGATCAATCCATAAAAAAGTTCCTGTATAGCCTTTATGACCGTATGAGCCTATGGGCGGCAGATTTTTTCTGTTTGAAGCAAGTGGAGCATCTAATGCCCACCCCAGACCTCTAAAAGGGATTTTTCCTTCAGGTGATTGTGGTGAGGTCATAATGTCAATGGTGGATTTTTTTAAAAAACGCTTTTTATTATAAAATCCTTCTGAAAGGAGCATCATCGCAAATTTAGATAAATCTTCTGAAGTTGAAAATAAGCCGGCATGTCCTGCCACTCCGCCCATTCTTCTGGCTGTTGGATCGTGGACTTCTCCGCATAGTATTTTATTAGATTTGCCTTTAATTACCAGTGTTGGAGCAATATTTTTTTTATCGATATTATCCGACTCAAAAAAAGTTTTATTCATACTGAGTGGTTCAAAGATATTTTCCCTGCAGTAAATGTGAAATGGTTTCCCGGATACTTTTTTGATTATCTCACCTAAAATGACAAAATTTATATCACTATAAATATACTTTGAGCCTGGCATATCCGAAGCTGATTCATCGGTTATCATTTTGATTGCAGTGTCATATCCATTCCATTCAATATTTAAAGGCAAATCCGGCTTTAAGCCTGAATAATGAGTTAATAAATGTCTGATTGTTATATTATCCTTTCCGTTTTTAGAAAATTCAGGGATATAAGCTGAGACTTTATCATCAATCTTGATTTTCCCATCTTCATAAAGTTTCATTATTGCGGTTGTTGTGGCAATAACTTTTGTAAGAGATGCGAGGTCAAAAATAGTTTCTTTTGTCATGCGGGTTTTTACAGGTTTAACAGAACGCCAACCAAAAGCCTGATGGTAAAGTATTTTATTATGATTCCCAATCAAAATTACTGCTCCGGGAATTTTGCCTCTGCGTATCTCCTGATTTACAATCTTAGAAATAGGTTTAAGATTATCTTTTGTTAATAAAGCATGTGATGTATCAGTTGAAATGATGAATAAGTATATAATCAGGATTGGGAAAATAATTTTATACATTATTTAATCAGTCATGAATTGATTTTCTTTAGTCCTTCGGATGAATATTGATTTCTTGGATTCCAGAGCATCCATCCATGAGAGCCAAATTTTTCTGCTGCGTCAATCTGCTCTCTTATTTCTTTGCCTGTAAAATATCTTCTATCAAAAGCATAATCTCTGAATGCCTGTATCCATGGTCTGAAACGAATGGGTTCAAGTTTTGTTCTTTCCTGACTACGTTTTAAGGATAAATATACTATTTCGTGTGGATGCGCTACAGGTATTCTATATCCCGGAATTCCGAATTGAAATCCGGAAGGATAGAGCATTGGTGAAAAATAATCAAGAATATTGGTAAGATTTTCGAGTTTTTGTCCTATCTGTGTATCGTTTTGATTCCATGAAACATATCCGAATATATCTGCTGCAACAAAAACATCATATGGTATCAATCTTTTTTTTGCTTCAGCAAGAAAACCTGATATTGCTTTAACCCTGTTTTCTTCGGTATTTTCGATTGAAAATACAATTCCCTTTGAGTCAGGAAATCTCACGTAATCAAACTGAATTTCATCAAATCCAAGTCTGGCAGCTTCTTCAGCTATGTTTATATTATAGTCCCAGACTTCTTTTTTTGATGCATCCACCCATGAAAGATTTTCTCTGTCTTTCCAGATTGTTCCGTCCCTGGACTTAATAGCAAGCTCTGGTTTTGCCTGCGCAAGAAGATTGTCTTTAAAAACTACGATTCTTGCTATTGTATAAATTCCCCTGTCTTTTAAGGATTTTAGGAGACCTTTCATATCTTTGACAGTTATTATTTTCTGCGCTCCTATTTCAGAAGCCAGAGCAATAGAACTCGGATATGGTATCATGCCTTTATCACCTTTAACATCAATTACGAGTGAATTTAATTCTGTTTCTTCAATAAGTTTTATAGCAGAATTTCTTAAGACCTGTGAACCGATTCCATAGAATGAAAGATACAAAGCTTTTGGCTTGAATGGTGTAAGTTTTATCAACATTGAATTTGAAACAAAAGGTGAAAAAAGTAAAGGTTTGGCAATAATGGGTTCTTCTGTTTTCAGGTAACCATATGCTTTAACATACACCTTCTGACCTGAAGTCTTAACTTTGAATATCCCATCTCTATCGGTTTCTGTTATTACATCGTTAACTCTAATAATAGCGCCTGAAATAGGCTTTAAAGTTATGCTATCAACAACCCTCCCGGTTATAACTCCTAAAGCAGAAGCTTTGCTATGTATAAAAAAGGAAGTGATTACCAGAATAAAAAACAAAGCAATTAATAAAATATATTTTTTATTCATTATTTATAAGCCTTTCAAATGTTTTACCTTTTATTGAATTATTCAAAAGATAGCGCGGCAGAGACATTGGATTATCATAAGGTTTTGCATGTCTTCTTTCAATAGTAAAAGCTGCTATATAACCATGTTGTTTTGCTTTTGCCTCGAGTTCATTGTTATAAATTCCAAACGGCCATGCAAGCATATCTACATAAATACCGAGTTCTTTTTCGAGTTTATCTTTTGATTTTTTCATCTGCATATCTATAAATTTATTATAATCAGAAGGTGACATTTTCTTTTTTTCTTTATTAAAATTCGGGTGCCAGTAAGTATGAGATTGAATATCAAAAAGACCTGTCTTTTTCAGTTCACGCAACTGTTCCCATGTCATTGCATATGATGCATTGGATATCGCAGAGGGATAAACGAATAAAGTAACGGGGATATTATATTTTTTCACTACAGGTAGCATATGCGAAAATACACTTTTATGAGCATCATCTACTACAATAACGACTGAATGAGATTCAGGAACTTTGTTTTTTTTAATATAGAAGTCAACAAGTTGTCTTAAAGGGATAATTTTATAGCCATTACTTTTTAAATACTTCAAATGTGATTCAAAAGTATCTATTGTAATAGTCATACTATCAGTGACACTAAATCCAAAGCGATGATACAAAAGAATAGGAACACTAAATGCAGATGTATTAATACTTTTAATATTAGTTCTATACTCTGCATGAGCAGTACTTACAAATATTAATATAAATAAAAACAGGAAGAATCTATTAATCAATTTTTATTAAGAAACATATTGTCATATTTATAATTGTTAAACTTGTATTTAAATTATGCGATTTTTGTAATTTTAGAGTCAAGAATATTTTATTTTTAGTAATGAATTTTTTGAAGAGATAATAATTGACTACACTTTAATATTTTTTCTTTCGGCGAGTTTTTTTATAGAATCAAAATGTTCATTATCAACTGAAGCGAGATTATTAAGAAATTTTGCAAATTCAGGATTTGATTGCTCCACAGCGCTTTTATAATGATACTCAGCGGCGTTTTTTTCAAAGAGTAAAGCTAATTTAATAGATTCTTCCAACGTTATTGGAACCGTGGATTTCATAATATTTTCGGCTTTTGAAATTATTTCACGGATTTCTTCAATGTTGATTGAGACCTCCAAAAAATCGTTTAGATTTTTACTGACAATTCTTTTTTGATATTGAACAAGTTCTGCATGTCCTTTTTCATCAAGGCTCAATTTAAAAAAAACCGAAGCAGCCTCTTTATCTTCATTGAAAAGTTTGCTAAAAAAAGCATATAAGTCCATAAGCTTTAATTCAAGTTTTAAAATTTCATCAAGAGTGTTTAATATTTGCATTTTTAAACCTCAAATAGATATAGAGTCCTATGAAAAAAGGTCCAAATCTTATAAACATATAATCTGAAAAGCCCCATAAAAATTGATAAAAGGTTATTTTTAAATGGTTAATCGATTCTATGCCTTTTGACATATAAGCAGTGGTTAGTTGCATAGATATAAAAGTAACGCTGTAAAATAAATGGGTAAGGATTAATATGACTACCGCCTCTGAATATGCCCGGAATTTTCTATCAATAAAAAAGAACATACAAATCATGATTGCTATAGTCATTGGTACATTTGATGTATAAATATAAGTAGGAATGGAAACAGTGAATATCATTCTCCGCTTATCGAATAACGTGCTGAAATAAGTATAAATTATGTCTTTATCTTTAATAATATTCTCCATGTAAGCATTTTTAATGCCGGCGGTAATTTTTGAAGATAAAAGAGTTATAATGTAACTATAAGAATCTTTAACTTGTATCCAAAGGAAAGCAAATAACAAGTAAGAGACTATAAATAAAAAAATTATTTTAATAATGACTTTTATATCAACTCGTGTCATGATTTTTTAATTTCAGTTTTTCCAGTGACATAATTAAGATAGAGAAAAAATACTCCAAGTGATAGTGCTATCATTATCCCCTGTGCTATATAAATATGAATGAATTCAAATAATTTTTTAAAGTGCATGGAAGAATAAATAAGGAAAACAATTCTAATAATATTGAATATTTGCAGTATAAAAAAACCCATAATTATTCCTAAAACTTTATTTTTCCAGGAGGCAGGATATGCAAGTATTGCTATAGAATATATCATTACAGCTTCAAGCCCGTTGCAGCCAAACTGAACATTAAGGGATATAGATGGAAGCATTATAATGGAACCTGAATATTTTGCTGGTATTCCGATAAAATTGGAAATGAACGAACTTATAACAACAATACCTTTTGTGTATATACCATTTAAATCAATTATATTTTTAATTGGCTGAAGAGTCGTTATTAAAAAAAATGCACCTATAAAAACAATATAAATAACAACGAATCTTATAATACTTTTTTTATCCTGATTTTTATTTACTTTATCCTGTTCAACTTTTTTTGCCATATATATTTATACACTAAATGACTTTTAACTAACAAGAAAATAAAATATAATATAATGTAAAAAAAGATAAACTTAGTAAATAAATTCAAAATATTAAAAGAGGGCACAGATGACAAAAATAAATTTATTTTTACCATCTTTATTTCCAATTAAATGTGTAAATGTATTTTTGTTTAAGATGAAATTAACTACGTATTAAATAAATTTTGAGTAATATTTGTATCATTATCAGTTGAAAATTTTTTTATCCTATATTTAATTTAGCATCAGTATAATTTCTTGAAATCTGGAAAAGCTTAATGTATTATTAATCAGACGGTATGAATAAAATAATTAAAAAAGCAATTTTACCAGCAGGAGGTCTTGGGACAAGATTTTTGCCCGCGACAAAAGCTTCTCCCAAGGAGATGCTTCCCATTGTTGATAAACCGATGATACAATATGCAATTGAAGAAGCTCAGGCATGTGGCATTGAAGATTTTATAATAATTACAGGAAAACACAAAAGAGCCATAGAGGATCATTTTGATTCAGCCTTTAAACTTGAAGAAAGTCTTAAAAAATCCGGCAAGAAAAAGCTTCTTGAAGAAATAAATAGATTGAATCAGCTTAATTTTGCTTATATCAGGCAAAGAGAGGCTCTCGGTCTCGGACATGCAATTTTATGTGCAAAACCTTTTGTAAAAAATGAGCCGTTTGCAGTGTTATTAAGCGATGATATTATTGATACCGACGCACATTTACTTAGAGATATGATAAACTTATATAAAGAGTTTGAATCACCTGTACTGGCATTACAGAAAGTTCCAATTTCTGAAGTTAATAAATATGGAATTATAGATGGAACAAAAGAAAAGGATAATATTTATAGAATAAACAATTTGATAGAGAAACCTTCGGCTGCTGAAGCTCCATCTGATTTGGCTATAATTGGTAGATATATTCTTACACCAGATCTTTTCGCCGCGCTCGAAGATGTTCGACCCGGGAAAGGCGGAGAGATACAGCTTACGGATGCGCTTTCGGGTTTGCTAAAGAAAAGGCAAATTTACGGGTATCTTTTTACAGGGAGAAGATATGATGCAGGAGATAAACTCGGTTATCTTAAAGCAACAGTTGATCTTGCATTGAAAAACACACAGCTTTCAGCAGCTTTTAAGGAGTATTTACTACGAACAGTTGAAAAAATAAAGACCAAACAATAGGAGAGAAAATGGTTGACGTGCTTGATATTGAACAAAAAATTGACAAAGAAGTTGAAATACCTGATTCTTTGCCCGTCTTACCTGTAAGGGATATTGTTGTTTTCCCTTACATGATTTTACCTCTTTTTGTGGGTAGAGAAATGTCAATAAAAGCTATAGAGCATTCTCTAAGTACAAACAGAATGGTTTTTCTGGTTACACAGAAAGACCTTAATGTTGAGAATCCAACTCCAGAAGATTTATTTACAATAGGCACGGTAGCTTTGGTTATGAGAATGCTTAAACTTCCTGACGGAAGGGTTAAAATTCTCGTTCAGGGAATTTCAAAAGCCAGAGCCTTAAGATATGAACAGACAGAGCCATTTTTTAAAGCAGTGATTGAAAAGCTATCCGACCAAAAAACAGAACCTTTAAGCATTGAAGATGAAGCTCTGGTAAGAAATGTAAAAAGCCAGCTCGAAAAAGTTGTTTCGCTCGGAAAATCTATTCTTCCTGATATTATGGGAGTTGTTGAGAATATAGATGAGCCCGGCAGGCTTTCTGATCTTGTTGCTTCTAACATTGGATTAAAAACAGAGCAGTCCCAGGAAATACTCGAAATAATCGATCCTGTTCAGCGTTTAAAAAGAGTGAGTGAAATATTGGCAAGAGAAATAGAGTTACTCACAGTTCAGCAGAAGATACAATCAGAAGCCCGTGGTGAGATAGACAAAACTCAAAGAGAATATTTCTTAAGAGAGCAGCTTAAAGCAATACAGAAAGAACTCGGAGATATTGACGAACGCGCTGAAGAGATAAAAGAGTTCAGAAAAAAGATAGAAGACGCAAAAATGCCAGAGAAAGTAATGAAGGAAGCTGAAAAGCAATTAAAGCGTCTTGAGAAAATGCACCCTGACAGTGCAGAAGCAGCAACTGTAAGAACATATCTTGATTGGCTTGTTGAGATTCCATGGTCTAAATCTACGACTGATAATCTTGATATTAAAGCTGCGGAAAAGGTTTTGAACGAAGATCATTATGATCTGGAGAAAGTCAAGGAAAGAATTCTTGAGTATTTGAGTGTTAGGAAGCTGAAAGAAAAAATGAAAGGTCCGATTTTATGTTTTATCGGTCCTCCGGGTGTCGGTAAAACATCTCTTGGTAAATCTATTGCCAGGGCATTAGGCAGGGAATTTGTCCGTATGTCTCTCGGAGGTGTAAGGGATGAAGCAGAAATAAGAGGACATAGAAGAACTTATGTTGGTGCTTTGCCGGGTAGAATTATTCAGGGAATAAAAACCGCGGGAACAAATAATCCTGTATTTATGCTCGACGAAATAGACAAAATAGGCACTGATTTCAGGGGCGACCCTTCTTCAGCATTGCTCGAGGTTCTTGATCCCGAACAGAATAATTCATTTGCGGACCACTATCTTGCGGTACCATTTGATCTGTCAAAAGTTATGTTTATTACTACAGGCAATCTTGTTGATACAATCCCCGGGCCATTAAGAGACAGGATGGAAATTATATATCTTTCGGGTTACACAACAGAAGAAAAACTCGGTATCGCAAAGAATTATCTTATACCAAAACAACTTGATGAACACGGAATAAGCAATAAGGTTCTCAAAATTACAGATTCGGGTTTATTCAATCTAATATCACAATACACACGTGAAGCAGGTGTTAGAAACCTTGAAAGAGAAATTGCAAATCTCTGTAGAAAAGTTGCTAAAAAAATAGCTGAAGGCAAAGAAAAAGTTTTCGTAATAAATGCGAAAAATTTAAGCAGGTATCTCGGAGTTCCGAAATATCTTCCAGAAGAAGAAATTGAAAAGGACGAAGTAGGTGTTGCAACAGGCCTTGCATGGACAGAAACAGGCGGGGATATAATTTATGTGGAAGCAACTACAATGAAAGGAAAAGGGCATTTAACCCTTACCGGACAGCTCGGGGATATAATGAAAGAATCAGCACAGGCTGCTTTAAGTTATATACGTTCAAGAGCTAAAAAACTCGGCATCAGTGAAGATATTTTCTCAAAAACTGATTTACATATACATGTGCCAGCAGGCGCTATACCAAAAGATGGTCCTTCGGCCGGAATAACAATGGCAACATCCATAGCATCAGCGCTTACAGGAAGACCAGTTAGTAAAAATGTAGCAATGACAGGAGAAGTTACATTAAGGGGAAGGGTACTTCCAATCGGAGGATTAAAGGAAAAAACTCTCGCAGCAAAAAGAATGGGAATCAAAAAAGTTATTATTCCTCAAAGAAACAAAAAGGATCTCGAGGATATTCCAAAATATATAAAGAAGGATATGGAATTTATATTCGCTGAAACTATGGATGATGTTCTTAAAGTGGCGCTTAAAAATACAAATAACAAAAAAGCTCAGAAAACCGTTAAAAATAATCATTCAAAAAAAGGAAAAAATAAAAAGAAATGAGTCCTGAGTAATTAATGAAGGAAAAAACCCTTTGCCATGCTGGCGAGCTATTTCTAATAGAACAATTACAGAAAAATTTCCAATATAATCTGAAATCTCTTGTTGCTGGAATCGGTGATGATGCAGCAGTCATTAAATATGGAAAAGACTATCTGCTTTTTACCACCGACATGATGTTGGAAGGAGTGCATTTTGACCTTCATTATATAACACCATATCAAATCGGTTTTAAATTGATTTCTGTCAATGTAAGTGATATTTATGCGATGGGAGGAACTCCCATGTATGCTCTTTTAAATATTGCTTTAAGAAAGAAGACAGAAACTTCTTTCTTCAATATGCTTTTTAAGGGTATAAAACACGCTCTTTCTTATTATAAGACTATTCTCATAGGGGGGGACATATCTGCAGTTAGAAAAGATATATATCTCTCGGCGACAATTATTGGAAGCACCATAAAACCTATTTTACGTTCAGGCGCTAAAGAGGGAGATAAAATTTATGTAACAGGTTATCTTGGCGAATCAGCATGTGGGCTCGAGATATTAAAGAAAAAAGGAATGTGCGTTAAACCATCAAATAATTTACTGAAAAGGCATTTAATGCCTGCAGCAAGGAATCCAGATAAATTAAAGGGAATTGCGACATCAATGATAGATATTAGTGATGGCCTTTTAATTGATTTAACACGTTTGTGTGATGAAAGCAAGGTGGGTGCAAGGATTTATGAGGAGAAAATTCCTATATCGCCACAAATGAGAAAAACAGCTCTTTCACTTGGATTGTCGCCCTTAAATTTAGCAATGACAGGAGGAGAGGATTACGAGCTCTTATTTACTGCGCCACATAACAAAAAAATAAAGGCAATATATATTGGTGATATAGTAAAATCAGAAAGAGTAATTATAGATAAACTCGGATTTAAAAAAGCATTCGAACCAAAAGGGTATCAACATTTCTAAAAAAGATAATTATAGATGAATAAATACCAGAAAATAGCAATAATTATTGCAGCCATAATTCTTGTTATCGTATTTGGCAAAACTATTACCCGTATAGGTTTTAGCGCAATAGGGTTCTTATGGAAGGGAATTGTAATTGTAATAGCAACTGTTTTGATAATCTCATGGCTTAAGAAACTCGGCAAAGGTGCTTAACCCAAAAATGTTTTTTTCAGAAATTTTGCTATATTATTTAAATGAAGCATTCTATTTATATACTTATAGCCATTTTTTTGTGGAGTTCACTCGGCGTCTTCGTAAGAATTTCATCGGTTGAAATTCATGTTTTAATTTTTTACGCATTAATAGTCTCTTTACTAATACAAAGTGTTATTGTCTTCCACCCGAAATTCAGACATAATCTGCCTCCACTGAGGAAATTAAAATATCCATTCTTTTTCAGCATTGGTTCATTAATAAATACATTCACTTTTTTTTATGCCTTTAAAAATACCACTATCGCAAACGCAGTTCTTACACATTATACAGCCCCTATTTTTGTGGCATTGTTAGCCCCTTTTATATTAAAGGAAATGGTAACTAAAAAATTGATTGCTGTGATTATCCTTGCTACAGCAGGTTTATGGATAATGCTTGATGGTCTATCAATAAATATTAATCAGTCTTCAGGAATAATCGCAGGAATTATTTCTGGATTTGCATATGCGTTCATTTTGATTTATGTCAGAAAATATGGCAGAAATTTTCATCCATTAATACTTGCTTTTTTTACAAACTTTTTTATTGTCCTGATGCTTTTACCGTTTATTCATGAATTTCCATCAAAATCACTCTGGATTTATTTTTTCATGGGAGTCGTTCATTCTACCATTGCGCCGATTTTATATTACAAGGGACTGCAAAATGTAACTGCAAACAAAGCTGCAGTTTTAGGTTATCTTGAACCTGTCTGCGCAATAATTTTCAGTTTGATATTCTTGAATGAAATACCGGGATTGAATAGTATTTTTGGAGGAGTTCTGATAATTATTTCAGGATATATAACACTGAGAGAGAATTCTAATTAATTCATAATTCTGGTGCCGAAGGCCGGACTCGAACCGGCACGGGGCGAACCCCGAGGGATTTTAAGTCCCTTGCGTCTACCAATTCCGCCACTTCGGCATATGCGAGTTTACAAAGAAATCAAGCATTTACAAGATATCGTATAGTATCACAGAGTGTCATAAAGTGTCAATTTAGACCCCTTTTTGCATACAAACTGCATACTGAGGTAGGGTGTTATTTTTCAAATAAAAATACCTAAAACATGTTTTAATTTCTCATAATATTTTGTATAAAAGGGAATTGCTACGATAATGCTCCGATGGAGAGTTTCTGGGGAACACTAAAGAGGAACTTGTCCATCACCGGTGCTACAGGACCAGACAGGAGGCAATGCAGGATATTACTGAATATATCGAGATCTTCTATAACAGGCAGCGCCGATAGGCAAGGCTGGGATATCTTTCCCCCGTGGTATATGAAAGATATTTCTATGCAGGTCAACTGGCAGCATGAAAGGTTTGGTGTCCACTATTGACATCCGAGGTCAACAAGCAAGAAATACCAGTTTAAATACACAATATAAAAAAGGGCGAGACATTTAATCTCGCCCTCTATGATTTCATCTTATGAAACGCTACTAATGTTCCGTCCTTCTCTGTCTCCTCAGATAATAAACAGACCCCAACCCTGCAAGTGCCATAAATATTATCGTGCCCCATTCGTTCATGGTGGGAATGGCTGTGGCTGGCGGGTCAGACATTTTCAAAACAAAAATGTCATAATTTCCGCTAAAGGCATGGAGGGGGGCTGCGCTGCCGTCCCCCAGCCAGCTCGCGCTACTATAACCCGTGACATAGACATTGCCGCTGCCGTCTACGGTAATGCCATAACCATCATCAGAACCGCCTGTTGACCCATAGAAGGTGTGCCACTGGTAGGTTCCGCTGGTGTTGAGCTTTAAAATAAAAATATCATCACTTCCGCTAAAGGCATGAAGGGGCGCTGCGCTGCCGTCCCCCAGCCAACTCGCGCTACTATAACCCGTGACATAGACATTGCCGCTGCTGTCTACGGAAATGCCTTCACCATAATCATAAACACCTGCTGACCCATAGAAGGTGTGCCACTGGTAGGCTCCGCTGGTGTTGAGCTTTAAAACAAAAATGTCATCACTTCCGCTAAAGGCATGGAGGGGGGCTGCGCTGCCGTCTCCCAGCCAGCTCGCGCCATTATAACCGGTGACATAGACATTGCCGCTGCCGTCTACGGTAATGCTAATACCATAATCATAATCACCTGCTGACCCATAGAAGGTGTGCCACTGGTAGGCTCCGCTGGTGTTGAGCTTTAAAACAAAAATGTCATAATCTCCGCTAAAGGCATGGAGGGGGGCTGCGCTGCCGTCTCCCAGCCAGCTCGCGTAACTATAACCCGTGACATAGACATTGCCGCTGCCGTCTACAGTAATGCCACTACCAGCATCATCATTAAAGTTTGCCCCATAAAAGGTGTGCCACTGGTAGGCTCCGCTGGTGTTAAGCTTCAAAACAAAAATGTCCAAATATCCGCTAAAGGTGTGGAGGGGGGCTGCGCTGCCGTCCCCCAGCCAGCTCGCGTAACTTTGACCCGTGACATAGACATTGCCGCTGCCGTCTACAGTAATGCTATAACCATATTCATGATCATCTGCTGACCCATAGAAGGTATGCCACTGGTAGGCTCCGCTGGTGTTAAGCTTCAAAACAAAAATGTCATCACTTCCGCTAAAGGCATGGAGGGGAGCTGCGCTGCCGTCCCCCAGCCAGCTCGCGTAACTATAACCGGTGACATAGACATTGCCGCTGCCGTCTACAGTAATGCCAATACCATAATCATGACGATCTGCTGACCCATAGAAGGTATGCCACTGGTAGGTTCCGCTGGTGTTGAGCTTTAAAACAAAAATATCATCACTTCCGCTAAAGGCATGGAGGGGGGCTGCGCTGCCGTCCCCCAGCCAGCTCGCGCCACTATAACCGGTGACATAGACATTGCCGCTGCCGTCTACGGTAATGCCAGTACCATAATCATCATAACCGCCTGACCCATAAAAGGTGTGCCACACATACGTAGGGTCAATTGTCAGCGGGAAGCCGGAGTCGTATTTAGCCACGCTGAAGCCGACCTTACCCCCTGATACCCTGAATGATACCTCGACTGGCACATGCTTGCCGCCTATCTCCTGCCATGCCACAGGCGCTAACTCACTCATATATCCATTTTTAAATGAAAACCTCAGCGAACCGTCTCCCTGCTCCAAAACAGGAACATTGTAACTGAGCTGAATCCTCGAAACATCAGCGCCCGGAGCAATATGGTATGTGCTTTCGGCTATGCCGCCCTTTGCTGGTTCATAGGTCACACTGATGCCCTCCCAGAGATTCTGATAGGTCACCTTCCCAAGAGGAGGCGCGCCCTTCAACCCCTCCATACTTCTACTTTCCTGAAAGCTTTCGGGATTGAGGGTAGAAAGGGTGGGATTAGCAGATTCTACTGCGGGCATTACCCCTGTCGTGCCGAGAAACTCAACGCTTAATGCATGACTGGTTGAGGCAAGGTAGACTTTATTAGGCTGGAAACCCATAATGTCTCCGCCAGCCTTGAATTGGAGCATATTGCTCCCTTCCCCTGCGGCGTTCAATCGAACAACATCTTTATGCGGGATACCCTGAATTGACTGCATCCCCACCTGTTGTAGGTGAGATGCTTCAGAGGCAAGGGGACTCGATACCCCAGTGTTTATTGGGGTTACTAAGGTGATTAAAAAAAACGCGATTAGAAGGAGCGACTGAAAACTTTTTTTTTCCATTTGAACTCCTTTTTAAATGAAGTATTTGTTTATCTTTAATTATTGCATCTGCCGGAATTGTCAATATTGGGTAATATGCTATCACACGGCGTCCTTCATTATCAAGAGAACAGGGACCCTTTTAAAAACTCATTTGCAATATTTTCAGTGAATAAAGAAACAAAATATTATATTTATTGTCATTTATAATCTTCAAAATTGCAGAAGGTCTTAATCGCGTTTGCTTCAGGAAGTAGCAAAACGACGCCAGAAATCTCTCGATACGCTGACTACTATTCGAAGTCCTCAGCTGATACTTAAACATGAGAAATAATTCCTTCGCTCACGGCGCCGATGGTGGCTCAGTTAATAATTCCGACAATGAATCCCTCTATGGTGCGGCGTCACTTATTGTCCCTTGAAATAGCAAGCTGCCGTATGATAGTCGTGCTGTATTCCTCTCCATTTAAAGAGAAACCATAATCGTATAATTTAACCGGGAAAATTGTTCCATCTTTTTTCCTGTGCAGCTGAAAGTCGTTGCAACTGCCACACTGAATTTGTGCCATATTTAAACTGTAACTCCGCCACAAATACGTAATAGGATTTAGTTAAAAACAATCAGATATTGACTTTTCTGCTTATTTTTTATCCTACTATATATTATGTAATTAATTAATATATAAAAGGATAACCATGAAACATCCTAAATGGGCTCTAAAACATAAAAAGAAAGGCACGGAGCTCAGACTTATTCGTGGAACATATTATCTTTATGAAGTCACAAGCAAATGGAATCCTGATAAAAAGCGAGCACAAAAGATTACTGGAAAATTATTAGGAAAGATTACCCCAAAGGGATTCATTCAATCATCTAAATATGCACTGACACAAAAGCCTGTACAATCGGTTGTTATTAAAGAATATGGCGCAACTCATTTCCTCTGGCAACTCATATCTGATATAACTGCCGTATTACAGGATACATTTCCTTCCTGTTGGAGAGAAATCCTCATTGTGGCATGTATGCGACTGCTGTACCAGTCTCCCATAAAAAATATAGATTTTTACTTCTGTCACAGCTATCTTTCTATTTTATATCCTGAAATAAAAGCTACTGATAAGAAAATCAGTTTATTATTGCATAGTATTGGTAATTTACGGGAGAAGATTGCAACATTTTTTAAGGCACATATTGTTGGCAATCGAAATGACTATATGTTGATTGATGCAA
>Ga0078972_1006524_pt1 | contig 27470 bp, 22 predicted proteins | sample YelNatPaOPGAMG01_FD_67568 | JGI IMG/M metagenome (GOLD analysis project Ga0078972, IMG submission 67568) | Hot spring thermophilic microbial communities from Obsidian Pool, Yellowstone National Park, USA - OP-RAMG-01 (SPADES assembly) (version 2) | ecosystem: Environmental > Aquatic > Thermal...
AAAGAGAAAGGTATTTCAAGATTTAATAAAGGGGAAAAAAGAAAAGGAAAAAACTTGACAGATTTATTAAGAGAGGGAGAGGAAATATTAGTAATGGCGATTTGGGGCGATTTCAAGATGGATACCAGAGAAGGAAGTATAAAATTTTTTTAGACCCAGCCGCGAAGTTTCATTGCTTCAATCACCCTTTGCACAGCAATAACGTATGCTGCCTGTCTCATATTTATTTTCAATCTTTTTGAAGTATCCAGAACATTATGATATGCATTTTTCATTTTTTCTGATAATCTATCATCAACCTCTTTTTCGCTCCAGTAGAACATCATAAAATTCTGAACCATTTCAAAATAAGAGACAGTCACTCCTCCTGCGCTACAGACCAAATCTGGTATGACATGAATTCCTTTTTCATAAAGAATTTTATCGGCATCCGGGGTTGTTGGTCCATTTGCGAGTTCCATAATAATTTTTGCTTTCACTGAAGATGCATTTTCTTTGTTCACTGCCATTTCAAGGGCTGCAAGGATAAGGATATCAACATCAAGTGATAATAATTCTTCTTGCGTAATTTCTTTTGTTCCAGGAAAACCCTTTACTGAACCAGTTTTTTTCTTGTGTTGATTAACCTTTTCACAACCAATACCATCCTTATTAAAAATTGCACCTTTACTATCACTAACAGCAACCACTTTACAACCAAACATTTCTTTTGCAAGAACCCCTGCGTAATAACCAGCATTTCCATATCCCTGAATTGCAATGGTTGTACGAGAAAGGTCAATTCCAAATTCACTTGCTGCTTCTTTTAATGTATAAAGCCCACCCTTTGCTGTTGCCTGTTCTCTTCCAGCAGAACCACCAATAACAATGGGTTTGCCAGTAAAAGTACCAAATTGATTCTTCTGAGCAATTTTTGAATACTCATCCATCATCCATGCCATAATCCGGGGATTGGTATAGACATCAGGAGCAGGTACATCTTCTTCTGGTCCAATATACTTGTAAATCATATCAACATAGGTCCTGCTCAATCTTTCAATTTCTCCATCCGACATTTCTTTTGGATTGCAAATAATTCCACCTTTTGCTCCACCAAGAGGTAATCCCATCAACGAGCATTTCCATGTCATCCACGAAGCAAGTGCTCTAATGGTGTCTATGGTTTCTTCAGGATGAAATCTGATTCCACCTTTTGTTGGTCCAAGTGCATTATTATGTTGAACTCTGTATCCATGAAATACTTTTACAGTCCCATCATCCATTTTTACAGGCAAAGAGATATGAATCTCTCGCATAGGAGAAGCAAGGACATCATAAACACTTTTATCCAGATTCAAAATTTTTGCGCATTCATTAAGTTGTTCCTGAGCCATTGAAAAAAGATTATATTTTGTTTTTTCCATTTTATTTTTCTTTACCTGAAGATAGTTGAACGATAAAATGTCAATGTTTATTCTACCGTAATGTTTATTTTAATGCAATTGGTACTCTCAGGAGAACATAAAAAGATGTAAGAGGTATTTTCAAGGTATGACAAAAATTTGACAAATTTTTTGATTGTGCTAAAAATATATAACCAGCAAAGAAGCCAACCGGACAAAGACGTCCAAAAGCCATCGAAGGCAGTTTTTACAAGCACTGGCAGGGCAACGAAGCCATTGGTTCAATATTTTTCTATTTTTTACTTTGGGAGGGAAAAAATGAATTTACAAAGACCAAATGCAAATGAGGCGACAGGAACAAGGAATCGTTCAAGGGATATTGCACCAAATTCAGGTATTTGTACTGTATGCAGGGAAGATTGCGCGGGCTTTTGTGAGGTTTTTAAGGCGTCTTTTAGAGGAAGAGAAGCCATTTATCCTGGTCCATTCGGTGAGGTTACATCAGGGTGTGATAAACAGTATCCAGTTGATTATTCCCATCTGAATATTATGGGCTATGCCCTGGGAGCAAAAGCAATCAATGAGGCAAATCCTGATAAAGCGATTTTCCCTGAGGTTGATACAACAGCAGTATATGGACATCTTTATCCGGTGAGGATGAGAATGCCGATTTTTACCGGGGCTCTTGGTTCAACAGATATAGCAAGAAAGCACTGGGAAAGTTTTGCAATCGGAGCAGCAATATCAGGAATTTCTCTGGTCATTGGTGAAAATGTGTGTGGTGTGGATCCTCAACTTGAAGTGAACAAGAACGGAAAAGTTACGAGATCCCCTGAAATGGAGAGGAGAATTAAGATATACAAACAGTGGCAGGAGGAATACGGAGATATTATTGTTCAATTGAATGTTGAGGATACCCGACTCGGAGTGGCAGAATATGTAGTTGAAAAACTTGGAGTAGAGTCCATAGAATTAAAGTGGGGTCAGGGTGCAAAGTCAATCGGTGGTGAGATTAAAATAAAAGATATTGAAAGAGCAATTGAACTTCAAAAACGCGGTTATATCATTGTTCCCAATCCATCAAATCCATCGGTTCAGGAAGCATACAAAAAAGGAGGAATAAAAGAATTTGAAAGGCATTCAAGATTAGGATTTATTGACGAGGAAGAATTTGTTCGTTCAGTTGAGTATCTCAGAAGAACTGTTGGAGTAAAAAGGGTGAGTTTGAAAACTGGTGCATATGGACCAAGGGAACTTGCAATGGCATTAAAATGGTCTTCAAATGCAAGGGTAGATCTTGTGACGATTGATGGTGCTGGTGGTGGGACAGGAATGAGTCCATGGAGAATGATGCAGGAATGGGGAATTCCAACCTTTTATCTTCAGAGTCTTGCCTATCAGTTTGCTCAGAAACTTGTCAGAAAAAATATGTGGATACCTGATCTTGCGATGGCTGGCGGATTTTCTACAGAGGACCACATTTTCAAAGTGCTTGCGATGGGCGCACCGTACTTTAAGGCTGTTTGTATGGGAAGGGCTCTTATGATACCTGGTTTTGTTGGAGATAACATTCAAAAGGCACTTACAGGTTCAGGTAATGGGAAATGGGAAAAATTGCCTCCGACAGTTTCAAAATATGGAACAAAGCCCGAGGAAATTTTTACCACATATACAATGCTGGAGAACAAATATGGTAAGAAAATAAAAGAAATACCTTTTGGCGCCATTGCCATCTATACGTTTGTGGATAAACTAAAGACAGGGCTAAGTCAATTAATGGCTGGTGCCAGGAGTTTTCGACTTGACTCATTACATCGGGATGATGTTGTCGCCCTTACAGAGGAAGCAAGCAAAATATCAGGTATTACATATATCATGGATGCACAGAAGAATGAAGCAGAGGAAATCCTTGGAGGTTAATCAGGAAAGAGTTTGCTACGACCATGCCTGAAGTGGCTATCCCTTACCCGCATCTCCTTTGATGGGAGAGGAAATGTTAGTAAGGGGGACGAAAGAGGGATTGAAATCTCCCCCAACCCCCCTTTAGGTTTAACCTCCCCTTGCATCCCCTCCTTTCAGGAGGGGAAAGAGGGGAAGTGGCAAAGGGGGATTGAAGGGGATTCAAAAGGAGGGAGAGCAACGGGGACAAAGGGGGATTGAAAAGGAGGGAGATCAAAGGAGGCCGAGGGGACATTTAGAGCGACTTTGCAGTCAACAGGTTGCCTGTGAAACGATAAAAAATTATAATCATAGTATGAAAAAGAAAGTGATTGTCGGAATGAGTGGTGGGGTTGATTCAACTGTTGCTGCGATGTTGTTGAAAAATCAGGGATATGATGTTACAGGTGTTTTTATGAAGGTCTGGGATGAAAAACATAAAATAAAATGTGGGACAAAGTCATCCTGCTATGGCCCTGAAGAAAAAGATATTGAAGAACTTGAGAGAATCAGTAAAATAATTGATATTCCTGTAATTTTTATTGATCTGAAAAAAGAATTCCATCACACGGTTATTGAGTATTTCAAAAAAGAGTATCTTGAAGGGAAAACACCTAATCCCTGTGTAATTTGCAATAAATTTGTGAAATTTGGATTCTTACTGAATAAAATCAATGAAATTGGTATTGATTTTGATTTTTTCGCAACAGGCCATTATGCAAGGGTTGAATATAAAAATGGAAGATACATCTTGAAAAAAGGCATTGATTTAAAGAAAGACCAGAGTTATTTTCTTTTTCTTTTGAACCAGCAACAACTTTCAAAAATCATTTTTCCACTTGGTGAGTATACAAAGACAAAAGTAAAAGAAATTGCAAAATCTTGTGGGCTTGATATCAGTGAAAAAGAGGAAAGCCAGGATTTTATCTCTGGAGACAGATTTTTTCTTTTTGATAAGGCAACAGGCGGAGATATCATTGATAGAAATGGAAATATCCTTGGTAAACACAAGGGCATTTTTCATTATACAATCGGGCAGAGAAGGGGAATTGGAATTTCAGGTAAAAAACCACTTTATGTGATTGAAATATTGCCAGAAAAAAATGCAATCGTTGTAGGAGAAGAAAAGGAGCTTTATAAAAAAAATCTCATTGCGAAGAACATAAATTTCATAAGCATTAAAAAATTAGAAAAACCAATGAAGGTAAAAACAAGAATAAGATACAAACATCACGAAGCACAATCAGAAATTTTTCCAGTAAACAGTGATACAGTTGAGGTGATTTTTGAAAAACCACAGAGGGCAATAACACCAGGACAGGCAGCAGTTTTCTACAGTGGAGAAGAAGTTGTTGGTGGTGGTTTTATTGTTTAATATTGAAAAAAAATCTTTCAAAAGTTTTTCCAGAAGTTTCAAGTTTTGATACTTTCTCTCTGAAATCAAAACCAAGTTCAATGGTTTTTTCTGAAAATGAGATTTTCAAAGCAATTGCTTCTGTTTCCTGAAGTTTCTTGTTCTTTTCAAAAACAGGTAAAATGTTGATTGATTGAATATCTGAGTCACACATAAATTCATAAACAGTAATAAAAACCGCTGATTCTGAAATTTTCTTTCTCATTAAAAATGGTACTTCATCCTTTAAATGATAACCAATTCCAGAGCCAGTGAAAATTGACGAATCAGAGTTGTTCAGAAAATAAATTTTGATTTTCTTATCCTGCTGATTGATTTCATAAATTACTGGTTCTGAAACTGATAATAGTTTTTTTACATTTTTCAGGTGTTGATATCCATTTTTATTTCCTAAATAGTCAACAGCAATATTTTGTGAACTTTCAGCAATATTCCCACGACAGTGTATAATCCAGTCAATTTTCGCTTTCTCTTTTCCTGAAACAACAAAGGCATCAACAAGAAATTTTTCAGTTAATACAAGAAATCTTTTTAAAATATATCCTGGGTATGCTGAATCAACAGAAACAAGACACGCAGAATAGTCATGTTTATCATCAAAAAATAACAGTTTTCCTGTTGCTGGTTGCTGGTCTTTTTCGTCAATCACAACCGTGTTATGAGCAACAGTTGTCCTGCACCATGTATTGTATTCAGGTACACTGTAACTGATTCTTCCTGGGTCAAGAAGAAACTCTTTTCCATTTGCAAATAGAACTATATTTAATTTATCAGGATGTCCATGACTATCTCCATGAATTCCATAATCAACCATTGCACAAATTTCATTATTATTTTTCCCCTTCCTTAAAACCGCAACACCAATACCAGAAAGGTTTGTACTTTTTAATTCCACATTTTTGACATCAGGAATTTGAATTCCTGCATACCTTGCGAAAAGTTTATCCCCAAAGTATTTATAAGCCCACAGATAAAACTTCTGATAATTTTTTAATTCAACAGGGTCGCTGTCATGAAAAACAGGAAACTTTCCATCAGGGTATGCCATATTAATGGGTCCAAGCCACATTGATTTAAGTTTTTCATTTTTTGAAAAATCCCACCCAATGACTTTCACGGCATCAAGGGTATACTGAATTGCTTCAAGCGCATAAAAATGATATGCAATAGTACCTTCATACCACAAACCATCTGATGTAACACTGTTTTCAATTTGCCATAAAAGACCGTATTTCCCATAGATACTTTCTTTTATAAGTTCGCTATCACCTGTTGCAACACCAACAACTGCATATGCAGCATTAAACCATGTTTGATGATTATTTTTTCCACCATGAAATACCTCATATTTTAAAATTTCTCTTACAATATTTTTCAGCAGTTCCTCAATTGTTTGTTTTTCTTCAAAGGAGAGACACTTTGCATTTGCAATAAGGTCATAGGCATTTGCAAGTGATATTGCTGAAACTGCCTCGTCAAGATTTTGAGCATACCGGCGACCTCCAACGACAGCAAAAATTCCTTTTCTTCCCCATCGGTCGTGCCTTTGAAAAAGCGGATATAATTGTGCAAGTTTCAAAAGATATTCCTTTACACGATTTGCATATTTTTCTTCTCCAGTAAAGGCAAATGCACTCGCAACAGTGACAGCATCTTTATCAAGTTTATTGTTGATGACTGTTCTGTATGCAGCAATTGTTCTTTCATCACAATAAACTTTTTTGCAGACAGGGCATATGTGTTTTTCATTATCAACTGGTTTCAGCATTGCATTGTCTTTTGGACAAAAATAATAAAAAATCCAGTCACCTTCTTTATCTGGAACATAAAGTGGTTCAGAAATAATGGAATCTGCTTGTTTTATAATTTTTTCAATTTCCTTTGTTTTCTGTGGGTCTTTTTTCCATGCTTCAATTTCTGATTGATTGTATAAAATGCGTGGGTGTGGAGGGAAAACAATTTCTTCAGAGTGTAAAAATGAACAAAAAACAATAAATCCGATGAAAAACAGTATTTTATTCATAATCAACACAGGAACACATAATATTGTTGAGTGTTCCTGTTGCCTTATTAGAAATTCTAAACAAAAATTTATTCTTTTTCAATTTTTTCCCTTTCCTGCCCCATCTGTGGACGAAGTCCCTTTTGTAAATCCTCCTTCAATTCCCCCTTTTTCAAACGGGGACTAAGGGGGATTTAAATCCACCCCAACCCTCCTTTAAAAAAGGAGGGAGACCAGTGGGGACTAAGGGGGATTAAAAAGAGGGAGAACAGCGGGGACAGGGGGATTTAAAGTAGTTTCTCCCTTTTTCAAAGGGAGATGCAAGAGGGATTTTTATCTTGAGGAAAAATCTCCCCCAACCCTCGAAATCCCTCTACAATTCCCCCTATTGTGTCGAAGGTGAAAAAATTTTAATTAAATTTTTAATGGGCAATTTGAACTATTGACAGGTGAAATTATTTAATTTATATTAAGTTTGGGACGCAAAATTTCTAAAAAGATTGCCTATTCTTTAACAATCCGGGCTTTTTTACTTCAGTTTGTCCTGAATCCAAAATTATCCTGAAAACTTGTTCTTGAGCCAAAAGTTTCTTATTTTTTACTGAACATCTTTTAAATTCACTGAAGTATCTAACTTTTTTCTGACAAACTTCTACTTGCGTTGAAAGAAAAAAATTAAGATATGAAAGGAGGTGAATCTGGTTGTCTTATGTCAGACAGGTTAGAAAAAATCCACTTGCAGGGACAGATTTTATAATATTTTTTTGTTTCTAAAACCTTACAAGGGGGAATAATGAAGGGTTTGTTTATTTTTGGCGAAATTAAGGATGTGCGGCAAAGCGGTAAGAAATTTTCAGTAAGAAATTTTTGTTTTTCACTCCTTCAAAAAAGGGCGAAATATTTTTCTGGAAGAAACCTGGTATGTTTTTGTATATTATTTATCTTTACTTCATCTGGTTTACTGATGTCTGAGGAAATTCCTCTGAAACGGCTGAATGATTTTGCTAAAAAAATTGAGCAGGTGAGATCAGAAGAGATGGGATACCCTGTCAATCAAAACACTCATCTTAAAGAATTCTATGAATGGTACTATAAATCAAAATTGTACAATGTTTCTCTCAATAATGTAGGCGACCCACAGCAACCAAGCATCTATCCTATGAATACTCATGAATTTGAAAATGAGGTGATTAAATTTTTTGCCCCCTTGTATGGATTTTCAGAAGAAGAAGCGTGGGGAATTGTCACTCACAGCGGTACAGATGGCAATATGCATGGTATGTATTTTGGTGCGAAAAATCTTCTAGGAAAGACAAAGCAACTTCCGATTGTTTATGTTTCAGAAGAAGCACATTATTCAATAAAAAGAATTGCTGACCTTCAGAATCTCGAAATACGTTTAATTAAAACTGATGAAACAGGGAAAATGATAATAAGCGAGTTTGAAAAGGCGCTTGACCCATCAAAGCCCGCACTGGTGGTAATTGCTATGGGGACTACTTTCAAAGGTGCTATTGATGATATGGAGGCAATTGACGAAGTGCTCAACAGGAAAAAACCTGTGGCGGTCTTTCGTCATGTTGATGCAGCTCTTTTTGGTGGTTATTTACCTTTTACTGAGCATAAAAAACTTGTGGACAGAAGGGTAGGTCATTTTGACTCCATTGCGGTCAGTGGACACAAATTTTTTGGTTTTGATGAACCAATGGGAATTTTTATCACCACCAAGGAGGTTAAAGACCAAACCAATCCCTTCAAGGTTTCCTATCTTAATGAAGCTGTACCTACAATTACCTGCTCTCGTAATGCTATTTCTGCTCTTAAATTCTGGTGGAAAGTGAAAAAGACAGGTTATGAGGGTTTTGAACAGCAGGCAAAGGCAATTCTTGAAAATGCTCGGTATCTTGAGGAACAATTGAACAAAATTGGTTATAAGGCATGGCGGAATCCATATTCCAACACTGTATATTTCCACCGTCCGAGCGATAAAATTATGAAAAAATATGCCCTTGCTCCAGAATTTGATGAAAGATTAGGTGGAAAGATGGCGCACATTGTGGTCATGCAGCATAACACTCGGAAGTTTCTGGATGAATTTATTAAAGACCTGAAGGCAGAAAGAACACCAGAGCCATCACACTTGATGCAAAAAGATGTTGAAACCAAACCAAAGCACTGGCACTAAGACATAGGCAGTCCACCGCGTGGTCGGGAAAGACGTTGTTGGTGTTTTTGTTCCCTTCTAAATCCCCCTTTTTCCCCCTTTTACAAAGGGGGAATTTGGAGGGAAGCCCTTTTTAAAGGGGGAATTGTGAGGGAGAATCTTTCCTAAATGGGGATTTTGTTGATAAGGTATAGACCCTTGCGGGTGAAGGTATCCAGTTCTTTTTTCTCTTCCCACCAGGGAGAGGACTAAGGTGACAGGACGCGTGGTTGAGTAAGGATTTACACAAGGTTTAACAGGGATTTACAAATTTCTTTCATTACCATCTTTTTTCTCTATATCTTCTTTCCCGGTTTTCTCTATAATTTTTTTCCCAGTTCTCCTTATACGTCTTTTCAAAATTTTCCCTGAATGTTTTTTCCCAATCTGATTGGAAGATACTGGACAACCTGTTAATTATATCGCGTTCATATACCAATATTCCCAGTTCCCTGTTTCTATCCAGAGATACTCGGGATAAATTTTCTGAACCCACAAATGCCACTGCATTATCTGTTTTATCATCCACAAGAATTATCTTGGCGTGAATATATAATGATGTGCAATATCTTGCACTTACTCCATTATCGTTGAGTTTCTCTCGTGCCTTTGCATTAGGGTCTTCTCCAGAATGATCCATTCTGGCACTTATGACTCTAACCCTAACTCCTCTGCTGGCAGCATTTATTAGAGCATTTATACATTCATCATCCTGTATTTCCTCAGTATATATGTCGATCGTTTGCTTTGCGTTATTTATTAATCCTAATATTTTTTGGCGTGAATTTGTCGGACTCCACACAAGGGATTTAACATTGACAAAGGCAGGTACATAATTCCAGTCCGACTCAAAAACTTGCTTAATCTCTGCAATTTCCTTTTTGTCTACTGTAATAATACCAAAGTCCCTTGTCCGGGAAAAGTAATCAGGAAGAAGATTAAATGTCATAATAATGGACTTTTCATCGTCAACAGTAATTGTCTTCTGATGAGTTATCTCGTATCTCTCGCTTGCTTTCTTAACCCGAATTCCTGAGGAAACAAAAGTATTTATTGCATCCTGGCTTCTCATGGGCTTACCTGAATCTTCAAAAGAATAATAATTATAGATGATCCGTACATTCACACCGCGCTTTTTTGCATCAAGCAGGGCTGCATTTATCTGAGGGTCATTAATCTCATAAATTGTGATGTCAATTGTTTTTCTTGCATTTTTGATTACATCTACAATTACGTCAGAACCATCTTCTGGCTCTACAATAAGAGTATGTGTCTGGGCACATAAAAGTAAAGTGACTAAAAGTTGCGACAGTATGAAGAGACCTAAAAGTTGACTTTTTATTTTTTTCATGTTCATATCATATCCTATCATATTTTCTGCTGTATCAAAGTCATAAGTAAATCTGGTCAAACTTTTTTAAATAATTTTTTAATTGTCGGGATTGAACATATGTGGTAAACTCAAAATATGATAGGAAAATTGAAAATTCTTCCATTCATCATTCCATTGATTTTTACTTCCTTCAAACCTGTCGGTTATGTAAATGATTTTGCAGGTATTCTTTCAGAACAACAAAAACAGGCCTTAGAAGAAAAACTCAGGCAAATAGAAAAAGAGACAACAAATGAGATTTGTGTTTTGACAATAAAATCTCTTGAAGGTAAAAATCTTGAACAATACGCCAACGAAATTTTTAATTCCTGGGGAATCGGGAAAAAAGAAAAAGATAATGGTGTCTTGATATTGATTGTTATGGATGAAAGAAAAATAAGAATTGAGGTTGGATATGGTCTTGAACCATATCTTCCTGACTCTGTTTGTGGAAGGATTATCAGAGAAATTATGGCACCGAATTTTAGAAATAATGATTATTTCAAAGGAATAAATGAAGCAGTCGAACAAATAGATAAAATTACAAAAGGACTGGTGGAAGAGAAACATAATATTCCACCAGCAGGATTTTTATTTGGATGGTTTCTTCTGACTATTTTTTTTGGTTTTCTTTTCATTGGACAACTGGGATTAATACTTGAAATTGTTGTGATTTCAACACTGTGGACAATCGCATTTGTAAATAAAAGTACTCCGATGTATGATTTCTTTGTTATGTTGGCAGTGATAGTTCCATTTTTCTTAATTTTTGTCCTTGCAACTATCGGCTCTATGATTTTTCCACTATTTGTGCGAAGATTGAAAAAGATGTATGGCAGAGATTGGAAAAAACATATTCCGTTTTATTTGAGGGGAAGTGTTTTTTCTTCTGGTTCGACCAGTTCACACTCAGGCGGATTTTCTGGTGGGTTTGGTGGTTTTGGTGGTGGTTCAAGTGGTGGAGGTGGCGCCAGTGGCCGCTGGTAAAAAGGATTTTATATGGAAGAGAAAATAAAATTTTTTGTTGAAAAAATCAAGGAAATTTTTGGGCAGAGGTTGAAAAGTTGTATATTGTATGGAAGTTTTGTGAAAGGAAATTATGTGAAAGGAATGTCTGATATCAATTTAATCGTAATTGTTGATAATCTGAATGCAGCAGATCTTGAAAAAATATCTCGAAATCTTTCAAGGTTTGCTTATAGAAATTTAATAAAGCCATTTTTCTTTTCTGAATCATTTTTTTTAAGTTCATCTGATGTTTTTCCTGTTGAATGGCAGGATATTAAGGAAAATCATATTGTGATTGCAGGGGATGACCTGATAAGCGGAATCAATATCAAAAGTGAGAACTTGAGAATTGAAATTGAAAGGAAAATAAAACAACTGTTTCTTGATTTTCAACATGCTACAATATTTGAAAAAGATAGATTTTCTATTGTGAAAGAAACTGTGAAGAATTTGAGATTTTTAATTCCTTTGATTGAAAGGCAAACAGGGAAAAAAATTAACATGCCAGAAAATCTGGAAAAACTTATAAAAGCAGGAAGAATGAGAAAGGGAGAAATTCAAAACACTGTAGATATACTTATACAATTTTTTTTAGATATCATCCAGTTCATTGACCATGATTTCACAAAGGAGAAAAATGAAAAAATCTCTTAAACTACTTGTTTTTTTTATTTTGCTTATTTTTATTTATTTGTTTTTTGCTTTTCAGTATAATCGTCTTGTATCTCTTGACCAGCAGGTCAAATCAGCATGGGCACAGGTTGAAAATGTATATCAGAGAAGGAATGATTTAATCCCAAACCTCGTTGAAATTGTTAAAGGATACGCGAAACACGAAAAAGAGCTTTTTATTTCAGTCACTGAAGCAAGGTCACAGTGGCAGAAAGCAAAGACGCTTCAGGAGAAAGAAAAAGCCGCAGGGCAGATTGATGGTGCGATTGAACGACTTTTGCTTGTTGTGGAAAATTATCCTGAACTGAAAGCAAGCAATAATTTTTTGTCATTGCAGGATGAACTTGCAGGGACTGAAAATAGAATTGCTGTTGAGAGAAGAAATTATAATTCTGCCGTTGAAAAATATAACAGGTTTGCAAAATCATTTCCTGCTTTTCTTTTTGTAAAAGTGTTTGGATTTGACTCTGAAAAAGCATACTTCCAGGCAACTGAGCAAAGTTCAAAACCCCCTGCAATCAAATTTTAAACAAAATTTTGACATATTTTTTTAATCCGTGTATAATAACAAAAAAGTTTCCACGTCACCCCTTAACTTAAAGAGGAGGACTTATGAGAGTTGCCATTAATGGTTTTGGTAGAATAGGACGACTTGTTTTTAGAGCAGCACTTGAACATAATGTAAAAGATATTGAGTTTGTTGCTCTCAATGATATTACTGACGCAAAGACAAATGCACATCTTTTTAAGTATGATTCCAACTACGGAATTTTTCCTGGAAAGGTTGAGGTAAGGGATAATGAAATTGTTATCAATGAAAAGCCATACAAGGTTCTTTCTGAGAAAGACCCCAAAAATCTTCCGTGGAAGGCACTCAATGTTGATGTTGTTGTAGAATCAACAGGACTTTTTACAGAGGCAGAGAAAGCAAAGGCACATATTCAGGCAGGAGCAAAAAAGGTTATCATTACAGCACCCGCAAAAGGTGAAGATGTGATGATTGTTATTGGAGTAAATGATTCAATGTATGATCCTGGAAAACACAATATTATTTCAAATGCTTCCTGTACAACAAACTGTCTTGCTCCAATGGTAAAGGTTCTTGATGATGCATTTGGCGTTGTTCGTGGATTGATGACGACAATCCATGCATACACAAATGACCAGAGAATTCTTGATCTTCCACATAAGGACCTTCGCAGGGCAAGGGCAGCGGCTCTTTCTATGATACCAACAACAACTGGTGCAGCAAAGGCAATTGGAAAGGTTATTCCAAAATTGAATGGAAAACTCAATGGTATTGCAATCAGGGTTCCAACACCTACTGTTTCAATTGTTGATTTTGTTGCTCAACTTGAAAAGAAAGTTGATGAAAAAACAGTAAATGAAGCATTCAAGAAAGCATCAGAAGGTTCATTGAAAGGTATTCTTCAGTACTGCGATGAACCGCTTGTTTCAAAGGATTTTGTGAGGAATGAACACTCCTGCATTTTTGATGCCCCATCGACATACATCATTGATGGAGACCTTGTGAAAGTTTTTGGATGGTATGACAATGAATGGGGGTATAGTTGCAGGATTGTTGACCTGCTAAAATTAATCAACAACAAAGGATGAGTTTCAAGGAGGAAAATATGGAACTGGTAACAGTGAAGGAAAAGGATTATTCCAATAAGCGCGTCTTTGTACGCGTTGACTTCAATGTTCCCCTTGATAAAAATTTGAATATTACTGATGATACAAGAATCAAAGCATCTCTTGAAACAATCAAGTATCTTTTGAATCAGAATGCAATTGTGATTCTTGCTTCTCATCTTGGAAGACCAAAAAATGCAGAACCAGAATTAAGTCTTGCACCTGTTGCAAAGCGCCTTTCAGAACTTATTGGAAAACAGGTGAAATTTGCAAAGGACTGTATCGGTCCTGAAGCAAAAAGTATCGTTGATTCTGCAAAAGCAGGCGACATTATTCTTCTTGAAAATTTAAGGTTTCATCCTGAAGAAGAAAAAAATGATGAAGCATTTTCAAAACAACTTGCAGAACTTGCTGATTGTTATGTGAACGATGCTTTTGGTTCATCGCACAGGGCACATGCTTCAATTGTTGGAATTACAAAATTTTTGTCTGATAAGGCAGCAGGATTTCTTATTGAAAAGGAAGTAAATGCCCTCAGTAAACTCCTTGAAAATCCTGAAAGACCATTTTTGCTGATTATCGGCGGTGCAAAGGTAAGTGACAAAATTGGAATGTTGAGAAACCTTCTTGATAAGGTTGATACTATTATCACTGGCGGAGTGATGGCTTATACATTTATCAGGGCAAATAACTGGGAAACAGGTAATTCAAAGGTTGAATTTGATGCCATTCCACTTGCCAAGGAAATTTACAAGGAATTGAGGAAAAGACATCTTGAATTTCATACTCCGTTAGACCATATTGTTGCTGACAAAATTGCTGAAGATGCTCATTATTTTGCGACTGAAAGAGGCACTGTTCCCATTGGATGGACAGGGGTCGACATAGGACCTCAGGCAATTGAGGAATACACTGATTGCATAAGACGTGCAAAAACGATTTTCTGGAATGGTCCTATGGGTGTTTTTGAAATTGAACCATTTGCAAAAGGAACAATTGAAATTGCAAAAGCAGTTGCTGCAAGCAATGCATACACAGTGATAGGTGGCGGTGATTCAATTGCTGCAGTAAACAAGGCAGGTGTTGCAGATAAAATTTCTCATATCTGCACTGGCGGTGGTGCATCGCTTGAGTTTCTCGAGGGAAAAGGGCTACCAGGAATAGATGTATTGAAAAAGTGAGGACAAATTGATGAAAGCACTTATTGCCGGTAACTGGAAAATGTATAAAAGCCCTTCAGAGGCAGAAATTTTTGCAAAGGAATTAAAAAATTTGCCAGTTTATCAGGATAGAGACATAGTTGTCTGTCCACCTTTTCTGGCGATACCTGCTGTTTCTAAGGTACTGAGTGGTACTCATGTTATGATCGGAGCACAGAATGTTTATCCTGCAAAAGAAGGGGCTTTCACAGGAGAAATTTCACCTGCGATGCTTAAGGATGCAGGTGTTAAATTTGTGATATGTGGGCATTCTGAAAGACGACAGATTCTTAAAGAAACAGATGAATTCATAGCAGAAAAAGTGAAAATTGTTATAGATTATGGAATGATACCAATTCTCTGTATTGGGGAAACACTTCAGCAAAATGAAAAAGGAGAAACATTTTCTGTTGTTGAAAAACAACTTACAGGTGGACTGAAAAATGTTTCAAAGGATGAGATGAAAAATGTTGTTATTGCATATGAGCCAGTATGGGCAATCGGTACAGGTAAAAATGCAACACCCGAACAGGCACAGAAGGTTCATTCCTTTATCAGAGAAACACTGAGAAAAAATTATGGAGATGTTGCGTCAGAAATTCGTATTCTCTATGGTGGTAGCGTAAAACCCGATAATATTGACCAATTAATGGCTGAACAGGATATTGATGGTGTTCTGGTTGGTGGTGCAAGTTTGAAATTTGAATCATTTTCAAGAATTGTTGATTTCAAAATGAACAGTTGAGGTTAATATGATGACATTTCTCATTGTTATTCATCTGATTGTGTCAATACTTTTGATTGTGGCTGTGCTTCTTCAAAGTGGTAAAGGTTCTTCAATGGCAAATGTTTTTGGTGGTGGTGGGATGGAAACTGTTTTTGGTGCAGAAACGCCTGCAATAATGAATAGAATCACAACAGCCCTTGCAATATTGTTTATGGTTAATTGTATTCTTCTTACAACTTTTTCCTTCAAATACACTGGTTCTTCTGTTATTCAACGGGAACTTCAAAAACAGTCAACGCCATCAAAACCTGAGCAACCATTATCTCAACCATCAGTACCACAAACTCCTTCAACAAATGTGCCGCCGGCACAAAATAAGTAGTTTTTTAATTTTTTTGCTTTTTGGCTGTATATGCTATTCTGAGGAACTTAAAAACGGTGGCTCAATTGTTATTTCCTCTTCCTCTGTTCCAAAATCATTCAATCCAATTGTTGCAAAGGAAACAAGTACAACATTTATTACTGGTTTCATTTTTGAGGGCTTAACGACAACTGATGGTGTAACACAGAAGGTCAAGCCAAATCTTGCAAAATCATGGGACATTGATAAAACAGGAAAAACTTGGACATTTCATCTGCGAGATGATGTTTTCTGGAATGATGGTGTTCAATTTACTGCATGGGATGTTGAATTCACCTTTAACCGGCTGATTTTCAATCCTGATATACCAACCAGTAGCAGGGATGTTTTTACCATTGGAGACAAACCCATCAGGGTTGAAGTTGTTGATAAGTTCACAGTGAAATTTTATCTTCCTGATAGTTTTGCTCCATTTTTGCGATTGATGGGGCAGGAAATTCTTCCAAAACATAAATATGAAAAAATCGTTGATCAAAAGGGTTTTTCATTTGCCATGGGATTGAATTCAAAACCCGAAGATATTGTTGGCACAGGACCATTTATGCTTGAAGATTTCAGACCAGGAGAATGGGTGATTTTGAAAAAAAATAAAAGATACTGGAAAAAAGATTCACAGGGAAATCAACTTCCATATCTTGATAGAATCATCATTTTAACAATTCCTGATCAGAATCTTGCACTGTTGAAGTTTAAAAAGGGTGAACTTGATATGATATCCTTGAGAGCACAGGATTATCTGCTGTTGAAAAAAGCAAATCCCCCTGATGTTAAATTTTTCAATGTGGGACCTTCGCTTGGTTCAGAATTTCTTGTTTTCAATCAAAATCTTGATAGTAATATTCCTGATTACAAGAAGGAATGGTTCAGGAATCTCAATTTTAGAAAAGCAGTGTCCTGTGCGATTGACAGAGAAACAATCATTCGCAATATTTTTGCAGGACTTGGATATCCATTATACGGTCCGGTTAATGAGTCAGTCAAAGAGTTTTATAATCCCAATATAAAAAAATTCCAGTACAATCTCGACATGGCAAAAAAATTTCTTGCAGATGGAGGATTTAAAATTCATTCTGATGGATATCTTTATGATTCAAAAGGAAATCAGGTATCTTTTTCACTTATTACCAACAGTAATAATTCTGAAAGGATTGAGCAGGCAAATCTCATCAGGAATGACCTTGAAAAACTTGGAATGAAAGTTAATTTTCTTCCTGTTGATTTTAATTCACTTGTAACAAGAATCAATGCCACAAAGGACTGGGAAGCAGTGATGATTGGATTAACTGGTGGACTTGATCCTCATTTTGGTAAAAATGTATGGGTAACAACAGGACATCTTCATTTGTGGAATCTTGGTTCAGTCCGTTCAGTTTATGACTGGGAAAAAGAGGTAGATAAAATTTTTGAACAGGCAGCAAGGGAAATGGACGAGAAAAAAAGAAAAGCCCTTTATGACAGGTGGCAGGAAATTTTCTGTGAAAATCAGCCGATGACATTCACAGTAACTTCTGCTGTACTTTATGCAGTCAGGGATAAATTTGAAAATATCAAGCCAACTGTTTATGGTGGCCTTTTTCATAACATAGAAGAAATTTACATCAAGAAGAGGACTCACTGATGCCAATAGTAAGAATTATTTATGAAAAGAAAGGTCCTGCAAAATTTATTTCAGCAAATTATATTTCAAAGATTTTTGAAAGGTCATTGAGACGGCTATATATCCCGCTGGAATTTTCTTCTGGATACACTCACAGGGTAAAAATGAGTTTGGGACCTCCTCTTGCAGTTGGAATATCAGGCACAAATGAAATCATTGATGTTCACCTTGTTAACAGACAAATTGAAAGTTGTGAGATTGTTGAAAATCTGAACAAAATTCTTCCTGATGGATTGAAGGTTGTTGATTGCTACTATTTGAAAGACAATGAAAAATCTCCACCAGCAATAAAAAGTGCCTGTTATACCATAAAAATTTCTGATAAAAAAAATTTTGAAATTTTAGAATCATGGAAAATTATTTTTCAATCAAATGAATTCATTGAGATTGAAATTCCGCTTGAAAAACTCAAACACAAGCAATTATTTGAAATTTTCGGATCAAACAATGTCATAAGCCGCAGATTGATTTTTTTGTAAAAATTGATATAATAAACTGAAAATTTCAATATCTCCACACCAGAAAGGAGAACATCTTGGCACTGAGATTTAGAATACAGAAAAAAGAGGGGTTTCAAAAAAAGATTGTTACACCTGAAAATTCAGATTTAAAATTCCTTTCATTCAGTTATTGTTTCTCTTCTTTTTCACTAACGATTGAAGAAAATACAGGAAATGAAGAATGGCTATGGGTTCTTCTTTCAGGAAAGGTGAAAGTAGAGACGGAAAAAATTCCTGTGATAACAATGGAAAGGAAAGGAATTTTTGAAGATAACCCTGTTTCGATTTATTTACCACCTGATACAAAATACATCATTCAATTTCAGCAACCATCAGAAATCATTGCAGTATCAGCAATTGCTGATGGCAATTTTTCTCCTGTTTTTATTCCACAGAGCAAGGTAAAGAATCAGAGAGCAGGAAAATTAAATTACCAGCGTTCTATTGCAAACATTGTAACTCAGGATTTTCCTGCTTCAAAAATTATTGCAGGGGAAACAGTTCATGATACAGGTCACTGGTCATGTTTCCCACCCCACAAACATGATACTGACAATATGCCAGAAGAAAGTAAACACGAAGAACTTTATTTTTTTAAGTGCCAGCCCGAGAAGACAGGTTTTGGAATGATGAGGGTATATGATGAAAGTAATGACCAGGCATTTCCAATTCTGACAAACGACCTTATTACAATTCCAAATGGTTATCATCCTGTGGGTTTAATCCCTGAACACAAACTTTATTATTTCTGGGCTCTCGCAGGTGAAAAAAGGCCGTTTCAAAGACATACACACCCTGATTATGTGCAGTATGAGTAAAAAAGGAGTGAAAAATGGATAAAAAATGTGTGGAATTATTCAATCTTGATGGAATGAACGCTGTTGTCACAGGTGGAGCTGGAATTCTTGGAATGAGTATCTGTCGTGGTCTTGCACTTGCAGGAGCAAATGTTGCAATTGCTGATCTAAAAAATTTCAAGGAAGCCGCCGAACAACTTAAGTCAGAGGGCTTGAAGGCAGAAGGATTTTTTATTGATGTGTTGAACAAGGATAAAATTATTGAGTGTGGTAATCAGATTATTGAAAAATATAAGCGGCTTGATATTCTTGTCAACTGTGCAGGTGGAAATTTAAAAGAAGCAACAACATCTTCTGAACTGAGTTTTTTTGATTTACCACTTGACGCCCTTGAAAAGGTGGTGGCTCTAAATCTTTTTGGAGGAGCCATACTTCCATCACAGGTTTTTGGACGGTATATGGTTCACAATGAACATGGTGGTTCAATCATTAATATTGCTTCCATGAATGCATTCAGGCCATTGACAAGAATTCCTGGTTATTCTGCTGCAAAAGCAGCTGTCTGTAATTTTACTCAGTGGCTGGCGACCCATTTTGCTCTTGAATACAATAAAAAATTGAGGGTCAATGCCATTGCCCCTGGTTTTTTCCTTACCCAGCAAAATCGCTATCTTCTTCTGGATGAGAACAACAATCTTACTCCAAGAGGTCAATCAATTATCCAGCACACTCCGATGGGAAGATTTGGAGAACCTGATGAATTGATTGGCACGTGTGTATGGCTTGCTTCAAGGGCTTCAAATTTTGTGACTGGTATCGTTGTTCCTGTTGATGGTGGATTTAACGCATATTCGGGTGTGTAATTTTTTCCTGTTTCTTCCTGCGTAAGAAGGGAAGAAATGGGATGTTCTAAAAGAACAACTTGATAACAGGAGGAAAAACATGAAAAAGGCAAATATTGCAGTGATTGGAATGGAAGTAATGGGAAGAAGTCTTGCTTTAAATATGGAAAGCAAGGGCTATACTGTTGCTGTTTACAATAGAACCGCAGAAAAAACAAAGGCATTTGTAGAAGGTGCTGCAAAAGGGAAAAATATTATTCCAGCATATGATTTGAAAGAACTTGTTGATGCTCTTGAGAGCCCGAAGAAAATTATGCTGATGGTAAAAGAAGGGCAGCCGGTCGACAATTTTATTGATATGCTGTTACCACATTTAAAACCAGGAGACCTGATTATTGATGGCGGTAATTCGTTTTTCAAAGATACCATCAGAAGAAATAAAATGCTTTCAGAAAAAGGAATTCTTTTTATTGGAACAGGTGTCTCTGGTGGAGAAGAAGGTGCTCTCAAGGGTCCTGCCATTATGCCTGGTGGTCAGTTTGAAGCATATAAACTTGTTGAAAAAATTTTCAGGGATATTGCCGCAAAAGCATATGATGGAGAACCCTGTGTTGATTATATCGGACCTGATGGTGCAGGTCATTTCGTGAAGACAATTCACAATGGTATTGAATACGGAGATATGGAGTTAATTGGGGAAGTTGTGTGGTTTTTTAAAAATATTGGTATGAAAGCCGATGAAATTGCTGATATTATGGCAAAATGGAATGGTCCCAATGACATTCTCAGGTCATATTTGATAGAGATCACTGCTGATAGTATGAAACAAAGGCACCAGGGTTCTGATGAATTTCTTGTTGACAGGGTTGCTGATATTACAAGAATGAAGGGAACCGGTACCTGGACTGTTCAGAGTGCTCTTGAACTTCTTGTACCAATTCCAACAATTGCTGCGGCTGTATTTGCAAGAGAAATGTCCCAGGATAAAGACCTGCGACTTGAAATGGCAAAACGACTTAAAATATCAACTGGCAGTTTCAATGGCAATAAAGATGAAATCATAAATGTTGCCCATGACGCCCTTTATATTGCCAAAATTTCATCCTATGCTCAGGGTATTGCACTTCTTCAGGCAGCATCAAAAGCATATAACTTCAATTTGAATATTGGCAGGATTGCAAAAATCTGGCGAGCAGGATGTATCATCAGGGCACAATTCCTTGATGAAATCACAAAGGCATATGAATCTGACCCGAAACTACCGAATCTTCTTGCAGCACCAAAATTTGCAGATTTTGTTCAGAGTAATATTGGAAAACTGGCAACATTTATAAGTGTTGCCCATCAGTGTGGAGTTCCAGCCCTTGCAATGTCTGGAGCATTTGATTACATTCTTCAGATTACATCTCCGATTATGCCATCAGCACAGGTTTCTGCGCTTCAAAGAGATTATTTTGGTGCACACGGATATTTCAAAATTGGTGGACCTGATAAGCCAGAATTAATGGTAAATGAGAAAGGTCAGGTAAGGGAGTTCCATACTGAATGGCTACTTCCTGGTAGACCTGAAAGAGAAATTACAAAGTAAATCTTGACGGTGACAGTGATGTGGACAGGAAAATGTATGTTTGAGAGAATTTCATCACAGCAGTTGATGGAGGACCCTGAAATACAACTGAAGAATTTTAAAAAGACAAAAGAATACCTTGTTGCGATTGATACAGACGGTTGTATTGCTGACAATATGAATGGAAAACAGATGCTGGTTTTCCATCCAATGTATATGGAATTCTATCAGTTGTGGGGTATCGAATCATATTTCAGGGAAGTTGCTGAGTACTATAATCTTTTTTCTGTCCACAGGGGATGCAATAGATTTACTGCCATCAGTTTAATTCTAAAATCTCTGAACTCTCGCGGTGATGTGAAAAAAATGGCAGAAAAAACATGGACAAAAATTCCATCTGCTATGACAGTTGACCGTTATCTTGAATTCTGTAAAAGTGAACATTGTGGTTTCGGGACACCATCCCTTGAAAGGTTTCTTGAAAAATACCCATTTGACTTTGATATACACAAACTGTACGGATGGAGTCAGCAAGTAAATAAAGCACTTCCTTATGTGAATTTGAAAATTCAGCCATTTGAAAATGTTAAACAATGTCTTGAGATTATGAGTGAGAATGCAGATGTTATTGTTGTTTCACAGACACCCTATGATGATTTACTCCGTTACTGGGAATCACACGGAATTATTGATTACGTTAGAATCATATGTGGTCAGGAAATGGGAAGTAAATTTCACCATATTGAAATGGTGAAAAACGCAGGTTCTTACCATGATGAAAAAGTACTTGTAATAGGTGATGCCTATGGAGATTTGAAAGCAGCGAAACAAAATAATGCATGTTTCTATCCTGTGATTCCTGGTAAAGAAAATCAGTCATGGGTAAAATTTCCTGAAGCATTTAATAGTTTTCTCTCGTTAAATTATCATCAAGTAGAAAACAATATGATAGAAGAATTTTCAAAGACATTACCCGATTTGCCACCATGGGAGAGTCCTGATTATAATCATCAACAGTCATACAGACAGCATCAGGCAATAAGAAAAGCACTTTATGAAAAGTATAATCCAGATGGAAAACTGGTGGTGTTATGATGATAAAAGGAAAAGGTGATAAAAATTTGATTTTTTCTGAACTTGAGTTTGCCTCTTTCTTGAAAGAGGCACTGGCGTCAGCTGATTTTAAAAAACAAAGGGTTCTTGCTATCATTCCTGATAGCACCCGTTCTGGACCAACTGACATCGTATTTCAAACAATTGTTGATACACTGTATCCTGTGGCATCAAAAATTGATGTTATGATTGCTCTTGGAACACACCCGCGTATGAGTAAAGATAATCTTGAGAAATTGACTGGGGTTGATTTAAAAAACTTCAATGAAAAATATCCTGGTGTAAAAATATATCAGCATTGCTGGGATGACCCTGAAACCATTGTAGAAATTGGAACCATTACTGCAGAAGAAATTTCAAAAATTTCACATGGACTGTTAAACGAAGATATCCCTGTGACAATTAACCGTGCGGTGCTTGATTATGACAGGATTATTCTTGCAGGTCCGGTTTTCCCGCATGAGGTTGTAGGATTTTCTGGCGGATATAAATATCTTTTCCCTGGAATTTCAGGTCCACATTTCCTTCACAAGTTTCACTGGCTTGGTGCATTGATTACAAATCCAAAAATCAATGGCACAAAAAATACACCGGTAAGGGAAGCCATAAATAAAGCAGTGTCCTTTATTAATAAACCAATAACTCAGGTGTGCTATGTTGTTAAGCAGCATAAGGTTCATGGTATTTTTTTTGGAGACAATGAAGCATGGTCCTGTGCAGCAGATCTTTCTGCTCAATTGAATATTGAGTATGTTGAAAAAAGTTATAAATGTGTTCTGTCAATGGCTCCTGCAATGTATGATGACATATGGACAGCAGGAAAATGTATGTATAAACTTGAACCAATTGTTGCTGATGGTGGTAGTTTAATTATTTATGCTCCTCATATCACAGAAGTTTCATATACGCATGGAAAATACATAAAACAAATTGGCTATCACACCCGTGATTATTTTGTTAAACAATGGGACAGATTCAAAAATTTTCCAGGTGGAATACTTGCTCATTCAACACATGTAAAGGGCATTGGAACTTTTATTGATGGTGTTGAAACACCAAGGATTACTGTTTTTCTTGCCACAGGCATTGATCAGGAGACCTGCAATTCCATTAACCTTGGTTATATTGACCCGGGAAAAATTAATGTTTCTGACTATTACAATAAAGATGATACACTTGTTGTTTCTGAAGCAGGCGAGGTTTTGTTCAGATTAAAAAGTGGTAAAGTCCCGGATATTGATGAACTTTACAGGAAAAATAAATGAGTTCAGCATTTTCAAAGCAATATCCTGATTTCAAAATCATTGAGACATCTTTAAGAAAGCATAATGACGATTACTATTTTGTCGCTGAAAAAAACAACAAAATGTATCTTGTCATTGGCAACAAATCATTTCAATTCATTGAAAAGGAAAAGGCATCAGATATTTTGAAAAACACATTTTCGTTCCTTCTTCCATCATCTTCAGGTTATAAAAATTCATTTGGTTTCGGAGATAGAACTGGTATTGCCACACCAGGTCATATCATGGCTGCGAAGGGAAGTAGATTTTTCCCGATTTTTGCCCAGCAATCAGCAAGAGAACTTGAAAGAACAAAAAGAACATTCAAACAGGTTCTGGATGATGTAATTTTCTGGTGTTTTACCTATGGTTGGACTGGTGGATTTGGTGCAGATGCTGACCATGCAAAATCTCTTGATATTTTAGATCAAGCAATAGATGCAGGTTATACATTTTTCACCATTGACCCTTCAGATAAAATAAAAAACCCTGTTGATATGAAATTTAATGATGAAACTTTGAGCAAGTATATAAAAAGATATTCAGGCATGAGTTTTGATTTTGGCGGTTTTTCGTTTACTTTTACAGATGATACTGTTGCTGAACTTGCTTTTACATATGCTGAGGCGATTGATTTTGTTCAACAGAGTTACGATTTTATTTCTGAAAGAAAAAAGGACTTTGATTTTGAAGTTTCAGTTGATGAAACAAAAATTTCAACAACACCACAGGCACATGTTTTCATTGTCATGGAACTTCAGAGAAGGAATATTAAATTTACAAGCATTGCCTTCCGTTTTCCTGGAAGATTTGAAAAAGGAATTGATTATATTGGTGATATCAAAGTTTTTGAAAAGGAATTGATCCTTCACCAAAAAATCAGAGAAAAATTTGGACCATATAAAATTTCACTTCATTCGGGAAGTGACAAATTTTCTGTATATCCTGTATTTAAGGAAGTGCTCAATGATTCCTTTCATGTAAAAACATCAGGAACATCCTGGATACAGGCAGTAAAAACAATTGCAGTCGTAGACAGAAAATTCTTTATTGAGTTAATTCTGGACTCATTAAAAAATTTTGAAAAAAATTCTGCATCATATGAAATATCCGCAAATCCGATGAATGTTGATGTGGAAAAGTTAGAAAATGAAAATGTTGATGAAATTTTCAATGATAAAAACATCAGGCAGATTGTCCACATCAGTTACGGGACAATCCTTTCAAACTATGGAGAAAAACTCTATCAAGAACTTGAAATAAATTTACCCCTTTATATTCAGTTTGTTGAACAACACATCAGAAAACATATTCAATTGTTGTCATAACCACAAAGGAGAAGGTATGTTGAAAAAAAGATTTCCTTATGATGTATTACCTGAAGAAGAAATTAAAAAACTTCAGGAATTCAGCCGTATTTGCAGAAAAGATGTATTAACAATGACAACCCTTGCAAAATCAGGCCATCCTGGTGGCTCAATGTCTGCAATGGAAATTTACAATGTTGTTTTTCATTATGCAAAAGTTAGTCCTGAAGCAGTGGATGATCCAGAAAGGGATAAAATTGTTATCAGTTTCGGGCATACATCACCTGGTGTTTATGCTGTGCTTGGAAGATTAGGATTTTTTGATATTGATTCTGCAATTGCTTCTTTCAGACAAACAGGAAGTATTTTTGAAGGTCATATTGTAAGAAAAGTTCCAGGAGTAGAGTGGGGAACAGGAAACCTGGGACAGGGGCTTTCTGCAGGTTGCGGTTTTGCCCTTATTGATAAAATGAAAAACCACGATAGTTTTACCTTTGTTTTGATGAGTGATGGAGAACAGACAAAAGGTCAGGTCGCAGAAGCAAGAAGATTTGCAATGAAATACCATTTGAATAGATTAAGAGTAATTATTGATTTCAACAAAGCGCAGATCAGTGGATGCACTTTTGATATTATGCCATGTAATATCAAAGAAAATTATCTCGCTGATGGCTGGGATGTCTTTGAAGTAGATGGTCATAATATTGCTGAACTTTATAATGTCATAAAAAATTCACTGAACATTGAAAAACCTGTTTGTATTCTTGCCAACACAGTCATCGGCAAGGGTGTTTCATTTATGGAGAACAAATGTGCCTATCATGGGAAAACACTTGGAGAAGAAGAATATATTCAGGCATTAAAGGAACTTGGTTTTGAAAGCGAACTTGAAAAGTATAAAGAATTGAGGAAAAAGAAAATTTACAATTTTCCGAAGAGAAATTTTGATATAAAAATTTCAATAAACGAAGGAGAAGCCCGAATTTACCAGCCAGGGACGAAAATTGATAATAGAACGGCATTCGGCAATGCTTTACTGGATATTGCTACTGTCAACAAAGATAACAAGGAAAATCCAATCATTGTTTTTGATTGTGATCTTGCCAGTTCTGTAAAAACAGACCTTTTTGCAAAACATTTTCCAGAGAGATTTTTCCAGTGTGGTGTTCAGGAACATCACGCAGCAACTGTTTCAGGGGCTTCTTCAACTGATGGCACTATCAGTTTCTTTGCTGACTTTGGCGTTTTTGGTGTTGATGAGACATTCAATCAACAGCGGTTAAATGATCAAAATTACACAAATGTGAAGGTCATCTGCACGCACCTTGGACTTGATGTTGGAGAAGATGGAAAAACACATCAATGTATTGATTACATTGGATTGTTCAGAAACATTTTCGGGATGAAATTGATTATACCAGCAGATGCAAATCAAACAGATAGAGTGATTAGATATGTTGCAAGTCATCCAGGGAACTATTTTGTTGGAATGGGCAGGTCAATCACGCCTGTGATTGTGGATGAAAATGGAAATCCTTTTTTTGCAGGAAATTATAAATTTGAGTATGGTAAATCCGATATTTTGAGAGAAGGTAAACATGGCTTTATTTATACGATGGGACCTCTTGTTTCAAGAGCAATTTCAATTTCTGATGACCTGAGGAAAGAAGGAATAAAGATTGGAGTAATCAATTGTTCATGTCCTCTGGTTATAGATGAGACCGCATTCAAATCTGGACTTGAAACAGGTCTTGTGATAACCTATGAAGACCATGTTGCTGATTCAGGGCTTGGAATGACAATGGCTTCACTCATCGCTGAAAAACAAAAACCAGTAAAGTTTTACAGGTTTGGTATCAAGAAATATGGAAGTTCTGGTACTCCTGATGAACTTTACGCTGAACACGGCCTTGACCCTGCCACAATGAAAGATTTTATCAGAAAGGTTCTTCAGGGATGAAAATCTGCGATGGGAAAATTTGAAGCCGCCTCGCGGATTTGAACCGCGGACCTGAGCATTACAAGTGCCCTGCTCTACCACTGAGCTAAGGCGGCAAGTTTCCTTAATTATCAACAACTCTCAAAGATTTTTGTAATTTTATCAGGGATTACCACTGCTTTCCTTGCTGTTTGATTATACTACAATTTTCAATTTTTGTAAAATATTTTCTGCTCTCTCGTATTTAGTGTGGAAGAATTTCAGTGAGTACTTTAAGATAAAAGAGAAAAGGATAGGTAGTGTGAAATGAGTTATGAAATCCCCCTCTGTCCCCCCTTTGCCACCCTTCCACTCCCTCCTTTTCAATCCCCCTCAATCCCCCTTTATGAAAGGGGGAATTAAAGGGGGATTTGCAAAAAGGAAATCTTTCTCTCCCTCCTTTCCTAAACTATCCCTTACCCACATCTTTACCTATATTATACCCTACCTTTT
>Ga0078972_1006526_pt1 | contig 27465 bp, 17 predicted proteins | sample YelNatPaOPGAMG01_FD_67568 | JGI IMG/M metagenome (GOLD analysis project Ga0078972, IMG submission 67568) | Hot spring thermophilic microbial communities from Obsidian Pool, Yellowstone National Park, USA - OP-RAMG-01 (SPADES assembly) (version 2) | ecosystem: Environmental > Aquatic > Thermal...
CTTTCAAAAGGTTTAACGATAAACTTATAGTTTCAGTTGCAAGAGCAAGGAGGCTTCCAGTCTTCACTTATGATAAGGAGATAATGAAGGAGTGGAAGGAGATTAAATAGGATACGCGGCGCATCCTACTACTTGCTGAGTCTAGCAGTACGCGATCCGGCGGCGGGGAGGCTCTAGAATTGTTTAATGCAGCCGTGTTATTTTCTCTCGTTGCAAAACGGATTTAGCGCGCACCCTATCCCTTTGACAACTGACTAACAAAAAGTTTAACTCTATAATACTTCGAGACTGAACCAGAACCTTGCGTTAGGATACTTCCTGCGGATTTCCAGGGCTTTCATGAAGAATTCGCCGAACTTTTTTGCAACACTATACAATCCCGGCCATTTTTAATCTTTAAACCACAGTGAAAGGAAATGTTAGCTTGTTTCTCAACTTCTCAGGCCCTCATCATGATACTTCGCCAGATGAAATGGTCAAGTGCTACCACTCGCGCGCACGGACAATCCTATCAGAAGCTGCTGCATGTTTTAAAGCGCAATTGAAAGGCCAATTTGGGTCACATATAACCCAAAAATTTATAAATTTGGGCCACATATTACTCCTTATGAAAAAAGAAGAAATAATTTCAATACTTTCCGACTGGAACTTCTGGGGGAAAGGGCTCGATACTGGGCGTGAGAGGGCACTCTACCTAAACAGGATTTTAAGCCTCTTGGAGGGCGTTGAAAAAGTAATTTCAGTCTACGGGGTAAGGAGAAGCGGGAAGAGCTTTTTGTTAAGACAGGTCGCCAAAGAGCTTTCTGAAAAGATTGGGAAGAATAACGTGCTCTATGTAAATTTTGAAGAAGTCAGATTCGGTAGCAACGAGATTAAGACGCTGGTTGAAATTTACGATGCGTATAGGGAGTTCATAAGGCCTGATAAAAAACCCCTTTTAATCCTTGACGAAGTACAGGAGATAAAGGAGTGGGAAAGGTTTGTCAGAAGCCTGCATGAAAAAAATGAAACCAGGCTCATCGTTTCCGGCTCCTCAGCTAAGTTAATGAGCGAAGATTTAGCCACACTGCTTTCCGGCAGAGACATCCCGATTGAAGTTTTCCCCTTAAGCTTCCGCGAGTTCTTGGAATTCAGGGGTGTAGAGGCGAATAGTGAAAAAGACATAATCATCAGGAAGTTCGAAATAATTCAGAGGCTGAGAGAATACTTCGAATTCGGAGGATTTCCTGAAGTCGTTCTGGAAGGCGAAGAGGAGAAGAAAAAAGCTATTCTCAGGAGATATTTCGAGACCATACTGGTGAAAGATGTGGAAAGAAGGTTCAAGGTGAGAGAGAAAGAAAAACTTGAATTTTTAGCAAATTTCTACATAACAAACGTTTCCTCCCCAATAACTTACACAAGCGTTTCCAAAATCTTAAACATGCCTAAAAAAACTGTCGAAAGGTTTTCCTCCTACTTAGCAGCATCCAGAGCATTATTCTTCGTCAGCAGGTTTTCACCAACTTTAAAAGAACAGGAGAGAGCTGCGAGAAAAGTGTATTCAATAGACACTGGGATGAGCAGTGCAGTCGGTTTCAGGATTTTTGAAAACTACGGAAAAACCATGGAGAACATCGTAGCGGTTGAGCTCTTAAGAAGATTCTCAACCTCGCCCACAGTAAAGATCTACTATCTCAAGGTCGACGAAAAGGAAGTGGATTTCGTCATAAAGGAGGGCACGCGGATCAAGCAACTAATACAAGTAAGCTACGTATCCAGCAAGGATGAAATAAGTAGGAGAGAAGTAGACGCCCTGCTAAAAGCCGGCGAAGGGCTGAAGTGCAACGACTTAATCATAGTAACCTGGGATGTAGAAGAGCAAATCGAGACAAATAGGAAAATCGTGAGACTAGTCCCCCTTTGGAAATGGCTTTTGGCATATACGTAGCGATGCTTAACCGAACTCCTTATTCCAAAAGTTTTCTTAGATACGATAAAGTATGAACACTCTATTTATATTCGATTAATGAAGACCTAATAGCCTTTCAATTCTCTTTATCGAGATTCCTCCTCATACCTAGGGATATTAAGGCAGAGCTTGAGAGAACTTTCAATTCTCTTTACCGAGATTCGATGCAAAAACCAAGACTTTGCTGTGAATGGCGTAGTTTCAAACCCTTATAGGTATTCTATCAACTGCACAGCGTCTTCCACTGCGAGCCGTCATAGACCTGTTTCAAACCCTTATAGGTATTCTATCAACCAAAGTTTATTTTCACTCGCTCCTGACAGGAGGAAAGGTTTCAAACCCTTATAGGTATTCTATCAACTCTCCAGTGCGAGTGCCCAATCTACTGGGAGGAGGCGTTTCAAACCCTTATAGGTATTCTATCAACATCTGACGATGCTGATGACCACCATACTGTTGGCAAGTTTCAAACCCTTATAGGTATTCTATCAACCCGCCGGGGTCTCCACAGAAATTTAGAGTTCTCAAGTTTCAAACCCTTATAGGTATTCTATCAACGGGGACGTGTACTGGTTGCTCTACACCAAGGGGGGCGTGTTTCAAACCCTTATAGGTATTCTATCAACATATTTTTCATATGTTTTTATTGCGTTTATTCTCCAAGTTTCAAACCCTTATAGGTATTCTATCAACCAAGTCTGAAGTTCAGGTAGGTGTGCATGGGGAATTTGTGTTTCAAACCCTTATAGGTATTCTATCAACCCATCCTCAGCCCTAACCACTATGGCAACCTCAACGGGTTTCAAACCCTTATAGGTATTCTATCAACTCAACTGCACATACCTGTTAGTTGAATTCCACTCGCGTTTCAAACCCTTATAGGTATTCTATCAACACACATCGTTCACAGTATCATACCACAACATTCCGTCGTTTCAAACCCTTATAGGTATTCTATCAACCCTCTCGGAAAGAAGGGAGATTTAAAGACGTTCTCGTGTTTCAAACCCTTATAGGTATTCTATCAACCTCTTATCAGCCTTCTTGTCTAACTCAACCAGTTCGTGTTTCAAACCCTTATAGGTATTCTATCAACCCAGTAATCATTCTGTTGCCTATTGATACACCAAAAATGTTTCAAACCCTTATAGGTATTCTATCAACAGCAGTATGAGAGAGTATATGAGATATTGAAGCCGTGTTTCAAACCCTTATAGGTATTCTATCAACGGATGTTCGGATATACGAGGAGCAGATTCTTCAATATGTTTCAAACCCTTATAGGTATTCTATCAACTGGCAAGGGTAGTGGGGACAGTTAATACGAGGAGCAGTTTCAAACCCTTATAGGTATTCTATCAACTAGTTTGGCTTTACTGCGATATGAATAAAGTTCACGAGTTTCAAACCCTTATAGGTATTCTATCAACTAGTTTGGCTTTACTGCGATATGAATAAAGTTCACGAGTTTCAAACCCTTATAGGTATTCTATCAACATGCTAACTAAATCGCCAACCTCAAACGTATGCGTAGTTTCAAACCCTTATAGGTATTCTATCAACCAAGAATCAGCACATAACTGTGATTCTCCAAATCTAGTTTCAAACCCTTATAGGTATTCTATCAACCACGAGGACGGGAGGGATGCTCTAGAATTGTATGTGAGTTTCAAACCCTTATAGGTATTCTATCAACAGACGAGAGAGGCGGTGAAAAACCATGTCTAAATCAAGTTTCAAACCCTTATAGGTATTCTATCAACGGTTGATTGAGAGTCTGCCTCCGAGAGGAAGCGGTTGTTTCAAACCCTTATAGGTATTCTATCAACTCTTTGCCAACTCGTCTGCCACATACATCGCTTTGAGAGTTTCAAACCCTTATAGGTATTCTATCAACAAGCTTGTATCAGGGATGCCGGAAGAAACTACAGGGGTTTCAAACCCTTATAGGTATTCTATCAACCTCAGTATTCCGAGTGCAACTGAGACGCAGATACAATGTTTCAAACCCTTATAGGTATTCTATCAACGAACCTTGAACCATTAAAGCAGATGGTTTCTTCTGTGTTTCAAACCCTTATAGGTATTCTATCAACCAGAACGGACAGGACATGTGAACCACCCTGAGAAAAAAGTTTCAAACCCTTATAGGTATTCTATCAACCAGAACGGACAGGACATGTGAACCACCCTGAGAAAAAAGTTTCAAACCCTTATAGGTATTCTATCAACCAGAACGGACAGGACATGTGAACCACCCTGAGAAAAAAGTTTCAAACCCTTATAGGTATTCTATCAACCTTTCTCCGAGAATTTTTCTGTCCTCCTCGCTGATCTGTTTCAAACCCTTATAGGTATTCTATCAACCTTTCTCCGAGAATTTTTCTGTCCTCCTCGCTGATCTGTTTCAAACCCTTATAGGTATTCTATCAACAAGGTGTCCAATACCTGCTCGATCCATTGCTCTGGAGTTTCAAACCCTTATAGGTATTCTATCAACGCATAGGTTTTAAACTCATAGAGAACCCTATGAAGTTTCAAACCCTTATAGGTATTCTATCAACGAATATATGAGGCTCATTGTTTTCCTCAGGTTCGAGTTTCAAACCCTTATAGGTATTCTATCAACCCTGCCCATACTTGAAGACCTGGACCCTGCATCCTGCGTTTCAAACCCTTATAGGTATTCTATCAACCGGTCACGAACCGTTCCATCATAGGTTCCTGATGCTTGTTTCAAACCCTTATAGGTATTCTATCAACTCGCTACGTTCAGAGTTACTGCAGAGCTCTGAATCGGTTTCAAACCCTTATAGGTATTCTATCAACAGAAGAGCCCTAAGGGGAGGCTTTCAACCATGAGGGGTTTCAAACCCTTATAGGTATTCTATCAACTTGATAACCAACGATGAGGAGGCCCGTTTAGCAGGTTTCAAACCCTTATAGGTATTCTATCAACACCAGCCTCCGGGGCAGGGCGACGTAAACATAGGCAGTTTCAAACCCTTATAGGTATTCTATCAACACATCCCTAGGTATCCCGAAGCTCATGGCTACGTCGGTTTCAAACCCTTATAGGTATTCTATCAACCTCTCCCCGCAGAAACAGGTTTAACGGTTCATCGGTGGTTTCAAACCCTTATAGGTATTCTATCAACCTCACGTTGAAATCAGCATCGTTCTTCAGAATCTCAAGTTTCAAACCCTTATAGGTATTCTATCAACACGGTTTCATCTGCCTCAGCCTCCTGCTCAGAGTCAAGTTTCAAACCCTTATAGGTATTCTATCAACCTATGAACCAGGTTGAGTTCGAAGTCCTTGGAGACGAGTTTCAAACCCTTATAGGTATTCTATCAACCACGAGACCTCGTGTAGTTCCAGCATATGGGTTGTTGGTTTCAAACCCTTATAGGTATTCTATCAACCCCGGAACCCTAGCTGGGGATAAAAGTGGAAGCGGCAAGTTTCAAACCCTTATAGGTATTCTATCAACTCCTAACCCGCATCGCCTCATCCTGGTATGTTACAAGTTTCAAACCCTTATAGGTATTCTATCAACTCGATTCTGCGACGAGGGAAGAAGTTGAGAAAAAGTGTTTCAAACCCTTATAGGTATTCTATCAACGAAATTCCCGGCCAGGGAGTGTTTCGGTAGTCATGCAGTTTCAAACCCTTATAGGTATTCTATCAACCGCTTAGTCTCAGAAGCCTGGTCCGTGCCGATCTTCTGTTTCAAACCCTTATAGGTATTCTATCAACCATGCTTTTCAGCCTCCTTGTTTTTGAGAAAGGTAAGGTTTCAAACCCTTATAGGTATTCTATCAACGGAGGTCAAACTCAAGGTCTTCATTCGTTTGAGAAAGTTTCAAACCCTTATAGGTATTCTATCAACCTTATAATGATGAGCGGGTTGAAAGTAGGGTAAAAAAAGTTTCAAACCCTTATAGGTATTCTATCAACTGGAGAAAAGTGTTAAAGGAGGACTGAAGTTGGCAAGTTTCAAACCCTTATAGGTATTCTATCAACCGAAGGAAGGTGTGGGTGAGGAGGAGGCTGAGAAGTAGTTTCAAACCCTTATAGGTATTCTATCAACCATATTTGGTCTTCGAATCGCCTTGCATTATTATTTGTTTCAAACCCTTATAGGTATTCTATCAACCATATTTGGTCTTCGAATCGCCTTGCATTATTATTTGTTTCAAACCCTTATAGGTATTCTATCAACACAGAGTTGATGGGAGCATACTATACGGTTGATGCCGAGTTTCAAACCCTTATAGGTATTCTATCAACCTGGATTATACGCCATATACAAGACACTCTGAACGCGTTTCAAACCCTTATAGGTATTCTATCAACCGGGAAGAAGTTGCTTGGCGACGTTGCTGGGTTTATTGTTTCAAACCCTTATAGGTATTCTATCAACCCTAATCGTTAGAGCGCTGAACGAATCCAGCTACGGGAGTTTCAAACCCTTATAGGTATTCTATCAACCATTGCATAGTCCCCCACATCATATATCCAGGAGTGGTTTCAAACCCTTATAGGTATTCTATCAACCTGTCCACTGCACTCCATCCCATACCTTTAGTTTGCGTTTCAAACCCTTATAGGTATTCTATCAACTGCTCAAGGAGGTCAAGGTTACTGTCTAGATAGGAAGTTTCAAACCCTTATAGGTATTCTATCAACTCAGGTTTCCGATGCTCTGCGCAACAATGTCAACCTGTTTCAAACCCTTATAGGTATTCTATCAACGCCTGCCGGTTTGAAGGTTTCTAACCATCACGTCTCGTTTCAAACCCTTATAGGTATTCTATCAACTCATCTCGCCCAGGCTCGACCTGACCAAGAACCTGATGTTTCAAACCCTTATAGGTATTCTATCAACCAGGATTGACGCTGAGAAACGTAGGCGAATATATAAAGTTTCAAACCCTTATAGGTATTCTATCAACTGGCCTTCTAAGTTTCCATTCCTGTAGACTTTCATAGTTTCAAACCCTTATAGGTATTCTATCAACTCCCTATTAAGATACCAACTAACAACATCGCCTTTAAGTTTCAAACCCTTATAGGTATTCTATCAACCCCTACCATGAATGTCAATCCACTGCTCGGCAACTCGTTTCAAACCCTTATAGGTATTCTATCAACTCTACCCTTCGAGCATGCCCAGGGCCATGAGAGACTTGTTTCAAACCCTTATAGGTATTCTATCAACCCCGACTGCGCTAGCTGCGATGTTCACGTTCAACTGGGAGTTTCAAACCCTTATAGGTATTCTATCAACCCTTCCGCAATTAGGACATGTTATAACCTCGTCCACAAGTTTCAAACCCTTATAGGTATTCTATCAACCCCGATATATCCTAACCCTACTCGCTTTCGAGAATGCGTTTCAAACCCTTATAGGTATTCTATCAACCCCTACCATGAATGTCAATCCACTGCTCGGCAACTCGTTTCAAACCCTTATAGGTATTCTATCAACTCGCATCGCTATATGCTTCCTGACTTAGAAACTTGTGTTTCAAACCCTTATAGGTATTCTATCAACTGTTTGAGAACGTCTGGTTAGCACTATGATATGCTCGTTTCAAACCCTTATAGGTATTCTATCAACCCTTCCGCAATTAGGACATGTTATAACCTCGTCCACAAGTTTCAAACCCTTATAGGTATTCTATCAACTCCCTATTAAGATACCAACTAACAACATCGCCTTTAAGTTTCAAACCCTTATAGGTATTCTATCAACAGATAATATATAAGTGGCTGGATGTGACGGATGAAGGTTTCAAACCCTTATAGGTATTCTATCAACATACAACGGGTCGCCTGCTAAGATTGTTCTCAGACGCTGTTTCAAACCCTTATAGGTATTCTATCAACTCGCTGGATACAATTTATCTCCTGCACTGAAATCCCGTTTCAAACCCTTATAGGTATTCTATCAACCAGTTATCACTGCTCCTAGAATTACTGTCGCTATTATGTTTCAAACCCTTATAGGTATTCTATCAACCATATTTAAAGGTTGCTATCCCGCTAGAGAAACATAGTTTCAAACCCTTATAGGTATTCTATCAACTCACTATCCTTGAAAACATTCTATCTGTCGAGTCCCGTTTCAAACCCTTATAGGTATTCTATCAACGGTAGCGAGTGGCGAGAGCATCAAGATAGAAGTTGAGTTTCAAACCCTTATAGGTATTCTATCAACCCATCCCACTCCATAGCACTCGCCTCCTGCGTCCTCTGTTTCAAACCCTTATAGGTATTCTATCAACTGTTATCTCGGATATGAGAACAGCGATTGATGATGCGTTTCAAACCCTTATAGGTATTCTATCAACTGAGTGGATGAGGAAGATGTATCCAGAATATGCAGAGTTTCAAACCCTTATAGGTATTCTATCAACCCGGTGCTGGAGAATGGGAGCGGTTGCAGAGCATCTACGAGTTTCAAACCCTTATAGGTATTCTATCAACGAGAAACAATGACGCTCTACATTCTGAATACATTGAGTTTCAAACCCTTATAGGTATTCTATCAACAGGTTATGAGAGGGGCGGCTGACACTGCTGATAGAGGTTTCAAACCCTTATAGGTATTCTATCAACCACATCAGCAACATCGCCACTTACTCCCCTCAGTTCGCGTTTCAAACCCTTATAGGTATTCTATCAACTCTCGCCTTCCCTCCTCCGAGACTCTTTACAATTGTCTGTTTCAAACCCTTATAGGTATTCTATCAACCGCCTATGTGTCCCTATTGTTCCCATGCTTTGAGAAGAGTTTCAAACCCTTATAGGTATTCTATCAACACACCAAAAAAGAAATCTATATTTACTGTTTAGACTGTTTCAAACCCTTATAGGTATTCTATCAACCTATTTAGAAAACCGCAGTTAGTTGCGCATCTATATGTGTTTCAAACCCTTATAGGTATTCTATCAACGCGTCGCCTGCCTCACCGCCTCCTCGTATTTCCTTCGTTTCAAACCCTTATAGGTATTCTATCAACCTCCATTCCGTATTTCTTAACTTCTTGATAGAGATTTTGTTTCAAACCCTTATAGGTATTCTATCAACGAAGAAATTTAAAGATTGAGGCTTATGATCTGGCTGAGTTTCAAACCCTTATAGGTATTCTATCAACCCCTAGGTTAGAATGCCTGCTACCGCACCTTTTAAGCCTTTTTCTCGAAGGTGCCCGCCGTCGATGTGTAATCTAAGAAAAAACCTCCGGGATCGACGGGACCTATAGTATTTGTGTCGGTTCTCCTTTTATTCTTCCTAATGTTTCTTTTCTTGTATAACTTGTAGTTCTCAGTATATAAAATATTATTGAATCCTTTTCTAGGTCTATAACCTTTGTCAGCTGGCTTTTTAATCTAATTAAGTTTGCCTCGGTTATTTCCCCCTCAAATACTGAATTCTGAATCCAGGTCAGGTACCTTCTACCTATTTTTAACACCTTTGTTACGCGTTCCACTCCAATATCATAAACCATTATCACGTACATCTTTTACCATTGCGATACGAAGGGCTCATATTCCTGTTCCTCTATCAAATGCTTCTCTATTTTATAGAGTTCAAGCCTTATAAGCCGTTGATAAGAACACCTAATCCCCCTTTTATAACTTATCACTTGCCCCAGCTTCCTATCATACTCTTCAACAAATACTCTCCTCCCCTTCTCATTAAGATATATTCCTTCAAGCTCTTTCATAAAGCATGATAAATCAACCATACCCTTGTTTACCAATGTAAAGATAACCCTGTCAACTATCATCGGCTTGAACACTTCCGCTACATCCAGATTTAAAGAAAATTTCCTGTAGTTCGTGGCATGTAAGAATCCAATCCTTGGATCCAGATGTGTCTTGTATATCTCGCTGAGTATTGTAACATAGATCAGGCTGTTGCCAAAGCTTATCAGGGTATTCAGGTAGCTCTTAGGAGGCCTTTTTTCTCTCTTATTATAAAAGAAGTCCTGGTTCTTAAGAATCTTATTAAAAGCAATGTAATATTCTTCCCTTGCATCTCCTTCAACAGCCATAAGCTCTTCAACAGTTTTAGCGTTTTCTAATCTACTTTCAGAAGCTTCCAAAAAACCTATTGAAGATGCTAAATCTTCTCCTCTATTCTCATAGTATTTGAGATTCTTAATTATGTTCCTTAAGCCCCCTTCGACAAATTTTTCAGCTAGTTTCATTCTCTTGTTGTTGTCGAGGTAATGTTCACACTGTTTGAGAGTTATGAAACCTGCATTATAATGGGTTCTGGGGTAAAAGCTTCCTACGTAATATCCATAGTAATTGTACAGATGTAACGTTATTTCATTAGAGGAAAGAAATTCTAAAAGCCGTTTGTTAAAAGAAACTTCTCCGAATATAAAAACTGATGAAACATTCGAGACCGGAATGAATTTTTTAGCCTTATCCCCTATAAAACATAAAGTGTTCCCCTCCCTTTTCAACTCACCGCTGCTAAAGATATAGATGTTTTTCCTCAAAATACTACACCCAGCAAAATTCCTTGTAAGCGCATCTTCTACAAAAAGGGATCCTAACTGGCAGAGGAGGTTTTTCAGCTTCTATGATTCTACGCATTTCTTCGAGCGCCCTTAACAGCTTCTCCTCAGCAGCCGTATCTAAAGATACCTCTATCCTTTTTCTTTCCTTCGGTATAAGAATTTCACCTTTTGCAATAATACCGTATTCCTTAAGCCTATAAAGATAGTAAAGCGTCTGGAATTTTGCAGCTTCAAGAAATTTTGAGGAAGTTTTAACCTCACATACTATCATTTCCTTCCTCTTAATGAAATCTAGTTTCATACCGTCTAAAGCCACTTCCTTTTTAAAATCACTGTAAAATGTTTCATGAATTGCACGACCAATTTCAAGGGGTTCAAAATCTTGATTGGGAGTAATCTCTCGACCCATAAACCATACCTCGCGCTTGCAGACGAAGAAATACCATATAAGGGTACCCGAAATATATTTATCACGGAAAAGAATATAAGGAGGGGCATCCGCTACCATTTTGTTTATCCACCATTTTGAGTTCCTTCTGATATAAAAAGATTTGCTATTCACCAAAATTCTGATACCTCATTTTTCTCTATAGGAAAGAGATATCCAGTTTCATCATTATAATAGGCATCGCGTATCCCTCGTGATACGTACTTTATTCCAATGCTTATACCAAGATCATGCCCAATATCTGGAAGATTCTTATCAATTTTCCATACGTTTATGATGTAGTTCTCTAATTTTGTTCGTATTATTTTGAGTTTAGCTTTATGTTTAAAAATTTCATTTCTTTCAGAATCTTTAATTTCATTTATCGATTCTTTAAATTCTTCAAGTATTTTACGGGCATTATTATCATCAATTTCTATAAAAACCGGTATTTTCGGTTCTTTTTCTATTAATGAAAAATCTCTTAATTCATCAAAATTCAAATCCTTAATGGCCTGTAATAACTCTTCAGTCTTACTTTCTAGATTTATTCTATTTGCAATATCACCATAATACTTATCAATGATATTTCTTAACTCACTTTCATTGAACTCTCTCTTTTCCTTAAGTAGTGCTTCACTTCTATTAATTAGAATGTCATCATATATCTTTAGTGAGTCTTGGTTTCCTTTTTCATCCACTATCTTAACTATGAAAAGTTCACCTCTGTCTATATGCCAATTTCTATTACACCTACCAGCCACTTGAACTATAGAATCCAAGGGTGCAATATCCCTTATTGCCATATCGAAATCTAAATCGACCCCTGCCTCTATGGCTTGAGTTGAAACCAAGATAACGGTAAATCCCTCTTTTAGCATGGTTTTGATAAGGTTTATTCTTTCTTTCCTTTCCTGAGGAACTATGTTTGTTGACAGGTAACATAAAAAAACTTTGGAAAGATCCCTTTGTATTGCTCCCCGATTTTTTGAAGTAACTTTAATTACCTTCTCATCTAAACGTTTGGCCAACTCCTCATATACCTTAATAGAAGTTGCTATAGTATTTACAACTATTAAAGCCGACTTATCTCCACTCCATTTTTCAAAGAAGAAATCTACAAGTTCACTTATACTCATTTCTTTTTCTAACTCGCTTTTAAAAACTGTTCTATTTAACGCATTATAAAGTAATTCATAATCGTTAATTAATTCATAACTATTAACATCTTTAAATATTACCGGCATAGTTGCAGTCATTAAAACGATGGTAGTATTCAAGTATTTTGATAGATAGAACAAAGCATTTTTAATTAGTATCCAATATTTTAGAGGTAAAGATTGGATTTCATCTAAGATTATTATGGAATTTGCCATATTATGAAATTTCTTAAGGAAACTATTTTCGCACCCTATGATCGAATGCAAAAGTTGGATGAAGGTCGTTACTATTACGTTAGAGTCCCATGACTCTACTAGCAAAAGCAAATCATCTAACGGAATCTCATCCTTTAGTTGATTGGCTAAAGTGCCTAAAGATAAATGATGATGCTTGAGCAGAACAAACGGATTTGCATCAGAAGTTGGGAAAATAATTCTTTCAAACGTTAAGTAGTTTTGTTCTACTATATTTATATAGGGTAACGAATAGATCAGCTTCGATGAATTCATTCGATCAGGAAATAACATCTCTTTTAACCGTAAAGCGGTATAAAAACCCAGAATAGTTTTACCTGTCCCAGTAGGTGCAGTTATTGTTAGTATTTTATGCGAAATCGGGCTTTCTAGCTTTTTCTTTAAAGATTCATACATTTTTTCTCTTAATTGGTTTATCTTGGTTAAATTCGCTTTTTCAAAATTTTTCTTTCTATAGTCTTCTATAAGCTTGGTCGAAGGCCGAACTAAGTGGGAGTACATATCCTCGTATTTTAAGGCGTCCCCAGCGTCTTTTTTATCAGCATCGATAAGTGAAGAAAAAAGAAGGAGAACAATATAGTAATCTCTCCAATATTCCTCCTCCTCTTTTTCCTCAAACGGCCTTTTTGCAATCAGTTCGCATATCTCTTTTAAAATCTTGTCTATAACACTGTCAAAATTATCTACAAAATCCATGACCTCATAAATTTGTAACTCCTCTAATTCCTTTGAAATATTACTCGCATTCTTTCTAATAGAACGGATCTGGTTTATAATTCGTTCGTTATTTCTAATCTTATTTTTTATTTCACTAAAATTTGAAAGACTTCTATGATGACAACTTACGCATAAAAATGCTATGGCAGACAGAAATGCATCTTTTAGTTCTCTATATACTAGCCATGAGGAGAAGATGGCAGAAAGGAGTGCGTGATTAGATAAGCTAGATTTTTTACCGCCATTTAAAGTTTTTTGAAAATACTCTGTATACTTACCAAAATCGTGTCCTTTTCCTATCAGCTCGGCTACTTTAACTATCTTTTGGTCTCCTATACCTGCATTCTCAACATACTTTCTACAAAGAAGGCCTACATCTCTTAAGTGATCTTTTAAAAGGACGCCTGGATGGGAATAAAACTTACATAAAGACCCCGACAATTTCTTCATAATCTAATTTACATTTAAAAGCTTCTTTCACTCTTGCTTTTATTGCCTTTCCATCTCCCTCATAAACATAACTTTTGACTTCTTTAAGAATCCTTCCGTTAGGTTTGTTTGCTTGAAATGTCGCCGGAACTACTTCTTCTAAATATAGCCTCATATTTTCCTTTGGTATAATTTCTAATATTAATGGGTGGGGTATTACGGTCAAGATATCAACAGGCTCCTTAGGCTCAAATATTTCGGCTTCTATGAACTTTAAAATATCTAGTTCTGCAAGGTTATTAGTTCCGCCTAGTGAGGGAGGATAAACATATCTTGTATTTAACAATCTGTCACCTAGATCATTCATTAATCTTTCATTTTCATGATACAAGAAAATTCGATAGTTCAATCGTGATAGTTTAGTTCCTTCAGCTAATATAAATTCACTAACTACTGGGATTGTATTTCCAATTCCCCGTAGTTTCTTTACATTAACCTCATCCGTATTAAGATAATTTATTGTTTGTACCACGCGTCTGATCGGCACTTTGATCTGCAAACCTATCTTACATTTGTCAGGAGAGAAATCATCATAATAACTATCCCTTTCGAACCCCATTATTGCCGCTATTAGTCCTATTATCGTTGTTCGAGGAGGAAATGCGTAACTAAGGGAACTCGTTGTAGAGTATACCTTTCTGAAATGCGCAAAGTAACCTTTAACTTCAAAGACTAATAATTTCAGTTTCAAAGTTGTTTTTTCTCAAAATACTTTTCTTCATTAATCCCATGAGGAAGTGTCTGTATCATATCTTTAAAGCAATCTTCAAGCGGTTTGATAAACTCCTTTATTTCGTCACTATAATTTACATAAATTCTTAGAATATCTTCCTTATGTTTATTTAATGCATTAACCAATCTGGTGAAATCCATCTTCAGATCTGTAAAATCTCTTATAGTTTCACCTTTTTGTTCGACTTCTATATACTTTCTAAGGTCGCCGATTAAAGTTTCAGCATTCTTATATTCTACCCTTACATATAAATGTGGTTTCTCTCCTATTTTACTCCGAGTCGTAGGTTCAAGTGAAACGGCCTTCCATAAAATATTGTCTAGTATTTCTATGTCCTCTTTTTTCAGCCCTGTTTTTTTAGCCCTTCTACCATTTATTACACCGTAAAAAGCTATTAAGGAATAGTAGAGGCGCCAATCCTTACCCATAGTACCATATGTCTGCTCTCCTTCCTCCGCTTTCTGTTCTCTTCCTACAAATACCGAAGTTATTGTTGAAGATTCAACTAATTCTACCCGATTTAATGAAAATCCCCAAGAAAACTGTACAGGACCAGTAAACGTTAGGGATTTTCCGCGTGCTCCACGGATAGGTATCGTTGCACCAAAAAGTCTTACATCAATGCAAGAGTTAAGAATGTCTTCAGGACTATTAATCTTTAAACTTTTTAGTTTCTCATCACTAGTTACATGTTTGTCTTCAACTTTACTAACCCAGATATTCTTTTCTCCATATTTGTTTATTATGTAATCTCTGAAATATCTTTTTAATCTTACATCTGAAACCAAATTTGTCTGAGTCTTTATATCAATCCTAGGCCTATTTTCTTCATCAGGATCCCCATTTGGGTTACAGAGCTTTGCGTCGTATATGAAAAGTATTTCACTACTCTGAATTTCTTGATTCATTTCCCTGCTCTCCTCCATGAGCAATTGCTCGAAGTGTTATATAAGCGTATCCGGAAAGTAGATAAAACGTGTTATCTACTGGTTTTGATAGCTTTTCAAGGTTTCTGTCCAGCAATTCCTTCATATTTGCATATAACTTTTCATTTTCCGACAGTATCCTATAGTTTCTCAGGGCTTCAACTATATGATTAGTAAGGATTTTTACCTTTTCAGCGGACATGCCGTCAAAATCTATTTTATTTAAAATTGATTTTTTCTTATCGTCTTTTTTATACTGCTCTATACCTATTTTTCCAACCAATACTCCGAGCAAAAATAGTGCTTTTTCATACTCCTGATAATTTTGAACTTTGAGGTATTCTTCAAATTCATCTGAACTTTTTCTTGAGGGAGTCTCCAAATCTATGACACCCAATCTAGATAATAGTAGGAGAAGTATATTAAACTTTAGTATCCCTCTGCATAGTTCGGCATCTCTTTTACTTTGAGGAATGCTTTGCATACCGTAAAGTTCATAAGTACCATATCGGTTTATTCTAGCGAAGAGTAGGGCTCTTTTAATTATTTCCTCTTTGGGATACGGTTTGGAGGTAAATATCGCATCGTATAATTCTATAAGGGGTTTCCATTCCACTTTACCCTCACTAGTCCGTCTGAGCGGAAACATGCCAGCGAGATTCAAACTCAAAATTCCTTTTCCCTCAAACAAGTCAGAAAAAGAAGCGGACAACTCGACCATTTTATTTCTTATTTCAAATATTCTTGTCACCGGTATATTTTGTATCAAACGATTGTATCTAAAGCTAGATTGCTCACTATAACCGAACAGAAGATTGATAGAATAAACCAAAGGATGCCCTTTATATATTTGAAAGTTCTCAAAAACTTCCTCAACTTTCCCAATTTCTTCCAAGACCCTTGGTGGATTAAAAATGTAATCGATTTCCCTCTTTAATGTTTCCAATAAGTTGTACTCTATACCTTCTCCATAAATCCGTGGAATTATAAAGACAGCCAGCTTACCTAGGCCAGTAGAGATTCTTAGCTTATTTTCTACGTATCTTAATCCGGCCAACAGTTTCCTTTTACAATCCGAGCATATGACATGTGCTCCAATTTTTGAATACTCATCCTTCCCAACGCCTTGAAGAAATCCAGCTTTATCGACGTTATATATCTTTAGAAAAGATCCTTCGGGATAATCGGGATTTAAAAGAATTTCCTCCTCTTTCCCACAAATTTGACAGACTGAATATCTCTTTTCCTCATTTTCATACAATATGGTATCTAAGAACCGTTGATATCCTTGTGTTTTGATTAAATCTAATGTTTGGTTTCTTTCTTTAAGTAGCGGAATATATAAAAATCTTACTTTCTTTACAACAACCTTTTTCTTTAATTCGCTTTCTACTTTATTCATAATTTTTTTATAGCTTTTATCTACCTTGAAAAAGGTCAGTTTTATTTTTTTAAGTTTTTCATAAAAACTATTTACCTCTTCATCATTCATTAGCAAAGCATTGTTTTCGATAAAATCTAAGATGCTTCCTATAGCCCATTTATGTCCTTTTTCAATATTCAACAAGTATTCTAAATTATCGGTCGAAAGAACTAACTGAGGTTTGTTTCCACGACTATTTCCAACCCACAGATATTCTTTTTCCACTTTTTCATTGGCTTCATAATCACTATCCACTTCAACTTCATTCCTATCTAAGTCAAAAATTATTTTTACCAGCCTATATTCCTCTCCTTTCTTCAGTTTTTCATTAAGTATCGGAAAGATGTTTTTAGGATCCTTTTTTATCAGAAGTTCTCCAATTTCTTTTATCGCTTCTATCATGCTTCAACGACCTCGAATATTCCGAAGCCTTGAGAGTTCTTGCTTCCGAGCCCTGTGTCATAAACAGTTTTGATGAGGATTTTAGGCCCGCTTATTTCGAATACACCCATCCAGCCTTTTACGACAGTATCTTTATACATTATTATTTTTTCTCTAGCGTTTAGAGCCTTGATTTCCAAGCTTGATTTAATAGTCCGCTTTCTCAGAATATAAAGTTTCTTCTTAGCATTCGCATCGATAATCTTGGAGAACTCGTTCTCAAAAGGGGAATAGTAATATGTCTTTTTTCCTCCGTCGGGGGAGATCAGGGTGCTGTAAACTGTTATTGGTGACAGACTCCTTATCTTAGCCCTATTTTCTATTTTAGGTTCAGGAGGAAAATATAAACTGGTTATTTTGACTTTATTCTCGCCGATAAGCATAAAACCTTTTTTTAAAAAAGTATTGGCAAGCTCCTTAACAAATCTTTCAATAGGGGAAGAGACATAGAGTCCTGCATTGTTAAAGCATATTTTCTTCTGTTTAATTTCATATTCTCCAATAAGTCTGGAAAACGTGAAGAGTTTAAAAGACCTCTTACCGTAAAGAAAACCTTTATCGTGTAGGAGTCTTGAGAGCTTTTGCGAAACACTATTGTAAATGGCTGCTTGAACAAGATGATTGTAACCAATGGGTAAAACTATAGGTTTCCGCTCCTCATTCTCCATTGTTAAATAGACTCTCACAATATATCTTAAGAAAACACTTAATACTTATGATAAAAACCTTTCTTTAACCATGCGAAGATAATGAGAAAGCAACCCGTTTGTCTTGTAGAATAATACTCCTGAGGATTTGGCAAAGCAGGGCCTTATTCTTCCAATACTCGATTTTTCGCGAAAGAGAGAATCGCTCCAGCGGTGTAGACTAGAATATTGAAGCCTAAAAATCAGAACCATAAGGGTTTACGAGCATCCTAAGTCAAACAAGTGGGTTATGGGTTTCACCGGCCCAGTGAGGTTCTCCATTCCGGGAGACATGTTTTCAGAAAAGTTTGCAAGGTTCACGGACGCGTTGATGAAGTTTGTGGAGTACTCTAATGTTGGAGGAAACAGGACGGCTGGCTTCGGAGTGGTGAAATATCTGCCTAAGGATGATGATTAACAGAATGGACGAGGCTTTTAAAACGAAGATGGCTTTTTACGACTACGATGAGGAGGGCTTGCTCGAGCACGGAATTTAAGAGGATGGTTTTCCACTGATGCAGGGTTCAGAGAATATCTTAATGGTTTGAAAAAGAAGACAGGGGGAACAGGTACTTCCGGTCATTAGCATGTTAAAAAATATGGGTGTATAAAAAGGGTTTGAGGATGTTGTTTTCAGAATGTTGCTATATGCGTTTAGAGACATAGTGTGTCGTATTGCGACGCAATATTTTTATATTTCTTCCCATCGGGGTGGGAGAGGCTTGAAGATGCTTGGTTTCGTTCTCCTGCTGCTAGTCTTCTCAACTCTAATTTTCAACCTTGCTCCAGGTGTTCACGCCACCCCTTTCGAGCTTGCCCATGATGACGGTGAGTTCGACTATGGTTGGAGCGACTTCTACCCCTCCGCTGCGATGGTGAGGTTCTCCCCTCCGTCGCAGAGCTGGAGGATAACGGGGATAAGGCTTCACGCAGTCTGCGCTCTTAAAGGCCCGGCGTCAAGCTTCTACGTTCAAATCTGGGACAGCAATCTTAACACGAGGTACTCGTCCTCCTTCTCATTCAGCAGTGTTTTCAGAAACAATGTTTTAGACTGGTACACCATCGAGCTTCCCAATGTGGTTGTTACAGGCGTGTTCTATGTGGTCATCGTTCCAATGTTCACGCTCGACGGTTCCCAGCTGTGGATAAGCGTTGACAACGATCCCCCTATCGCTAACGTGAGCTTCATCGTGAACGTTGACGAGCATACTATTCTGGCCTCCATGAACGCGACCAGCAAGAGACCGGGAGACTTCATGGTCAGGGTTGAGGGGGAGCCTACTGCAACGCCTTCAGAGCTCAAACTGTCCTCGATAGATGTTGGCTGGGAGGAGACCACTGTCGTCTTCACATACCCGGGTGAGGTTATGAGCATGGGTGCTAGGCTTGTTAAGCGGGACGGGGGCTTCACTGAGCAGAACGTCACCAAGGATGGGGAGAGCCTAATCGTAAGGGTTGGGGACGAGGGCGTGCTGAACGTTTTCGTAGTAACACCGGGCTCAGAAATAATTGGAACCAGTGTGAGGCTTGAAACAGGCTTGAGAAGCCTCTACAACTCCCTCTTAACAAACTACACGGTTCTGAAGGCCAATGCTGATGAGTTGCGGAGGCAGCTTAACTCCTTGGCGGAGGAGAACGGGAACCTCAGAATACAGGTCAGGGACTCAGGCTACGCCATCAGCATTCTTCAAAACCAGGTGTGGGGGCTCATGGAGAACGTAACCAAGCAGGAGCAGCAGATAGCTGAGCTCAACGGGAGCATTGAGAAACTCAGGCTTGAGAACACTGTTCTCCTCACACTCCTAACCGTGGCGGTGGCTGTTCCACTGCTCGTCGTTGCTTTTAAAAAGCTAAGGATGAGGAAATGAGCAGGCTGAGGGTTAAGGCTGCTGGAGTACTCTTAGCCCTTCTAGTTGCCAGCATGGAGTTCACGCCCAGCCTACTGGCTTCAAGAGTCTTAGCCCAACAGGACAGCTATAGTGATTTCCTCAACAGGCTTGAAACCTATCTCAAGGATGCTCTTCCACCTGAGTCAGACCCGGTAAGGGAGTGTGAATACGTTGCTCCAGAAGGCTTCAACGCTTCCCATGCTGAAAGGCTCTGGAGGACTGTCAGCCCCCTTGTGAGCATGGGTGCAGACAGGGAGAATATTACGGATGCTCTCCGCACGGCTTCGCAGAACGGCTGTGCTGAGGATGGGATACTCCTAAACGTTACTGGCACGATGGTTGAGAAAACTGGGGATGGTGGTGTCAGGGTTAAGATACCTGTTTCCTCAGACAAGCCTCTCAACTACACCTACTGCAACTCGACGGATGTGAGGATACTCTACGAGACCTGGAACGAGACTCTGGTGAAATACTACAGCGTGAAAAGCCTTCTAGCTCTTCTCAACGTATCCTACAGGAACCTTGAAACCAATGAAACGCTGACTAGGTTGATCAAGCCGTTTCTAAACTCCTCGGTTATGCTTGGAAGCAATGCTGTCGCGCAGGGCTTGAGCCTGAATGTTACTGTGCCTGAGCATTCTTGCGAGGTGACGACTATTGTTCCGGAGCACGTGAGGGAGTTCAGCGTCCTTTTTCCAAAGTACAGGATTAAGGTGGAGGTTCTGAACCCGGTGGAGCTGCCGAACGGTTCAAGCTGGCTCGTGGATCCTAATTCCTGGCGGCCATCCTTCCCTATTGGGAGCGAGGTCACTGTGACTGTCTGCGCAATCCCGAACGACCCTAACGCCTCCTACCCGTATTCAGACTGGATTAAGGAGCCTCTGGACGCGATTGTCAGAGTAGGGTCGTGCGAAGGCTTTCAGATAATCGGGTATGATGCTCTCCGCCTCACAACCTCAAAGCCGTGGGGCCACTTCACCCTTAAGGCTGTTGAAACCGGGAACCGTAGCATAGTGTTTGAGGCTGAGGGCAACGCTGTTTTCCAAGACGGGGCTCGGGAGCACACTGTCCCAATCGAGGTTCTTAGGATGGAGCAACCCTGCCTAACGGTAAGCATCCTCAGGGTCAACGGCTCCACTCCAGGCTATGTTAACCTCACCTTTAGGGTTAGAAACACTGGGGGAAGCGCTACTGAAGCATGGTTCTTCCCCTTCTACATGGACTGGAGCAACGAGCTTCTCGATGTTCTGCCCTGGCTCTGGGGCTACGGGACCACGATCTATCTCGGAACGCTTCCACCAGGGGGAAGCGTGGACTACGCTTACACCTATCTTCTGGATTCGCACGCCATCGTGGAGATCATAATTCTCTACGGGTATCCTTGGCGCAGATTTGTTTCAAACACCTACCTCTACCTTAACTATTCTCCCCAATGGGTCTCCTGGGAGGAGTACCTTATAGCTGTCCCGGAGTATCGCGAGGCTCCTGAACACTATGAGAAGCTTCTCGTCATGATACCTGTTCACGACGAGGGTTTGAACGTGACCATCCCCGGCTACACCTGCTTAATGAGGATAAGGATCCAGAGCCTAGGCATCAACACGTTCGAAAACATGCTTCGAAGCATGCTGAATAATGCTAACATGACAGCAAGCTTCCTGCTCGGCGAGACTGTTGAGGAGAGAACCATCGCACCCCTCTCCCTAACCACCCCTGTTCTCGGCATTGAGCTGGAGGCAGGCGGCAAGAAGCCTGGGGAGGAGGCTTCGAGATACGTGATGGAGAGCGTTGAGCAGCTCTTCGGAGACATGGGGATTATGGCTGAGGAAGAGGTCTGCAGGCTTACCGGAGTATCTAGGAGCATGCTGAGGAGGGGAATACTGCCCGACGGCTTCAACATATCCCTCGCCTACGAAACATGGGTGAACAGCTCAACCATTCTTTTGAACGCGACGCAGTTCGCAGCCTACAACCACACCTTGAGCAACTACATTGCTGAGAACAACCTGCAGGCAGAGTTCAAAATAGGCTGGGAGAAGCTTACGAACGCGACAAGGCTCACGAAGCCGGTTAACGAAACAGGCTTCCTAACCCTCATCTACCATCCCCTCAGCGTAAAGGGAAGCGGGCCGCTTAAATCCATCCAGGTCAGGAACTATGCTGGTGTTAACGCGGATTACGTTATGAGTGTTCAACAGTTAAGCTGGTCCGCCCTTCACGGTAAACCGGTGTGGAGACTCTACACCACACCCCTCCCAGTTAAGAGCATGGATTACAACGTTACGCTGGCAAGCTCCCTAGCTTCGGAAGGCTACACCTACGTGGTCAGGCTTCTCTACGGCTCTAACATGGTTGCCGAAGCGGTTTTCGACCTGAGCCCTGAGGCATCACCCTTCTGGGGGTGCTTCTGGGAGGAGGTCAGGGGGAGAATACCATGGATACTGGCGACGAGCACGATAATAATTCTCGTCGGATTCCTCACGGGGCACGGCACAACCGCGGCGTACGCGGGCCTAGCCGTCTCCATAGTTTCAACCATCACCTACCTTGTCAGCGGGACAGTTTTAAACTGGGCGGAGATAGAGCAGTGCATAGATGCATACTCCTTCCACAACAGCCTGGCTGACACTTTCAGGGACTGGAGCTACGAGCTCAGCAACTATACTCCGCCTAAAACCCCTGGACCCCCACAGGGGCCTCCAATAGAAGTCTACAAGCCTTTTGAGCCTAAGGGTCCTCTCGCAACGCTCTACTGGAACTACTCCCAGTACTTCAGAGGGGTTGCGAACAGGATTCTCGAGGACACTGTTCTAGACCTTGTGGTGGGATGCGGCGTAACGGATTTCGAAACAGCGATGAACCCGAATGCAAGCGAGTGCGCAAGGGGGCGCGCAACAGGAAGGATAGTTAGTGCTGCGCTTTCCTTCACAGCGTTCGTAATAGCCACTAAGATAGCCAGCATAGAGGCGAAGGCGGCTAACGCTAAGACCCCTTGGAAGTTCGTCAGCGCGGTTAAGGCCTGGGTCACGCCCGCGATATACGACCTCCTCGAGACCCTGGTGAAGGGTAGGAGGGTCATAGCCTTCATAGCTAGGAACCCTGGGCAGGCCCTGCAGATCGGGAAGTTCCTCCTCTTCAAGGGGCTTAAGGCGGTGGAGAGCGTTGCCTCAGAAGCATGGGAGTCCGCGAAGGACAAGGTGAAGGAGCTTGTTGAAAAAATCGAATCAGGAGCAGGAAGGATTGAGGACTCTTGGGAAAGGATGATTGAGAGGCTCAAGAGCTTCCTAGGCTTCCACGACGAGCTGCACAATTTCGCCAAGGAAGCTGGGCAGGAGGAAGCGATGGGCGTAAACACCATGCTCGACGGCGGCGAGATCGAGGTGCCGAAGCAGACGGAAATCCTTAGGATGCTGGGGGAGATGGCGGCAAAGTCGAAGGAGGCTGAGAAGGCGATCTCAACATTTCTGGAGTTGCTTAAAAAAGAAGGAAAGCTGAAGGACTTCGTAAATTCTGGACTGCTTGGCGAGATTAAAGAGCTGGAAGTAAACGGTTTGAAAAGCCTACAGGTCGCGTTAGAAGAGCCCAACCGCCTTGAAGAGCTAGTCGCACAACCGGAGCTTATCTCAAAAGCTATGGGAGCCCTCTCTGAAACCAAGTACTATGAGTTTGAGAATAGGAGAATGACGAGCGGAGGAAGCATTTGGCTTACCGGCACGGTCGACGAGGGGCTCTACAAGGTTAGGGCAGAAGTCGAGGGGGAACCGGTGAAGATATGGACCATTGAGGTGAGGGAGGAAGGAGGGACTAACCAGATAACCGTGCCCGAGGGGCTTCGAGATAAGCTTACTGGGAGGGAGATAAAGAAGCTTGAGATCTGCGGATATGTGCCGGAGCTCCACTTCCCGAAACACTTCTCATTACCATCTTTAGGCGAGAGTGTTTTCTTGGATTTCGTCGAAGAAACCATAAAAGTGGGCGACTTTAATGTAAAAGGATTTAAACTTGGTGAGACCGTCGGAAGCCCGCAGCACGGGTTCGGCATAACCATCGAGACGGATGTCAAAAGTATCAATGGAGGCGAGTTGACGCTGAGGTTCTACGAGGATGGTAGCGTCAGACTCGTCTCAGGAAAAAACGTCTTCGAAGTAAAAAACGCGTTGCTTGAGGTGAAGCAACTCGGTGAAGAGGAGATAGCCTCCCTAGAATTAATCTGGAAGGAAAGCGGGGAAGAAGTAGAGTCTGTCTACCCGATAAAGACGCTTAAGCTAGAAATCGGGAAGGAGTATCCAATGGACTTCTCCGTGGAAGGCAAGGATAGAACCACTGGTCTCCAGAGCGAGGTTAGGAAAGTCTTCGGGTATGATGATGTTACCAAGTTTCAAAAGATGATGGAGGCAGGTGAGGTGATGGCGAGGATAACTTTTGAAGATGAAACCTCTACGGTGACGAAGGATCCTAAGTTGGTTGTCAGAACAGGAGGAGAGGTTGAGAAAGTCATAAAAATAGAGTTCTATCGCCCAGAGTTAACTCCCAAGTATACTTTTGAAGATGCTTTGAAATACTTTAAGGAGGACCTAAAGGTTAAAGATGAAGGACTTGCCGGCAAGCTTGCTAGAAACTATCATGAAGTTCTAGGGTTCTCCGCTGAGGAAGTCGAGAGGACCGGAGACGATAATCTCAAGGGAAAATTCGGGGAGCTTCAGGCGATTTTGCCATTCATAGATAAGCTTGTAGACATCCATTACAAGATCAAAGTAGATGGTAAAGAGAGAATCCTAGATATAGTTTTCAAAGACGCCATTGTCGAAGTGAAATACTGGAATAAAGATACCTATGAGAGGCATTTTGAAGATTCTGAAGGATTTGATGAACTCGTTAAACAGATTGAGGATTGCAATAAGGCAAGGGAGCAGATGGAGCTAGAGGAGGTCTTTCTCGTATTCGGCAAGAAGGGGGTAATAAGCGACACTAAATTCGACGAATACGCCAAGAAGCTCAGGGATGCTTTAGGAGGGGATACTAGCTGGCTGGTCATTTGCTACGGCTTCAAAGAATTTGAGGGAGCCTATGGAGGTTGAATCATTGCAACTTCGGAATACTATTTCGAAGACCTTTTTCCTTTCCCGTAAGCTCCGTTTCTTCACCCATTCTGCCCATTCCTCATCTGACCAGAGCCATGAGAACATGTGAATAAGATGATCATTCACCTATTTCGTGAGGCGCGTATGCTCAAATGTGATTCCATTACCATTCACAGCTTAGCGTCCATCCTCTTTCCTTTGTTAACCTTTCAGCTTCCTCTTTTGTAAGAACAACAAGATCCATAAAACTTTCATCTGCACATGAAATCCTGTAATATTGGTATTCAGTTTCCTTAATCAGACTGTTTACCAATCTTAGCAGCGGTCGAATCCAAATGGATGCTTCCAAGTCGATCACGACACCGTACCTTTTACCTCTAAAGGTGAAGTAGACCTTCAACTTCTCATTCTCTAACCATTTCTGCTCTATATCCGTAGGCTGGAAAACTTTACGAGAGATTTCAGCCAGCCGAGTAAGGAGTTTCTTACCAATCTTTTTGCTATCCCAAATATCTTCCCCCAAATCTTCCGCCCCGGTGCTTGTTACGAATACCCTCCTATGGTAAAAACGAAGTAAGCGTATATCAATATCTTTGTCTTCCTCAGTCATCCACGGTTCTTCATGATATGGGAAATCCTCAAAGAAAGGATTGGTCTCACGGATCTTTTCGAATATTTCCCTAAGAGGAAGGTTTGAGTATTCTTCGAAAAAGCCCGCATCAATCAAGTATTCAATCGAGCTTAGGACGCGCTCCATTGTGCCTTTCGCAATGATGACGTGAACTAGGCTTCTTAAATACGGCCCTTCGAGTGGTTCGTGGATAGAGGATTTTTTAACCTGTATCCGCTGAACTCTCCATCCCCATCCTCTCTCCTTTATTAGCTTCTCGGCCTCCTCCTCAGTGAGTAAGACTAATACCATTTCATCCATAAAACCTAGAATCTCATAGTACTGGTACCCCGTGTCTTCAATCATCTTGTTTACCTCATCTATTACATGCCACATCCTCAAGAAGCCGCTTCCCGTGAGGAAGGGCAATAAGTATTCCTTCCCCCTGTAGGTGAAAATGACGTTGCATCCCCTGCTTTTTTCCGTGAGCCATTCTTCCCTCATGTTCGTGGGCTGAAATATCCCTCTGGAGATTCCAGCCAGTTCATTCATCATCCTTATTGCAAAGCCCGGACTTAGACTTATTTCCACATACCAGTTCAGCGTCCTCCTCTTATCCTTGTAAGCCATTATGGTATCGATTTCAACGCTACTTTTCTCAACCCAATGCCTATCTTCATCTACCTCTTTCAAAAAGTGTTTTCCCATAATCCTCTCAAGAATCTCATCCGGAGTTAGATCAGAATACTCTTCGAAGAACCCTAGTTTGCGAAGATACTCTATCGAGCTTATGAAGCGTTCCCTAACGCTCATCAATTCATTAATGTGCTCAAAGGCTTTTAAGCGTAACTAGAGTTAGACTGTGACCAACCGGGCGAGAAAGACGGTAGCACGCTAGATGAGCTACAAGGATTAATCAAAGAAGAAAAACGTAAACCAAAAGTTTCCATGCTTCTTACCAGCTTCAGAGATTCTATTAAATATCTTTCCAATACCTTTGGCTATCGCATTTATATCTTCGGATTTGTTTTTTTCATTTTCTATTGGCACATACGTATAGGTTTTCCCAACAATCCACCTATCATATTCGTTATCCATCGTCAGGAAAGGCTCGTTTAAAAGAAAATCCACCTCCTTCCTAACTTCCTCTAGTTCTAGGACGCAGACAGGCCAAGCTAAGTGTTTTACACCTCCTCCCTTTTTAGTCATAATTCTTTCTACAAGCCTTGGCTCAATAGATAGCTTTGCAATGAGCCTATCCATGCTGTCCGCATCTTCCCGCATCCATTTTTTAAGTAGATTGTATGCTTCATTATCTCTTAAGCACTTCCTATAGATACTGTAGCTTTCTAGCAAGCTTTCCTTTTCAACATTCTTCAAAAATCTTAACATATCCTCTAAGGACTTTACTTTCCCAATATCTACACAATCCATAGAAGTTCTCAAAATCATCGGCAAATACTTCAGCTTAAACCTAAGAAGCCCGGGCTCATTATCAAAAATAGTTATATGACCCAAATCATTTTCAATTCTTCTCCTAAGCTTAAAAGATGGCATTTCCTTCAGTTCCTCCTCAAGCCTCTTCATATACTCGAAAATAGGCGCATCTTTCAGGCTCTCTTCAACTTTTTTTCTAAGCTCAAGCTCGTCCGGGCTTTCCTCAACAACTACTTCCAAAACCCAATCCATCTCCCTTAACTCCCTTAGTAATTTAGCAACAGAATATTTAAGCTACTCGGTAAGGAGAGGAACCTGATATTCGTCGAGGAAATACCCGAGGAGCTCTTCAAGCAGGGCGAAGCGAGAATAAGAAGTGTGCTAGGCGGTGACACGAGTTGGCTAAAGATTATAAATGGTTTCGATAATCTTAGCTTGGAAGGTTAAAATGGCCATATATCGCATTGAATTACTCTTTCCGGAAAATATGTCTGAAGAGCTTCAAGAATCTATTGAAAAGATTATTAAAGAATCCCCTGAACCTGCGCTCCCTAATATGATTCTCCGGCTCCATAAAGAGAGGTTGCGCTACATACCCGTCATAGAGTTCTCCGCAATCCATGGAGTCCCTGCTAAGAAGAAAGAGAGGGAGATATATGATTACTTAAGCGGCAGGGTTGAGGTTAAACGGGGAAG
>Ga0078972_1006528_pt1 | contig 27456 bp, 16 predicted proteins | sample YelNatPaOPGAMG01_FD_67568 | JGI IMG/M metagenome (GOLD analysis project Ga0078972, IMG submission 67568) | Hot spring thermophilic microbial communities from Obsidian Pool, Yellowstone National Park, USA - OP-RAMG-01 (SPADES assembly) (version 2) | ecosystem: Environmental > Aquatic > Thermal...
AAGGCTGCAATCGCCAAAATAGGACGAATGCGCTTTCCCTCGGCGAACAGACTATAGCGCATGGCCTTGTTGAGCGATGGCGGGGCCCCCTCTTCTTCAGGTAGGTATCGTTCCAGAGCCTCGTCCACGATCCTCTTTTTCTCTCGGAGATACTTCTTCAGATCCATTGCCTCTCTCCATTTCCAAAGCTCTTCACGGAAAGGGAGACTCCAACCTTTCTCCCTCCCCGGCTGTTTTATTCTATAATAAATGCCTCTTTCTGTCACATCAAGAACCCGGCACTTTTATTCGGCCGCTCCGCTCAGTTACTATTCTTGGAGCCAAGGAAGGTGGGCCTTGATGGGCTATGCGATTCCGCTTGAGAGCACCGGTGGGGAAAGCCTTCTGCGAGAGGAGAAAGGATGAACTACGATCGTTGGGTACGTGAGCAACTCCGAAAGCTCAGCCTCTCTTCTGGCTTCGTCTATACGCCTCCTTCGGAGATCGAAGAGCGCCTCCGTCGTCTCCGATCCAGGATGAGAGCGACGGATATGGAAGCCCTTCTCATCGTCGAGAAGATGAACCTCTACTATCTTTCCGGAACGACACAGGATGGCCTCCTCTATGTTCCTCTCGAAGGCAAGCCCCTCCTCATGATAAGAAGGGAATGGGAGAGGGCGAAGGTGGAGTCGCCCCTCGAGCAGGTGGTCCTGTTCACCTCAACCCGTGAGATTCCCCCTTTGATCAAGAGCTGCGAGGGCCATCTTCCGAAGACCCTTGGCTTGGAGTGGGATCTCTTGCCGGTAAGGGATTATTTGAGATTTCAAAACCTGCTGCCCGGCTCGAGGTTGGTCGATTGCTCTTTGCTCTTGAGGGAAACGAGAAAGGTCAAGTCGCCCTTTGAGATCCGGCTCATGGAGAAGGCTGCAGCGATCGGGAAGAAAGTCTATCAACAAGCCCGAAGGCTCCTCAAAGAGGGGATGACCGAGATCGAGTTCGGCGGCCTTCTCGAAGCCGCGGCCAAGAAGCACGGCCATGAGGGCATTCTTCGGGTCAGGTCCGTCAACTACGAGGCCTACAGTTGGCACGTGTTAAGCGGAATCACAGGCGGGATCGTCAGCCAATCCGACTCGCCCATGGGCGGATTGGGCCTCTCCACTGCTTTTCCGGTCGGAGCAAGCAGAAAGAGGATGAAACGGGAAGAACCGATTCTTGTCGACTTCGGCACCTGTTATCAGGGCTACCAGGTCGATGAAACGCGCATGTTCTCCATCGGAAAAATGAAGCAGAAGTTCGTTGATGCCTATCGTGCCTGCCGGGAAATCCACGACGCGGTTCTTGCCCGCACCCGCCCCGGAGCCGACTGCGAGGCCCTCTACAAGATGACCCTTCCTCTTGCGGAGAAACTCGGTTACAGAGAAAACTACCTCGGACCTCCCGGACTTCAGACCCGGTTTGTCGGTCACGGCATCGGCCTTGAGTTGAACGAGCTTCCCTTTCTCGCCGAAGGCCGACACGGTGTCCTCGAACAGGGCATGACCTTTGCCCTCGAACCCAAGATCGTTTTCCCCGGAGAGGCCGCCGTAGGCATTGAGAACACGATCCTCGTCACTTCAGACGGTTACAAAATCCTGACCTCGGTGAGCGAGGAAATCTTCGAAATAGCTGGCTGAAAATTTTTAGCTCCGAAAAGGTAGAAAGCCTCCCAGGGAGAAAATGTTCCCTCCAAAGAGATATCAGGTCTAATGCAAGGGGCGGGTTCCCTTTGAGCCCTTGGCCCGGCGGATGACCAGTTCGCAGTAAGGGTCGCCGTCCAAAAGGTTCTTCAGATGGAGATACTCGTATTCGGGATTGAAGGCCTTCATCTTGGCCTGATCGACAAAGCAGTAAAGACGCCCTATTTCCCTTTCCCCAAGCTCGATCCACTCCTTCGCCAAGGGACAATGATGGACCCGCACCCGCCCTTCTCCCTCCACCGTCACCTGTTCCGTTTCCCAGGCGAGGGTCGGAAGGTCGCTCTCGAAGTTCTCGGGAACGGGTTGAAGCCCCTTTCCCTCTGCAACCCGCCTCGCCTCTTTTCCAATGTGGCTGCCGTAGGCATCAATAGCCTTCCGAATGACCTCAAAACCCCTCTCTCTTCCCAACTGATCGATCAGGGTTTGGGCAAAGGCATGGTATAAGAGCGCAACCCGCCTTATTCCAAGTCGGATCTGGCGGAGCGCTTCCTCTCTTGAAAGCATCTCGTCATTCGCCACGATTCGCCTCCTCCACCTTATGCTCCATCAAAGGTGTGCTTCTCTTTCACCCTGAACCAGGCCTCGGGGTCCCGAAAATACTCGAGCGTATCTTCGAGGGAGAGACGATGTTCCCGTTCCATCGTAGCGAGAAGGTCGTAAAAGCGCTTCTCCATGGGGTTCTCCACGCGGTCGCGAAGATCGCTGTAAAAGGCCTCTCCTTTGGCCTCGAACTCGATGGCCACCTTAACCGCCTCCACATCGTCGGAGTCCACCTTGGATGAGGTGTCGACCGAATCGACCAATTTCTTCATGATCGATTTGACCTCTGTCCCCTTCACTTCAAGGGGAAGGGTTTCTGGCCACTTACCCTCCGTCTGGAGTTTCTTGTGCAACACCTGAAGCCTTCTCAGATGTTCGAGCTCGTCGTCAGCTATGGAAGCAAACATCGCCTTCCCATGGGGGTTCGAAGTTCGCTCCATGTGCTTGAGGTAAAATTCTCGTTCCCGGGCCTCGTTGTTTATGGCCACCTCCAGTGCTTTAACCCTTTCTGCGCTTCGTTCGTCCATTGCCGCTCCTTTCCGGCCAAGAGGTCTCCTGACCCGTGGCGTCTATCGAGCCTCCGTTTCGTGGAATTGAACTCATTATATCGAATCGTCTCTGAAAAATCCATCCTTTCGGAGCTCAAAAACGTGGGTTGGCCTTCGGTTGAAAAAGGGAAGAGGATTTGTTAACTTAGTAATCTGTTTGATCTCACGTCGAAAGAAGGAGCAAATGATGATTTTTCACGCAAGAAATCGAGTGTTGACCTTTCTCTCTTTGTCTCTCGTTCTTTTCCTCGCTGTATCGCCTCATTTGGCGCTGGCAAAAAAGGGACAAGCCACCTCAAAAAACCAGGCCGCGGTCCATGCTAAACGTCATCAAACCGCGAGAATCTCTCCACCGGCTGAAGCCTCAAGAGGCGAACGAGGGCCCCTCTATTGCGATGCCCGAGCCGCCTTCCTCCTTGACGCTTTGACAGGCCAGGTGCTCTACGAACAGAACGCTGACCAGAGAATCCCTCCAGCCAGTTTTGTCAAAGTCATGACCCTTTACCTCGTCTACGATGCCCTTCGAGCCGGTACGCTGAAACTCTCTGATACCGTCACGATCAGTGAGAAAGCTTGGAGAATCCAGGGTTCCAAGATGTTCATCAAGGTGGGCGACCGGGTCAAAGTGGAAGACCTCATGAAGGGCATCGCCATCCAATCCGGAAACGATGCCTGCATTGCCATCGCCGAGCATCTTGCTGGATCGGAAGACGTCTTCGTCGCCAAAATGAACGAGAAGGCAAAGCTCATCGGTATGACCAACTCCCAGTTCCGCAATGCCCACGGCATGCCGGCCGAGGGGCAGTTCGTGACGGCCAGAGACATGGCCCTTCTTGCAAGACGGTACATCGAAGATCATCCTGAGGCACTGGCCCTCCACTCCCAGACCGAGTTCGAATACAACGGAATCCGCCAGATGAACCGCAATCTGCTTCTCTACAAGAATATCGGCGTCGATGGCCTCAAGACAGGCCACATCGAGGAGTCAGGTTACCATCTCGTTGCGACAGCGAAAAGGGATGGCCAAAGGATGATCGCGGTGGTCATGGGGTGCGAGAGGCCGAATACGCGGGCCGTGGAGGCGCAAAAACTCCTCGAATACGGTTTTCGAAACTTCGCCACTGTGGAAGCAGTCAAGAAAGGGACGCCTTTCGGTCCCCTTCGCGTCAAGAGGGGGAAGGTCAAGGAGGTAGGGCTGATCGCAAACGAGGACGTAAGAATAACGGTACCTCGCGGAAAGGAGAAATCCGTCTCGATCGCTCCCCAGTTGCCTGAGTTTGTGACCGCTCCCATCCACAAGGGAGATGCCCTGGCGAAACTGGCCGTCCAGAATGAGGGTCATGTCGTGAGGGAGATCGGGCTCCTTGCGGCGAGCGACGTGGAAAAGAGCCTTCTTCCTCCCCTGCCGATCTTGCTCGGAGCGGCAGGAGGGCTCATCCTGATCGCCCTTGTCGGCCTCTTTATTTTGAGACGTCGGCAAAAGAGATAAATTGCGGATCGACCCAGGGGAAAAGCTTCAATCCCAAAAGACCCTGAAATAGTCGTAGATCGCGGGATCGAGCTCGTGGATTTTCTCCCGCATCTCCTCGCTTCGCACGTCAACGCTCCACGCGTCCCAGTTTTCCTTGGCGGGATCCATCCCAACGTGCATCATCTCGCGAAGGGTTTCAACGCAGTACAAGACAGGGTGGTTGAGGCTTTTCTGAACGTCTCCCACCGAACAGATCTCCTTTCCTTGGTAGCGCTCGGTGGCTTTCCCCAGAAAAACCCGGCTTGTGAGGGTCGCCAGGTTAAGGATCGGAAAGGTTGCCTGACGTGAACAGGCGGGTTCCAAAGGTTTCGAAACGTGAAAGAGACATTGAGAGACCACCGGAACGAGGCGGACGCTTGCTTTGAGGCATTCGTTATAGAGGGTCTCAATCCCCTTCAGGCTTCCGCAGGCCGTAAACAGGTAGATCTCCTCGGGACGATGAGAAGAAAAGGCATTCCGGAGGAAATGAACCACCGTTTCTTCGCAGGTGAGGGCCGTATTCGGAATGAACCACGTCCTTCCCCTATAGGTCCCCGGCCCGGGAGAGGTCATCTTCTCAAAGGCCTTGCCACCAGACCCTTTCTCGAATAGGATGAATTCTGTCGGCAGAAGAACGCGATCGTAAGGCGGCGAAACTCCCATCGCATATTGGAGGTCGAAAGCATAGGCATCAGGAAGGATGAGATACTGAACCGCCCCCTTTCCTTTCAGTCGTTCGAAAAAGACCTCGACAAAGGATTTCGCGATGTAGCGAATAAGGTTGAATTTCGCCCGGCCACTGAGTTCCCTCCCCAGGAGAAACCGCTCACCGGCCTCGCTTTCGACCACGTAGATCAAAGGGAGAGGATGTTCCTCACCCAAGAGCTCACGGATCTCCCAAGCCTTCACGTTACCGATCGGACTGGCACTATCGACCTTCCCAACCTCTTCCAGAAACATCCGCTCACGCATCCCACTTCTCCTGCGATGATCCTACGATTTTTCATTCTCAAGACAAAACCGAAAGGCCCACCCCTTCAACCTCATCGGACCTCTCGACTTCGAATGGAATAATGTAACCTCTCTCTGCTTTCTCTGCAAACCTAGAGACTGCAAAAGATCCTCCACAAAGGATCCCCGTGAGAGCGCCAAAGAGGCCTTCTCGCGGCACCTTGAGGGTGTTGAACACGAACTTCCGTTACCTCTGCTGGACTTCGCCCTTGGTGGGGTCTTGGATAATCGCTTCAAAAACCGAAGCGGCCGTCCCGCTGGTACTCTTGAAGGGAGCGGACCGAAAGGCCCTTTCTGAGAAGGGATTCTATGCCGTTCACCGCGGCCGAGGCTCCGGAAAGGGTAGTAATGCATGGAATGTTTTGAGCCACCGATTGCGTCCTGATGGCCACTTCATCAGCTTTGGGTTTCTTGCCGCTTGGCGTATTGATCACCAGGTCGATCTCTCCGTTCTTCATCCGGTCGACGATATCGGGTCTTCCTTCTCCGACCTTAAAAACCGTTTCCACAGGGATCCCGCTCGTCGTAAGCACCTTTGCTGTTCCCTTCGTGGCCACAATTTCAAAGCCCAAATCAGCGAGTTTTTTCGCAATGAACACAATGGCCCGTTTGTCCTTGTTCATCACGCTGATGAAGACCTTCCCTTTCAGCGGGAGAGTCAGTCCGGCTGAGATCTGAGATTTCGCAAAGGCCAGACCGAAATCCGTATCGATCCCCATCACCTCTCCTGTTGATTTCATTTCAGGACCCAAAACGGTATCCACCCCCAAGAACCGGTTGAAGGGAAAAACTGCCTCCTTCACGGCCAGGTGTCGGATGGCGACCTCTCGAACGCCGAGATCCCGGAGTCGCTTTCCCACCATCACCTTGGCCGCTATCTTAGCCCATGGGACACCCGTGGCTTTGCTGATGAAAGGCACGGTCCTCGAGGCTCGGGGATTGACTTCCAGCACATAAACCACGTCGTTCTTGATCGCATACTGGACGTTCATCAGGCCCACGACCTTCAATTCTTTCGCAAGAGCGTAAGTGTTTCGCTTGATCTGCTCGATGAGCTCATCACTCAAAGAGAACGGAGGGGTCACACAGGCGCTGTCTCCCGAATGGATCCCCGCCTCTTCGATATGTTCCATGATGCCGGCGATGACACACTCTTCCCCATCGCAAACCGCATCCACGTCGATCTCAATCGCATCCTCAAGGAATTTGTCGATGAGAATGGGACGCTGCTCCGTCGCCTCCACGGCCCGGCGGACAAAATCCTTCAGGGCCTCACAGTCGTAAACGATCTCCATGGCCCGTCCTCCGAGAACATATGAAGGTCGGACGACGACGGGGTAGCCGATCTCATCCGCCACCCGCTTCGCCTCATCTCCCGAGCGGGCTGTGCCGTTGGGAGGCTGAACCAGATCCAGTTTCTTCAAGAGCTCCTTAAACCGTTCTCGATCCTCGGCCAAATCGATGTGATCCGGGCTGGTTCCGATGATGGGAGCGCCAGCCCGTGCGAGGCGAAGGGCCAGATTGAGCGGGGTCTGCCCCCCGAATTGCACAATCACGCCGTCCGGTCTCTCGATCTCGATGATGTTCATCACATCTTCAAAGGTGAGGGGTTCGAAATAGAGCTTGTCCGACGTATCGTAATCGGTCGAAACGGTCTCGGGGTTCGAGTTTACCATAATCGTTTCATAGCCCAGCTCCTTCAACGCAAAGGCTGCGTGGACACAGCAATAGTCAAACTCGACGCCTTGGCCAATTCGGTTCGGCCCACCCCCAAGGATGATGATCTTGGGTCTCGAACTCACCCTCGATTCATCCACCCTATCGTAGCTCGAATAATAGTAGGGCGTATGAGCCTCAAATTCGGCCCCACACGTGTCCACCTGCTTGTAAATAGGTCGAATCCCCTTCTCCTCCCTCACCTTTCGTACGACCTCGTCATCGAACCCCAGAAGGTGACCGATCTGGACGTCCGAAAACCCAAGCTCCTTTGCCCGTCTCAGCAAGGTCTCAGGCACCTGGAGCCGCTCCAGGGTCTGAGTGGTTTTCCAAAGGGCGAGGTCCTTCACCTTCGATCCATAAGCCCGAAGGTCTTTTTCCAGACGGACGATCTCTTCCACGTTCGAAAGGAACCAGGGATCGATCTTGCTCAGCTCGTGAATCTCGTCGACCCTCATCCCGAGGTGAAAGGCGTAGCGGATGTAGAAGATCCTCTCGGCATGTGGCGTGGCGAGCTTCTTTCGGATCTCCTCCCGTGCCTTCCGTTTGGCCCCCTCACCGAGCTCGTCCTCGAAGAAAAATCGATCCTTCCCATCGGCTCCTAACCCGAATCTCCCGATCTCCAGGGATCGAAGTCCCTTCTGAAGGGCCTCCTTGAACGTTCGGCCGATAGCCATGGTCTCTCCTACCGACTTCATGGAGATGGTTAGGGTTGGATCGGCTCCCGGAAACTTCTCGAAGGTGAACCGAGGAATTTTAACGACGCAGTAATCGATCGTCGGTTCGAAGGAAGCAGGCGTGACCCTCGTGATGTCATTCGGGATTTCATCGAGGGTATATCCCACAGCAAGCTTGGCTGCGATCTTGGCGATGGGAAATCCTGTGGCCTTCGAGGCCAATGCGGACGAACGGGATACCCTCGGGTTCATCTCGATGATGACCATCCGTCCGTTTTCGGGATGAACGGCAAACTGAATATTGGACCCGCCTGTCTCCACCCCGATCTCGCGGATGGCTCGAATCGCGGCATCGCGCATCCGCTGGTACTCCTTGTCGGTCAGCGTCTGGGCAGGAGCAACGGTGATGCTGTCACCGGTGTGAACGCCCATGGGATCGAGGTTCTCGATGGAACAGATGATCACGACATTGTCCTTCAGATCCCTCATAACCTCGAGCTCGAACTCCTTCCACCCGAGAACAGATTCCTCGATCAGGACCTCTCCGATCATGCTCGACTCGAGACCCCGGGCGGCCATTTCTTCGAGCTCTTCGATATTGTAAGCAACCCCACCCCCTGTGCCCCCCAGGGTAAAGCTGGGTCGGATGATGAGGGGAAAGCCGATCTTCCTACCGATCTCCATCGCCTCTTTGAGCGAGTAAGCAAGACCGCTTCGGGGAACCTCGAGGCCGATCCGCTCCATCGACTCCTTGAAGAGCTTCCGATTCTCTCCTTTCTTGATCGCCTCGTAGTTGGCCCCGATCATCTGAACACCATATCGATCGAGTACCCCTTGCTCGCAAAGCGCCACGGAGACATTAAGCCCTGTCTGGCCTCCCAGCGTTGGAAGGAGCGCATCGGGTCTCTCCGTCTCAATGATCTTTTCGAGGACCTCGGGGACAATGGGCTCGATGTAGGTCCGATCCGCCATTTCGGGATCCGTCATGATCGTTGCCGGATTGGAGTTGACCAGAATAATCTCAAACCCTTCCTCTTTCAAGGCCTTGCAGGCCTGTGTGCCCGAATAGTCAAACTCGCAGGCCTGACTGATCACAATGGGCCCGGAACCGATGATCAAGATTCGCCGAATGTCCGTTCGTTTAGGCATATCGTCCCTTTTCTCCGTCGTTCAAACCCTCAAGACAGCGAGGCTCCTTCGAACGCTTTCGTTTCATCACCTCAAGGCCCCCTTCATCGTCCGAGCATCTCCACAAAATCAAAAAAGAGATGTCCCTTGTCGTGGGGCCCGGGAGAGGCCTCGGGATGATACTGGACGGAAAAGATCGGAAGCTCCCTATGCCTCATCCCTTCGAGGGTCTGATCGTTCAGGTTGATCTCGGTAAGCTCGATCTCCTTGGAAGGAAGCGATTCAGGATCGACTGCGAACCCATGATTCTGAGAGGTGATGGCCACTTTCCCTGTGCGAAGATCTTTCACCGGCTGGTTCGCCCCTCGATGGCCGAATTTCAACTTAAAGGTTCTTCCGCCCAGCGCCAGGGCCAGGAGCTGGTGGCCGAGGCAAATACCAAAAATGGGCTTCTTCCCCAGCAGTTGACGAACGGTCTTGATCGCGTAGGGCACACCTTCGGGATCTCCTGGCCCGTTGGAAAGAAGAACCCCGTCGGGTCGATGGGCGAGAACCTCTTCCGCGGTCGACGAAGCGGGGAGAACGGTCACCTCGCAGTTCAAACGTTTGAGCGATCGAAGAATATTGTACTTCACCCCGTAGTCCAGAACGACGACCTTGGGATGGTTTGGAGACACCAACGTAGAGCCCTGATCGAAACGATCAGCTTCCCTCTCGCCTTTTTCCTGCCACTCGTATGGCCTTGAACACGTCACCTCCTTGACCAGGTCTCTGCCAATCAAACCCGGTGAGGCTTTTGCCTTCTCCACAAGGCTCTGCCGATCCAAGTCTTTGGTCGAAAGCACGGCCCTCATCGCGCCGGCGAGGCGAATGTGTCTTGTCAGGGCACGGGTATCCATCCCTTCGACACCCATCACATGATGTTTGATGAGATATTCGGAAAGCGTCATGGTCCCTCGCCAGTTGCTGAATATGGAGCTGCTCTCCCGAACCACAAATCCCTCGACCATAGGCCCTCGTGACTCCACATCCTCTTCGTTCACACCATAGTTGCCGACGAGAGGATAGGTCATCACGACGATCTGCCCTTTATAGGATGGGTCGGTCAGGACTTCTTGATACCCCGTCATGCTCGTATTGAAAACGAGTTCTCCGGTCCTTTCTCCCGGGTAACCGAAAGACCATCCTTCGAAGAAGGTTCCGTCTTCCAGAGCCAACGCCGCTTTTAAGATCTGCCTCATTCCAAACCTCTCCTCGTGAGCTCTCCCGACCCGTGGCCGAGGGGAAAATCCTCCCCCTCAAAAAAAAGCCCCCGACCCCGGTTGCCCGGTATCGAGGGCCTTCTCATCATTCCATACGTCTTTAACCATCGACCTTCAGAAATTTCTTTTTAAGATAGCACGCTCATGCCCCGTTTGTCAAGAGTTGAAAAACTCCCAAATCCTGATTTAGAAACCGAAACTTTTTCCCTATCCGGTCGTTGCGAGCACCTGTAAAGTGCGCGGCAGCCTCGCTGCAAAAGGCGAGATAGTAGAAGGTCAGATGACTTCGGTTCCCTCTCAATCGCAATTTCAAAGTCGGAATTCGGGAAGGCATCATTTCAAAGCCTCTGGATGAGATAGAGATAGACAGGAAGAAAGCTTGCGCTCTTGACGATCTGAAACTGCCTGAGAAAGGTTCTTCGCCTTTTGATCTCTCCAAGAGGACCCTCCACCATGGGAGAAAGGTAAAGCGTCCCTTTTGCCGCTTGGCCCTTGGGTCTACGGCTAACCATCTCCACCAACGAGAGGAGATGATTTTGAGGAAGATCCTCGCCCAGAACGAAATTCCCGCTCACCTCAACCCTCTCATATCTCCGATTGATCGCGAGCATTTTTTCGAAGGCTTCCCGAACCTTCCCTGCTTCGACGGGCTTGCCGATCCGCTCCAACGTCTCCTGATCCACGGACTCGAGTCCAAGGTTCAGATAGAGGTAGAAGGGGAGCTGGTTTAATCCTTCAAAAAGGGCTTCTTTTGCCTCGAGAAAGGAGTCCACGCTTCCAAACAGAAAAAGATAAACACCTTTCATGTAGGACCGATCAAGCTCAAATCGATCGTAGGCCTTTTCTGCAGCCCTCTTCAACGAATCCGCCTCCACCCGAAGGGCATCGTGGTTTCCCAAGAAGACTGCGTTGTAGTTGGAAAGATCACGGTCCAAGAAGACCCTCAGTCCCTCGATCTGCCGATCGATCTCCTGAGGGCTCCGGGCGGCGAAATCCTGGCCCGACTTCACGCGGCAGAACCTGCAGTGGTAGGAGCACCCATCGGCCACGATCAGAGGGATCACCTCGTAATCCACATGGCGGGCGTCGGGAGGGAGAACGCTCACAGGACCTCCGGTGAGCCGGTGAAACTTCCTGGCTCTCGCTGCAAGCCTTTCTTCATCCTGAGCTGCCACCCTCGAAAGAAAATCGGCTTCTTCTCTTCCAATCCCTGCCGGAATCGAACCCGTGATCCCTTTTCTTAACCTCCGCCATGCCTCGAGTCCGGAGCGAACCCCCTCCTCTTCGAAAGGGTTACGGTCCTGCAGGGCGTTGCTTGGGTAGGGGAGAAAAGGGAAATAGTGTTGCCCATAGAGATCGTACACCTCCCCATAGCTCCCTGGAGAATAGAACACCCAGTCGTTTCCCAAGGTTCGCTTAAGCCATCCTTCCTGATCAAAACCCCTTGGAGCGCGGGTCTCAATGAATTTGATCTCCCCATTTCGGTTGAACTGAAAAACGTACTCTCCGGTCTTGATCTCGCCATAGCACCCGTAACGGATCGGGTAACTCACCTTTAGGAATTCCCTTGCCCCTTTCTTCTCAGGGGTGATGATGAGATTTTGCCGATCGAGCGAGGACACGGCATACCTCGGTCATTGCGAACGGCCGCTAATGATACCCCGCTAACTCCACGCGGGGGCGGATCAGGCGAAAATCCTCAGGCCCTATTTCTCGGCTTTCGCCATCGATCCCGATCTTCAAGCTTCCATTGGCCTCCAGGCCCAGGCCAAAAAGTTCTTCAAGACGAAGAAGGCGTTTCGTGATCTCCTCCCACTTCTCTTCGTCGATAGGCCTCTCCACACAACCCTGGTATTGTCCCTCTTCGAGTTTCCGATGGGGATCGAAAAAGATCACCTCTCCTGCAGAGGCCCCGGCCAGGATTTTGGCTCCCCGGTAGGGAGAGGGCAACCGCCGAAGCTGCCCGTCAGGGGTTCGATAAAGGCCCAGCATCAGGACCGATCCTCCCATCAACGCTTGACAGAGATGCTCAAAAGCCGTTCCGACGATATTGACGAGAAGGCCTTGGCTTCTCGGATCGCTGACCGCACAGACCCATCCCCGGTCCACCACATTGCCGAGGATGTTGAACTCCCCTCCTTTGGCCGAGTATCCCGTCACCTTGCCCACGTCTCCGTGGATTTCGAGAACTCCCGAATGCATGACCATGCCCGTAAAGTTCTGGGCATGGTTGTGGACTCGAATTCGAGCCCCCATGTTGAAGGCTCCACAGTACTCCCCAGGGCTTCCAAAGAGATCGATCACCGTATCCGGGGTGGGACCGACCCCGATTCCCATCCCGATCCCCCGCTGCCCTGCTGCACGGTAGACGATGAACCTCCTCCATCCCATCTGATGGGCCCGATCGAGGAAACAGCTGAGGACCTCAAGGGGGTTGATCCCTTCCGGTCGAAAACCTGTGGCATCGACAACCAGAATCCTTTTGCCATCAAGAGCGGGGAAGAGACTTGCTGCGCTGGAGCGGGTAATTCTGACCATCCCTCGTTCTGGATCGAAGCTGCTTCCCACCCGGTCAAGAACCCTCTCGATTTCCTCGAGAAGGAGATGGCTCAGGGCCCCCCGATCCTTTTCTCCTGCGGGCCAGCCAGGCATCCTATCGTAGATCTTCGTGAGATGGCCGAAAGCCTCTTCCATCGGCCACCGCTCGACAAGAGCTCTCAGGGCTTTCCTCAATGCTTCAAAGCTCCATCGGGGTAACCTTTCGCGGAAGAAGAGGAGAGGGTTCGATTCCATCTCTGCCATTTCACCGAAGGAGCATGAGCTCTCTCCCTGTGACCTCGGAAAGGTCCCATGAGGAATGAAAATGGGTTTCCCTTCCTTGTCGAGGACCTCGTGGCGAACGATCGTTCCCTTTTCGTCGTAGAACACACGGCTGAGCATACCCGTGTCCACCGTGAAGATCAGGTTCGGGATCGGCGTTCGGATCATGCCGAGACGGTGAAGCTCCCTCATCCCTGCGTCCGCACCCTGTTTCTCGGAGCAGATGATGCTCACAAAGCTCTCATCGTCCTCATAAAGCATGGCCACATTCGGCCGGAGCAAGGAAGGATCGATGATGTCGAGCCGCTCGATCACCCTTTGGTAGGGGTCAATCCTTCCACAGAGATATTGGTAAGGCCCATCGGGCGCGCTTTCGAGCTCCACCTCTTGAATCCGTTCGTAACGCTTCCTCGTTTCCGGCGGCAACTGGGTTAGCTTCCATCCCGTTGTGGGAGAGAAGGATTCGACCAGAGCATCGAAGGGATATTTCAAATACTGGCTCAGAAGGTGAAGCTTGAGGGAGGCAACGGCCGTATCCGTTTGGGCAAGAGGAGTCAAATTGAACTGCTGGACCCGGTTGAGCATGGTTCGATAATTGGTCGTCTCACCGTTGTGGGTGAGGGCGGTATGGAGTTCTGCAAAGGGATGGGAATTTAACTGGTCCACAACAGACCCCGTTGCAAGCCTGCGGTGAATCACGTTGACCGGTGCATCCGGCGTTTCCCACGGGATCTCCCGGCCGTCGGTCTTCCAGCACCCCGAGTTCTTCCCGCACGAGAGGACAGCCACCCGCTTCTGTCGTCCTTGGACATAGTTTTCATGAGTGATCTTTCGGGCCAGCCGGTAGATGTACTCATCCTCTGCCTCCCGAAGGAATGACGAATCGCTCTCATAGTTCTTCCGGCTGAGATGACGGTAACGGATCTCGAGGGGAGGCCAGAGCGTATCTTCCAGTAACTCCTCCTCGATGAATCGCTTCAGTTCCTCCCGCCTCACCCTCACGAAGAACCGGAAGATATCTCCAGGGTCCCTCTCGCCGAAGAGGCGAAAATCCTTCTCCGTTCCTCCCTCATCGTGTCGATAAGGGATTCTGCAGGCCTCCATGTCTCCATCGAAATCCGCCAGCTCCAGGCCGGAAAAATAGCGCTCCATGATCTCTCTCATCACCTGCCGCCGATAGTCCAAGACCTCTTTCCTTGCCCGGGGTCGAAGGATGCTGGGATAGAGCGTGAGATCCGAAGCCAGATGTTTCTCCTCCACCTCGTCCTGGAGAAGCCCCTTGACAAGGACGTGAAGGGCATAGTGATCCATCCGATGGGGATAACAGCCTCCTTTCCAGATACCCACTCCATCCATCCCCCTATTGGCCATTCGATCGAGCATGAGATCCATCACATGGCCGGGAACGGGATGGTTTGAAACGATGGCCGCAACCCCGCAATCCGACGGCGGAGAAGGAACATGTTCCGCCGGCGTCTCGGCCTCCCGGGAGCCCAAAGGAAGGGAAGTCTGAGACAAGATTCCATTTCGCCGACTTCTGCGCTTTGCCACCCGCTCGTCGAGGGAGGGCCACTCCATACAATCGTAACGGCCCCTCAGTTCTCGGATGTCCTTCATCCCGAGCGCCGAAAGGGCACGAATCAGTTGGGCCTGGAGGGCGGCCCTGAAGTTAATCAGTTGCTGGGTATTGAGCTCGATGTCACGAAGACGTTGCATCTGGGGGTTGATCGTCGCGATGCCGCTTCGGCACCCCGATTCGCAATTTCGGTCCCGAACGCAACCGATCGCCACGAGATCCGCGGTACCGAGGATCACTCCGTCGAGACCCATCGCCACTCCCTTGGCCACATCGCCCCAGGAACGAAATCCGCCGCTTCCCATGAAGACCACATGGCCCCTTAGACCATCATCCAGGAGCTTTTCATGGCAAAGGGGAATGGCATATTCCATGTGCATTCCCATCTGGCCCTTGATGATGTCAGGGGCTGCCCCTGTACCTCCTCGAGGACCGTCAAGCCAGACTTCGATCATCATGTTGTTGTCTTTCGCGATTCGTGCCAGACCTGACACGATGAACTCGATATCGGGAGAGGGTGAAACCTTGATGGCGATGGCTGCCCGCCGGTTGATCATTCGGACCGCGTCGATGAAGGCCTTCACATCCTCGATGGAATAGCAGTTGTGAAAAGGGAAGGGAGAGATCAAACTTACCCCTTCGGGAACCCCACGAAGCCGCGACACGAGGCCAAAGACCTTTCTCCCCAAGAGATGCCCTCCAACCCCTTGTTTGGCGCCTTGGCTGTAGGCGATTACAACGCGGCGGGCCCGACGGATCGTCTCTTTGGAAACGCCGAAAAGGCCTGTCTTGAGCTGGGTCGAAACGTAGCCTTGGTCCTCAGGCGTTACAATGGGAACATACTGGACAGTCATAGAGGCCGGGTATCTCCTCAGGAGCCCGAGCACCTCTTCACGGGCCGAAGCCTCTTGCGTCTCATTTTCGATTCGCTTGATGACCTCTTCCACCGCAACGAGCCGCCTCTCTTCTAAAAAGTGGCTGAGAAAGGCGACCTGTTCGTCGTTGAAATCGAGAGGATACCAGTTGGAATCAAGGATAAAGATTGTGGGATAGCCCCCCTCCCCTGTATCAAGCTGGGTGCCCAAGGCCCGTGTTGCCCGAACCCGGGCACGCCAGGTTCCAGGACCAATGGAGCCTACGGACATCCCCGCTCCCATGAAGGGGGTCTTGTTCTGAAGAAGGGGAGAGAGCCTTACGGCCGTTGAAACCTCATCGAGCCTTTCCTCGGGAATCCTGTCCGGGTCTTCACGAAATCGTAGGGAGATGGCGTCGAAGCCGTCTCCAAGGTTTCCCTTGTCTTCCACATGAGCTAAGAAAAGGGTCTTTCGATCACCTGCTGCCATGCGGGCCACCGAGGCGATCAGCGAGGCAGGCCAGACATGATCCCGATCGAAGATCTTGTGACAAGAGGGCGGAAGATGGATGTCACAGAATCGATGGGGAGAGGGTACCGGCTTCATCATGTCTCGGAGTTGGCTGTAACGCCATCCAAAACCCGCGAGGTCAAACTCCTTCTCGATCCGTAATCGATTCTGTTGTCGATTACGCTCGATGCGCTCCGGGCTGTGAAGAATGTCATAAACCCGCTCCTCGAGATCGTCAAAGATCAGGAGACGGTTCTCTTCTCCCACGGTCTTCTTGATGTCCTTAAACCCGGAGGCTCCCAGAACCTCGATGATCTGGATATTCCAGACCTTGACCAGGTTCGTGATGCGTTTGGCTGACGTGGAGGAATCGTGATGGATCGTGACGCTCTCCCCCCGAGCCACCTTTTGACGAGCGTGAGGATCGAGGGTGAGCAGAAGAGGCCAGTCGATCTTCACGCCGTTCGCTCCCCGCTGCACGGTCTTTTGCGTGTCTGCGGCAGAACGAATCCCTCCAGAGGCAACGATCGAGAAACGATGGCGGATCTTTTCTTCCACCAGAAAGCGGTGAACGGCTGGAACCGCTTCTGTCGTCGGATAACAAAGCCTTTCGGGATCGTAGTCCGACGTCAAACAGAGAAGGTCAAAGGGCGACGCCACGAGGCCCTCAATCCTTTCCCTGAGAGACCCCACAGGCCGAAGCCCGGAATCGATGTCCTCTCGTCCCACCCGTAAGACCGCCGAAAGAAGGGGCGAATCTCCAAAGAACCGCCTGATCTCGCCGAGACGCAAAAGGATCGCTTCGTCGATCTCGATCTCGAAAAGATCGGGAAAGCCCTCTCTCAGCGGCCTCGGCAAGGCCTTCCCATTCAGAAGCTCGATCATTTCAGTCGAGGTGAGCCTCGGAATGGTCATAGGGACCTTTTCCCCGATAACCGTTTCAAAACGTTCAAAATCGGGAAGGCGGATCGTGACCCGTGTGCCCAGAGCCTCTGCAGCCGTGAGGAGAGCACGAAGGATTTCTTCGTTCCCGTCGACGGGGAGGACGTCGAATAGGATCGGGGTCTTCAGGCGAAGAAGACGAGAGGGTTCGGTTCGAAGGGTCTCACCCTCGAAGAAAAGGTACTTGGGCTTTCGTCCCAGGCCCACGCTGATCGCGTCCTCGGTGCTTTCGTAAAGGAGGTTTTGAGCCGGGCCAACAATGTGGAAATGGCCGAATCGAATCCCATCGTTTCCGAATCCCCGGTGAGGATCCCCTTGCCCCGTTCCGGATACGGGAATCTTCCCTGTGGTGGCCTCAAGGTCAAGGTTCGCAACCACCGGAGCGCTCCAGTAGGGGTCATCCAGTCTCAAGTATTCGGGGTGAAGCTCCACGCGGGTCGCCATTTTCCCATGAGCCACCTGGGGACAGCGCTCAAGACAGGCACCACAGGCCCGACAAAGGGCCTCGTTCGCTACCATCACCTTCCTCGGATCGGCAGGATCGCGTCTCCTCACGCTGTACATGCAGGCGTCGACACAGGTTCCACAGTTGAGGCAAAGATCCTTATCGATCGTGACCCGGTAACGGGGGAAGGTATTTCGTTGCTCATCAATCCTCTGGTCAAAGCCTGTCCGGACCACATCGAGAAACCGCTGAAATTCAGCGCTTTGCTCCACCTCGAAGATGAACTGCCGGATCTCCTCCAGGGGAAAGGCGGCCGACGAGGCCATGAGGGACTCGGCCCTCTCGAAGAGCGATCGATGCTCCATCCCCACCTGGCATTCGTCGTCACATCGGCCGCAACGAAGGCAGAAGTAGAGAGAAAGCACCCTCGAGAGGTCAACTTCTCCCTGTTGAAGAGCCTTTTTCAAGGTCAACAGTTTACCTCGGGCGCTTAGCGTTTCATCTCCCGTTGCGCGATAGACCGGACAACGGGCCACGCAGGTTCCACATTGAGCACAGGCGTAGACGGTCGAAGCGATCTCACCCAGGCTCTCCTTCGGGACGGATACGGACGTGCGCAGCTTTTGAACCGGGATCGTGGAGAGGAACTTGAAGAGAAGCCACTGGGAGGTTGCCATTCCTACATCGAAGACGTTCTTCTGGAAGAGAATCTTCTGAAGAAGGCCCGCCTTGCCCGAAGAGCTGAAGAACTTTCCCGGATTGAGAATGCCATGGGGATCGACTTTTTTCTTGTAACGAAGGAGCCTTTCAATCTCCTCTCGAGGATAGAGATCGCGAAGAAAGGGCGTATTCCAGATGCCCAGGCCATAGGGTTTTCCCTTGTAGTGTTGGACTGCGAGGCGGAGCATCATCGGAACAAGCATCAGATCGGCATAGAAAAGCCTTCTGCGGCTGTCGGTCGTGATCATAGCGAGAAAAAGGGCATCCTTCCGACTCACCAGGTGAACGATCGGATAGAGGGTGATCCCCAATTTCTCCCCCCATCCCCTTACCACCTCGTAGAAGGAAGGCACTTGATCGATCGGAAGGACGATTTCGCTCGCCAGAAGCGTGGGCCCATGGGACTTGATCGACATGGGAAGAAATCGCATCTCCCACAGCGTACGGGCCTCTTCCTCTGTGGAGGCCGCCCTGCCCTCCTGGCTCAAAAAGGCGCTGAAGCGAAGAGCCTGCTCCTCCTCCGCAAAAGAGATAAGAAGGAGGTCACCGTCGGAAGCCGGAAGCCTCCCGTTCGATCCCTCACCTATCAGCCTTGCCAGATCCCGATGGTAGATCACAAGGTCCTCAGGTCTGAAGAAGGGATCTTCCGCCAGCCTCCGGGCAAAGGAATAAGCCTCCTCGGTTCTCGAAAAAGGGAGCACAAAGGGAAACTCCTCCGGAGGCCTTTTTCCCACCCGAAGGGTTGCCTTAGTGATAACGCCCATCTGGCCTTCTGTTGAAACGAAGTACGAGAGATCCGAATCCGTGGGCCTAAGGTCGAGGGTTTCCCCATCGGGCGTGATGACCCGAAGGGCCACGATCTGATCCCGGACCGCACCATGGCGAAGGGTGCCAAGCCCCATCCCTCCCGTGGCGATCCAGCCGACAAGGGTTCCTCCCTTGCCTGAAGCCATCGTGAGGAGGTTCAGTCCCTTCGCTCGGAGCCGCTCTTCGATCTCCACAAAGCGGGCACCCGGCCCCACGACGACCTCTTGGGCTTCCTCGTTCACCTCGATGGTGTTCATCAGGCCGAGATCCAACAAGATCCCACCCGAGGTGGGAACAGCACCGCCGTAACCCCACGTTCCTCCTCCCCGGAGGGTCACCGGTATGCGATGCCGAGACGCAAGCTCAAATACCCCTTGGATATGTTGCTCCTCCGTCGGTCGAAGGACCACATCGGGAAGGCTCTTGAGCATGAGATCTCTGAGCATAGGCGGAAGGTCCGCGTTGAGGTCCTGGCGGTAGTATTCGAGCTTCTCCGGCTCCGTTACGGGCACCATGCCAGGGTATACCTGGATCAATCTCTGCACTTCATGCCACCACCGAGGTTTGCTTCGCTGATCACTCTCCATCCAACCGTTCCTCTCTTTTTTGGTCAAGGTTCCAAGGCCAAAGTCCACCCCGGGCAACCGCACAGGGTTGCCCCTACAAGGACTTGCCCTCCGAAAGGTTTCAGTTTTTACTCCTCACTCCTCACTCCTTACTCCTTACCGCTTCATTGTGTTGCCTATAGAATCGGAAGATACTTCTCGAGCTCAAATTGCGAGACATGGGTCCGGTATTGATCCCATTCGATCTTCTTGTTCTCGATGAATTTGGTGAAGATGTGGTCTCCAAGAGTCTCTTTAACGAGCTCGCTTGCCTCGGCGTACTGGACCGCCTCATAGAGGTCCCCGGGCAGGGATTCGATGCCGTGTTCCTTTCGCTTTTCCGGAGACATCTCATAGATGTCCTCTTCCACAGGTGGACAAAGCTCGTATCCCTCTTTGATTCCTTTCAACCCCGCTGCAAGCATCACTGCAAAGGCAAGGTACGGGTTACAGGCGGGATCAGGGCAACGAAGCTCGATCCTTGTGGCCTTCTCCTTGCCGGGTTTATACATCGGCACGCGGACAAGGGCCGAGCGATTCCGGCGAGCCCACGAAATGTAAACGGGAGCTTCATAACCTGGAACGAGCCTCTTATAGGAGTTCACCCATTGGGAAGTGACGGCACAGAATTCCTTCGAATGCTTCAGGATACCGGCGATGTAATGCTTAGCGATCTTGGAAAGATGGAATTCATCCTTCGGATCGAAGAAGGCGTTCTTATCTCCTTTGAATAGGGACTGATGGGTATGCATCCCGCTGCCGTTCTGTCCAAAAATCGGTTTCGGCATGAAGGTCGCGTAGACGCCATGCCGCAGCGCAACCTCTTTTACCACCAGCCTGTAGGTCATCGCATGGTCGGCCATCCTCAGGGCATCGTCATAACGGAGATCAATTTCGTGCTGACTCGGGGCCACTTCGTGGTGACTGTACTCAACCCGGATTCCCATCGCCTCTAAGGTAAGGATTGTTTCCCGACGAAGCTCTGTGGCCACATCAAGGGGCGTCAGGTCGAAGTACCCTCCTTTGTCGAGGATCTCCGGTCTGCCCTCTGAAGATTTGAAATAGAAGAACTCGAGCTCGGGACCCACGTAGAATGTGTAGCCCAGATCCGCAGCCTTCTTCAGGTTTCTTTTCAAGACCCACCGCGGATCGCCTTTGTAAGGTGTCCCGTCGGGCTCGTAGATATCCGCAAACATCATGGCCACCGCGTTCTCCTTGGGCCTCCAGGGAATGATTTGAAAGGTCGTTGGATCGGGCTTTGCGATCATATCGCTTTCGTCGATCCGGGCATAGCCCTGAATCGACGAGCCGTCAAACCCCATGCCCTCGTCGAGAGCCCCTTCGAGTTCGTCGACCGTGATGGCGAACCCCTTGAGAAACCCCAGGATGTCCGTAAACCAGAGCCGGATGAACTTCACGTCGTTCTCCTTGGCCGCCCTCAACACATACTCCCTGTCCTTCACCACGTCTTCTTTTCCCATCTTCTCTTCCCTCCTTTGAAATAAAAAAAAGGCGCCCCTGGGGCTTCCTCTTCGAACCCCGTTTTGAGACGCCATCGTCACCATCCATACTTCGTCGTATTGTTCGGGGCTATTATAACATGTCAGCAAATATTATGCCATCGAGGGAGTCTTTAGAGTCTTTTCCCCTTCCCTGAGTAGACCTCCATGTTACAAAAATGCCTCCACAACTTATTCATCTTCTCAAAATAGAAATGACCGATATCTCTCTCCCGCCTTGGCGGGAGAGGGCCGGAGTGAGGGTGTTCCCTTGGAATTGCCCCCTCACCTCAATCCTCTCCCCCAGGGGAGAGGAAGATTTATTCCGTTTGTTTGGCCAGACTAATATGAGCATACTCATATAGGATGTTTTGGTGATCATTGCCCCTCCCCTCTTGGCTTTCTTCAAGAGGCGATCGCGACCCGTCTTGATCTGACCTATTTTCGCCATGATGTCGAGATCTGCACACCTCTGTCTGAATCAATCTTACTGCCCCAGCCCCCACCGTTCTCTAACAGAGAGGTTGACAAAGGGCCACCGAAGCCATTACCTTTAACCCGGGAGGGCTCGAACGGTCGACGCTCCCGACTCAGATGTCCCCAACCGAACAAAGGAGGTTTTCATGGACACCGATAAGCTCCTCGAATTGGCCAAGAAGGAGATCGCGGAGGAAAAAGAGGCTCAAGTCAAGCTCGAACACCTTCGAAAGATCTTTGAACGTTTCCATAATGTGAATCGCAAGTACTTGGATAAGGATGCTTACGAGAAGGCACGAGAATCCATCGTGGCCATTTCAGAGGCCATGGTAGAGACCGTTCGCTTTCTTGAGGCCGAAATCGCCCGGCTTCGAAGCAAGCGGATGAAGCTCCCCCTCGAGAGTCGAAACCTCAGCGAGATGCAAAAAGCTCAGGCCAGAAACGAGGTTCTCCTCAAAGAGTCCTTCGAAGCGTTGGAGTGAGAAAACGCTTCCTTCGGAAAAGCTCTTCGTCAATGAAGCCCGATCCATCCCGGCGGAGGAACAGAAGGGCGGCGTGGCAACAGCTCAGCCGAGTTCACCCCTCTTCCGCTGCTCCCGTGAGGCGGCTGAGAAGGCTTCGCTGGAGATGGTCCAGTTTTTCCTTTCCTTCTAACTTTTCACCCCATTCGTCCTGCACATAAAAGACGTCGACGATACGATTACCGAAGGTTGAGACCCTTGCGAAATGAATATCGCACCCATGCTCTGTGAGAGCCTGTGTTATTTCGTAAAGGATGCCCAAGCGATCCTCACCGCTCACCTCCACAATCGTGTAGAAATCGGAATCGTGGTTGTTGATCTTGACCTCGGCTTCCACCTTGGGCATCACCTTGGGCTGAAGCCCCGGGGTTTCCTTTCGCTCCATGAGCACTCTTTTTATCGTCGTCCTTCCGCTTAGGACCGCCTCCAGATCCCGCTTGAATCCCTCGATCCGCCGTTCCGGCTCTTCGGTCTTGTCCTCCACCTCGAAGGTGTCGAGGGCAATCCCGTTATCCCAAGTGTGGATTTGGGCGCCAAGAATGTTGAGGCGGTTCAAAAACATGGACCCCGCGATCCTGGCAAAAAGCCCGTATCGATCCCTTGTGCAAAGGGTCACCCGAGCTCGGCGGCTGTCGAGCTTCTCCCATTCCACGACAAGGACTTCCTCCTCGATCCGGGCGGCCATTTCGATGTGATGAGCGATCTCAGCAGCAGGATAGCAACCGAGATAACGGGACGGAAGCTCCTCTCGGTATTGAGAGAAAACCTGGGGTGAAAGGATCTCGGAAAGGTCCGCCAAGACCCTCTCTTCGGTCGAGAAGAATCCTTCCACGTCCCCTTTTTCCAGAAAATGAACGGTCCGGAGAAAAAGCTCCATCAGAAGGGAATCTTTCCATGAGGTCCAGGCCTCCGGCCCGACGGCTCGGATGTCGGCAAAGCTCAGGAGATAGAGCATCTTCAGTCGGAGGGACCCTTCCACTTCCTTGGCAAAGCGGTGGATGGTCCCCTCATCGTGAAGATCGCGGCGAAAAGCGGTCTCGATCATGAGAAGATGGCGCCTTACGAGAAAAACCAACAATCGCTTCTCCTCCTCCGAAAGGCCCATCCTTTCCGCAATCTTTTCCGCCTGATCACCACCCCGAAGGGAGTGATCCCCTTCTTCACCCTTTCCGATATCGTGGATCAGGCCGCAAAGGATCAAGAGGCCAAAAGGTTCCACTTCTTTGGCCAGGGAAGAAAGGAGGGGAAACTCCTTCTCGTAGGCCCCGGTCCTGAGTTTGACAAGTTCCTCCACGGTAAGCAAGGAGTGGACGTCCACGGGATGAACGTGGTAGAGATCATAGTGGACTCTTCCTTCGATCGCTCCGAACTCGGGGATAAGGCGAGAAAGGAGGCCCAGTTTGTGCATTCGGTTGAGGATGTCGTCCACCCCTTCTCCATGGTTTAAGATGGAGAGAAAGGTCTGATTGACGACCGAGGCGCTCTGAAATCGCTCGTCGATCCATGGAAGGCTTTCGATGAGCGCGTCCTCTGTTCGAGGGGCGATTTTCGCCCGAAGGAGCTGACTCCTCCGGAAAAGCTCCATCACCCTTGTCGGATCCTTTTTGAAGGTCGAAGGGTCAGCAAGATCAATCTGGCCCCGACTCCAGGCGAAGGACGAATCGATTTTACGGCGCCTCCAGGAAGAAAACATCCTCTTTCCAAGAGGAGGTTCTGAAAGGATTCGTTCGAGGGCTCTCTCGGTGAAATTCGAGATCCGGGAGGCCGAGAGGTGGAATCGCCGCATCATCTCCTCGATACCCCGAGGCCCCGGTTCAAATCCAAGAAGGGGAGCCACTTTCTCCTGAAGCTCGAAGCTGAGATCATCCTGCCGCCGGCCGGAAAGGCGATGGATTTCGTTTCGGATCGTCCAGAGAAATTGGATAGCCCCCTCGATCTCGCAAACCTGGTCTCGGAAAAGAACCGCTTCCCATCGGTCGGTTCGGTGTTTGGCACGGACGAGCCATCGCCCCACCTGAAAATCCCGAAGCCCACCACGGATCTCTTTGATGTGGGGTTCCAGAACATACTGGGGATCGCCATATCGACGGTGGCGCTCGCGAATCTCCTCGAGAAGAGCCTTTGCAAAATCAGGGACATGTTGGTAGAGAAGGCTTCGCCCAAAAAGCTGAAACAACGCATCGAAGAGGCCGTATTCCCCATCCAGATAGCGCATGTCGATCAACCCGGTCTTCACGTGAAGATCGCTTCGGGCGAGGCTGAGACATTCTGACACCGATCTCGAGCTGCAATTTACCTCGAGGCCCAAGTCCCAAAGAGGGTAAAGGATCTTTTCGATGAGGGGGGCGAGTTCTCCCCCTTGGGAAGGGGCGAGGAGCAAAAGGTCAATATCCGAATAGGGCGCCAGTTCTCGCCTTCCATAGCTTCCCACGGCGAGGAGGCAGACCGAGGGAGAAGGGACTTCGGATCGTGCTTTCCAAAAGGCCTTACGCACCAGGCTATCGACGAGGTTCGTATGGTGAAGGAAGAAATCGGTGGGCGACGGATAGCGAGGTGGCCCCTGGGCGAGCCGTTCTTTGGCCTCTTTCAACTCGTTTCGAGTGATTCCCAGATCAAATGGCATCTCGGCCTCGTTCTCCTGTTCGAATCCGAATGGCCTCCTCAACGGAATAGACGAAAATCTTTCCGTCTCCGATCTTCCCCGTCTTGGCAGCCCGCTCGATCGTCTCAACCACTTGCTGGACCATTTCGTCCGTGACGATCACCTCGAGCTTCACCTTTGGAATGAAGTCGATCTTGTATTCCGCTCCCCGGTACAGTTCTGTGTGACCCTTCTGACGGCCAAAACCTCGGACCTCCGCAACGGTCATTCCCTGAACTCCAATTTGACTTAAGGCGTTCTTCACTTCGTCGAGCTTAAAGGGTTTGACAATGGCCTCGATCTTCTTCATGGTCCCTCCCCGTTTGCCTTTCTTTCTGCTCCCAGAAGGTTTGCCTTTCAGGCAAAGCTTCCATCTCCAACTTTATAAAAACTATACCCCCTTTCCCCGGCGCCGTCAAATCATTTCGTTTCCTCTATTGATCCCGAGGCTACGACCTCTTATATTTTTTTAAAAAGCTTTGCAGAGGCATCAGCGGAGGACAAGGAATCCGTCCGAAAAAAGGGAAGAGATCCTGATGAAACCCTTTCGCGTCGTCATTTTTGTCTTTGCCGGTTTCATGACCCTTCTCACCGGCGCTATCAGCCCTCCTTCGCGGGCCCTTTCCAAACCCTTCCCATTCCCTGATCTGCCAGGATGGAAGTTGTCGGGGGAAATCGAAACCTTCTCCCCCGAAACGCTCTTCGACTACATCGACGGCGGCGCCGATGCCTTTTTGAGGTACGACTTCGAAGAGTTGGCCGTAGCCCAATACGAGAACGGAAAGGGCGGTTCCCTCACGATCGAGGTCTATCGCCACCGCACCCCTTCGCATGCCTTTGGCATCTACAGCCAGGAAAGGCCGTCCGATCCGAAGCTTGTTCAAATCGGCGCCCAAGGCTATGCTGAAAAGGATCTCCTTAACTTCGTTGCCGGCCCGTACTACCTCAAGCTCAGCACCTTCAATGTCGCATCGGAAAGCGAAATGGTCCTTACCCTTGCGGCACGCCGGGTAGCCGAAGCCCTTGGAGAGAAGACGTCGCTCCCGCCACTTCTCTCCTTCTTCCCCCTGGAAGGGAAAAGGATGAACTCCGAGGCCTTCATCGCACGGAACTTCCTGGGATATCCTTTTCTCCACTCAGCCTACACAGCGGAGTACGAAGCTGGGGGAAAGGTATTTAAGCTCTTCCTCATTCAGGGAGGGGATGAGAAGGAATTGAAGCTGATGATCGAGAGATACTTTGCACAGCTCGGAAACCGTAGAACCGATCTCACCGAGGGCTCCTATTTTCTGGAGGATCCGCACCACGGCGCCATCGCCCTTCACTGGAAAGGGAGGTATCTCTGGGGCATCCTCGGTCTTTCGGACGAAGGGTTACGGTCAAAGTACCTGGAGCTTATGGAGAGAAGGCTCGACGTAAGATGATCCGTGACGAGGAGAAGGAACCTGAGGTGTCATGGGGGGAGAAAGGAGGCGGACGATGGGAGAGCGGCGAATCGACAGAAGGAATTTCATCAAGTCCACGTTACTCGGGGTAGGTGGAATGGTCCTTTCCACGCCTGGTTTGCAGCAGGAGGTGAAGGCTGCCGAGGTGAAAGGAAAGGAGAGGAAGTTTGTCTACCGTGTTCTGGGAAAGACAGGCCTCAAGATCCCTGTCATCAACATGGGCGTCATGCTGACCGACAATCCCAACCTCATCCGCACAGCGCTCGATTCGGGTATTACGCTTCTCGATACCGCCCACGGATACATGGGAGGTCGAAATGAGGAAGTGATCGGCAGCGTCATCAAGGGGCGTGCCAGGGATTCCTTCTACATTGCAAGCAAGGTGAGTCTTCCTCAGGATCGAAAGACAGGTCTCTATACCGAAGGAGCGACAACGAAGGGGTTTCTCACGAGGCTCGATACAAGCCTGAAACGTTTGGGCCTCGACCACATCGATATCCTCTACCAGCATGGGGTATCGAGAAAAGAATCGGTTATGTATGAACCGGTCCTCACAGCCTTCGAAAAAGCGAAGAAGGATGGAAAGATCAGATTCTCCGGCGTTTCAACCCATTCGAACGAGCCCGAGGTCATCGACGCCGCGACCGACTCGAAGATGCACGAGGTGGTCCTCACGGCTTACACCTTCAAACAGAAACATGCCGAATCGGTACGAAGAGCGATCGCTCGGGCTTCCCAGGCAGGCATCGGAATTGTGGCCATGAAGGCCATTCGGGGAGGCTACCAGAAGCCTCCCTCCATAACCAATGTGACTGCTTCCCTTAAATGGATCCTACAGGATCCAAACGTGACCACCGTGATCGCTGGTTTTACGACCTTCGAACATATCGACGTCGACCTCTCGGTCATGGAAGATCTGAATCTCACCGAACCTGAAAAACTGGAGCTCCAAAAGGAGGCCTCCATTCGCGGTCTCTATTGCCAAGGATGCCGACAATGCGTGGGGCAATGTCCGGAAGAGCTCCCCATTCCCGATCTCATGCGGGCCTATATGTACGCGTATGGCTACGGCAGCCTATCTTATGCCCGAGAGGTCGTGTCATCGCTCGATCTGCCGGCAAGGGTGTGCAACGAATGCTCCACTTGTTCGGTGCAATGCTCCATGGGTTTCGATATTTCAAGAAAAGTGAAACATGTGGCTCGGCTGCAGCGGATTGGAGGAGGAAGCGATGCATAACGGAAAGCTCGAATTGACAAGACGACAGTTTATGAAAACGGCGGCTGTGGCCACGGCGTTAGGCTTGACAGGAGAGCCTTCCTTTTCCCAAGCGAAGGAGGAGTACGATCTCGCTGTCATCTCGGGGGAGCCCATTGCCGCCACCCAAAAGGCCCTGGAGGTGATGGGTGGCATCTCACGGTTCGTAAAGAAAGGGTCCCGCGTTTTGATCAAACCGAACATGTCTTTCGCCACGCCTCCCGAGCGCGCA
>Ga0078972_1006530_pt1 | contig 27452 bp, 25 predicted proteins | sample YelNatPaOPGAMG01_FD_67568 | JGI IMG/M metagenome (GOLD analysis project Ga0078972, IMG submission 67568) | Hot spring thermophilic microbial communities from Obsidian Pool, Yellowstone National Park, USA - OP-RAMG-01 (SPADES assembly) (version 2) | ecosystem: Environmental > Aquatic > Thermal...
ACGGAATCAGAATACCAGAAGAAAAATATCTAATCATACTTATTCTATATCGTGGCAAAGCAGAAGAAGAAAAACAAAGAATCGAAATCGTTGGCTACGAGATTAATTATTTGGGTGATTTAAACTTAATTAATTCAAAGCGTTTTCCGGGAGCATAATTTTGGGCTATCATATACAAGACGCGAAGGGTTCGTCAAAGATAAGTAAGAACTAAAACATTTGTTCCAAATTTTCTGTTAGTCGCTGTTAACAGAAAAACAAAAACAATTTAAAGGAATGTTAAAAAAGAGGGATTTGCGGGTGATTTCTTCAGCTTTAGGGAGTGCAAATATCACCACCCGCACTTGAAATAAAGCCTTATAAAAGTGTATTTTAATGAAATAATCCAAATTTAAGGTGTTGTTGGCGGGGATGAAAAATTTGATGTATTATCTGGTGATGTCTGTTTAATATAAACTCTTTTTTGAATCCAAACGTAAGGTTAATTAATTTTCCAGGATTATTTAATTTCAAAATTAAATTCAATGGATGATGATGTGTTGAGAGCAAAACACTTCGTATTTTTATTTGCATTGTTTTCTATTCTTTTAGTAAATAACTTTTTTAAAACGCATCTAGACAGTGAGGTTTTTGCAGATTTGCCTTCTAATTGGGGGCAGTTTCATGGTGATTCCGCTCATAGTGGCTATTCAAGTTTTAGTGGACCCATAAATCCTAAAATAATTTGGACTTACGCTTTAGGAGGAACAAATATTGGACTTGTTGCTTATAACGACATGCTAATTGTAAGTTGCGTTTCAAAAGGTCAGCTTTTAGCTCTCTCTGAGGAAAATGGATCATCGCTTATTAACTTCAAATTTGTTACTCCAGGATGGTACTCACCACAATATGTTGTTTCCACTTATCTAGCTATAGGGGTTGGATTGATTTTCTTTTCTGTGGTAGGTTCAGATTGGTATCAATGGTCTGGTGTAACTGGAATAGGTCCGCCTTTCATTGATGGTAATTACTTATCAAATGGCCAAAATGTTTGGGCGTGTGAAATTCCACGCGGATCAAACGAATATTATAGACAAAACGGCGAGTGGCATGGTTCGATCAACCCATACTATGGACTAACTTTGATTGCATATTATCAAGGAGATGTTTACGCTATCCCATTTGATGGAGGGAACATAACAGCAATACAATCATCTTCTGGGATAATAGACTGGCAACTAAATCTTTCCAGCAAAATTGATACAATTCCAACGATAGGCAGTGATGTACTTGTTATTGGATATTCAAATGAAAATCAAGTTACTGGTATCTCTGCTAAAACGGGAATCCTTCTTTGGAATTTTACAACTGATGGACCAGTTTGCGCTTCACCAGCTTATTATAACGGATATTTCTTTTTTGGAACCAAAAGCGGTAACTTTTATTGTATTGACAAGGACGGATATGAAAAGTGGCGTATGTCAATTGGCGCTAGAATCGAGACGACTCCTGCAATAGCTTTTGGGAAGGTATTTTTTGGAGGTTATAATGGAACATTGTATGCAGTTGATGTTGATACTGGTGAGGAAGTTTGGAAAACGCCAGTTGAAGGTGGATTACTGTCGCCTCCAGTGGTTGCTTCTAATGGGGTTCTTTATGAAGCAACTACTTCTGGCATGCTTTACGCATTAAATGTAACAGATGGTAGGGAATTATGGACTTACACACTTGACGCTGGGGTCACGGCTAGTCCAGTACTGGATAATGGATATCTTTTTGTGGTAGATTCAAATGGAAAGATATATGCATTCGCTAATGGTTATTCGGTTACATTCCATGAAACAGGCTTACCGTCTGAAACAGTTTGGAATGTTACCCTAGGTAAGGAAATAAGCATTTCAAACACTAATACTAACACGTTTTTGATGGCAAATGGCGTTTACCCCTTCAATGTAAGTAAACTTTACGGGTATGCTCCAACTCCTTCATCAGGTTACGTGACGGTTAATGGAGCTGACGTGAATGTTTCGATTGTCTTTGTTCCAACTTGGAAATTGCCGTCTGCACCTAAAAATCTGAAAGCTACTGGAAGTGTGGGTTCAATTGTGCTGCATTGGGAACCGCCAGAGGATTCTGGAACTCCGCCGGACTTTAATGGTTCAGGTATTGAAGCTTACTGTATTTACAGAAGCACCACAAGTGATTCAGAGCAATATTATGATATGGTTGGAGGAACCACTTTCGTCTACACAGACAGTTCCGTGAACCCAAACACTTTATACTTTTATAAAGTAACAGCTGTGAATCCCGTTGGTCAAAGCGGTTTTTCAAATGAAGCAGGAGCCATAGCGATATTTTACACAGTGCCCTCACCACCACTCAACTTGACGGCAGTGACTCAAGGAAGCAGCATATACATTGAGTGGGAGCCGCCAGCATCAAACGGAGGAACCGGAATTACTGGGTACATTCTCTATCGTGGTGCGAGTCCCGATTCCATTGTATTGTATGTAACCCTACCTGGCAATGTTACATACTATGAAGATACAAACTTTGCGCCATCTCAAGTTTACTATTACAAACTTACAGCGACAAACAATGTGGGTCAAAGCAATCCGTCAAATCTTGCAATAGCTACTGCTCCGCAGAATCCTCCTCCTTTTGATTGGATTGATTTCTTCGTAAAAATTTTTTGGCTATTAATTGGGGCAGTAATCACCGCAATTGTTAACCTCTCTGTCAGAAAGTTGCGCAAGCGCAGGAAGACGTTCAGCCTATCGAAAGAACAAGCAAGGGAAAAGTTACGCAAAGTAAATTATAAACTTTAATGGGGTTTAACCAAATTTTCTTTTCAGTAGTTTTCTTATTTCTCGAAATTCGGATTTTTTATCTCGTATCTCTTTTTTGTTCTGTTGCTCAGCTATAGCCCTTATTGTTTGCTCTTTTATCTCTGTTTTCTGGAAATACTCATCGATAGCTTTATTGGTTTGCTCTATGACATGTTTAATCCAGTCAAGCTTTTCTTCCATATTGTCAAGTGTTGTAATTAATCTAAGTTTATTACCAACTATCGCAAGTTTTCTATCCCATACATCCCTGCTAGATCTCCATACACGCTCAAAAATATCTTGCCAAACATAATTAGGTGTAGAATCTAGAGGCAACTCAATTATATACGTATTAGAAAAGTGATGATCTTTGCTTACCGACATTTTTTTGCTGCTAGGTACGATATTTACATGTTTTTTCAACTTTGCCAATGTGGAAATTACTTCGCCTAACCGGGATGTTGTATGCAACCTTAAGGCAATTTGTTCAAAAGCAAGCACAGCATCCATTTTTAACTTGTCTTCCTTGATCACTTTAACTTTTGATAAACAACTTGGACAAGTAGCAAAACTAGCTTTTCCCTTATAATCCCATTGGTGTTTACACTTTGGGCATTCAATTTTGGTCATAGGTTACGCCTGCAAATGGTAGTAGTAGTGGTAGTAAAGTTTAAATAATTTGCGGTGGAAGTATAGGGAAGCGGCAGGTTGTTAAGCCCTCTAAAGTGGCACCAGCATGAAGGTTTACAACAAGAGGCCAACACAAACGCAGAAAATATTTGTTGAGGGGGCAAAATTCTTAAGGCTTTTAGCACAAAATTTTGGAGGACTACTTTATCATGGCTCAAAAGTTTTCGCGCTCTAACATGCGGGATGCCGTCCTTGCAGCTTCTTTCATGTTTTTTAAGGTTAAAGGAATAATATTGCCATCAGATATCGCGAAAATATTTGGCTTTAACGATGGCACAGTGCGATATATTATTCTGAAGCATCCAGAGTATTTTATGGTCATAAAACGTTCCCGTATTATAGCAGAGCCTGCGCCACTTTTGCTTGCTATAGGTCCCAATTTGGTTCAACATTATGGTCCCGTGTTACTTCAGAGAGTTAACTTCAAGTTGTCAAGATTGATTGCTGTCTATGAAGAAGATTTGCATAAAATAAAGCCTCAACTTGAGGAGTTGATTTGTCTAGCACGCTCCGTGGCTCAGCACTGGCAAAATATGCTTTTTGAACAAAACCGTAAACGTTAGTTGTTTCTTCAGTAAGGCGTTAACAGTTAAATCTGCTCGACTAAAAATTGCTGATATCAGTAAAGATTTGCTGATTTGATTAAAAAACCAGTGATATGAATCATTATGCTTCGCCACATATTCAAATAGCAAAGAGGGATTAAAATGGTAAGGATATTTGTATTTTCTGAAGTCTTTCCAAGTTTCCGTGAAAATGCAGCCGTCATTAATGATAAAAGGAGTAGGTTTGAAGTTGGAAGAAAATGAAAAAGAAAGCATAGGAGAAAATGAAGAAAAGAATGCAGATTATTATTATCAGAAGGCAAACTTTTTCTATGAACATGGCGAATTTGAGAAAGCCATAGAATTGTACACTAAAGCTATAGCATATGCACGCAGCGATGATCCAGTCTACAAGTATTATAATAATCGTGGGCTTTCTTATGCTTGCCTCGAAAAATATCAAGAAGCACTTGCCGACTTTTCAAAGGTTCTAGAACTTAAACCCAATTTTGCAGAAGCATGGTACTTGTTGGGCTTAGCTAAAGAGTATATGGGGAATCTGCAGGAAGCAGTTGAAGCCTATGAAAAAGCTTTAGAATTAAATCCAGACTTCAAGGATGCACAAAACCGCAAAGAATTAGTCTTGTCTAAAAAACGCAAGAAGTATTCTGGTCTCATATCAAGGGCAAGTTCATCCGAAACAAGTTCGTACGGGCAAGCCTGGATTCCGGAGCAGATAAAGAAATTGATGAATGATGGCGATTATTCTGGTGCACTTGAACTTGCAGAAAAAGCTTTGCGCGATGATCCAGACAATTTTCATTTGCTCTTGCTTAAACGAGTAATAGCAGGAAAAATCGGTGTATGGCATGAGCTTTGTGGATTAGAAGAAATCATAGACATGTTTGACATGTTAATCATAAGCCGAATCAAGAATTCAGATCATCCTTTGTATAAAGCCAAGATAGCACAATCTTCAACAGGTATAATACTACATGGTCCACCTGGCTGTGGCAAAACTGCCCTAACTATGACTATTGCCAAAAAAGAAGGAATTCAGATTATTGAAATAGTTCTATCAGAAATATTAAACATGTGGGCTGGCGAGTCAGAAAAGCGCCTTACCCAATTGTTTGAAACTGCAAAAGAAATGGCCAGAAATGGCAAAATTGTCATAATATTCATTGATGAGTTGGACGCCCTCGGTATCGCCCGAAGCGTGACGGTTGAACCTGGCGAAAGTTCATGGAGCAGAGACCTCAGAAATACCCTACGTAGACTATTGGACGAGGTGGAAAACATTCCAAATATTATAGTTGTTGGTGCGACAAACTACCTTTGGTCAGTAGATTCGGCATTAAAAAGAGATGGTCGCTTAGGAACATGCATAATTTATGTACCTCCACCCGATACAAAAGCGCGTAAAGAAATTTTCAAGCTGTATTCGCGAGAAACTCCAGGACATGAAAACATAGACTTTGATGAATTGGCAAGAATCACGCAATGGTTCAGCCCAGCTGACATCAAAAAAGTTTGCAGGAAAGTACATTTTGAAATTGCAAGAAAAATAATCAAAGAAGGACAGCATGCAGCAGTGGCTACTACAGAAGATTATAAACGTCAAATCCGAACAGAGTTTCCGACAACTCTCGAATGGATCCGTGCTGTTGCCAGAGCATGGATCGAAGGCAAAATCCGAGAAGATGAACTTGACTCGAGACTCATAGCTGATATTAATCTTGCAAATCAAAAAGAACCAATCAAAAGAGAGGAGTTAGCGCCGATGGAAAAAAGGGTCAAATACCCGAGAATAGAATACGCTATGTAAGCACAAATTAAAAAGCGCAGCGAATTCAATTGACTAATGAACAACATCTGAAAATAGCATTTAAAGGTGCTGAATACCTCAATAGATGGCGACTAACTTGCAATGAACGCCCATGTTTGTCTGGGGCAAATCTACGTCATGCTGATTTAAGCGGAGCGGATTTGAGTCATGCTATACTTTCTGGTGCCGACCGTTCATATGCTAAACTTCCTTACGCTAACCTTTGTGGAGCTAATCTTCGCGGAGCAAATTTATTCAAGCCGACCTTTCCGAAGCCAAAATTTCAAACACAAGCTTCTGATGCTAACTTTCAATACGCCCGACTTTATCTTGCTGATCTTTCCTCAGCTAATCTAGAGTTTGCAAATTTTACACTGGCTGACCTTTTTAATGCTGACCTAATAGGTTCATCTTTGCGCGCGCGTAAATTTGCGCAAATTTTATCCCTGCGACATCTTCGCAACGTTAATTGTGCTCATTTTAAGCGTAGAAAAACAGATAATGGAAGCTATTTTCTGTTAGTTGCTGTTAACAGAAAAAAGCAAGCTTTTTAATGTTCAAAAATAGAAAAAGAGGGGATTCGCGGGAGAAATCGACAACGTCTAATAGATTTGACCGGACTATACTACCGGAGCTTTTTAGGTTTATTGTTGGTTTTTTGGTATATAGGTGCTTCTTTTTGGTGTTTTTGAAAAGAGTGGGAGAAAAAGTTTGGGGTTGTTATTTTTGGTTTTGTTTTCTTTTGTATAGTAGTGTTGTGAGTGTCAGTGTTATTAGTGTTGTTAGTATTATTTGTAGGGTGAATTCTGGTAATATGAAGGGCAGTGTTATTGTTACTTCTTTGTTTCCGTTCATTAGTACGGTTGCGCTGCTGAAATGTCCTTCGTATTCTGCGTCTATTGTGTATTCTCCAAACTCGTATTCTGTGCCTGTTGCGTTAACGATTTTTCCGAGTAATTTAACTTTTGTCCATTTATCTATTTTTCCAGAAGTAACAGTGGTTCCCTCACTATCCGTTATATTCAATGTAACGTTTGGCACGGGTGTACCTTCTTGGTCTGTCACTGTTATGTTTAGCCACCAGCCAACATACAGTTTAGCGTTGTCATAAACGGTTGCATTTCCAATCGTGATTGTGACGTTGGTTGTTTGAACTCTTGAGTTTCCATATAAGTATAGGTAGAATGTTGTTGTGTCTTCCAGATAGCAATTAGCGTTTTCGTGGGTGCTTGTGGAAATGGCGACGTTTGATCTATAAATTGCCGCTTTTGTTGAACCGTAGAAGTAGAGGCAAGAGAATTCGGACCTTAAGATTGTTATGTTTGAGTAGCCGTAGGTGTTCAGTTGCCATCCGTCAACGTGTGTTTCGATTATTGTAATGTTTGGGGCATGACCAGCAGAGTCAACTTCTACTGTGCAGTTTTCTATAAAGTTCCAGTGGTTTATGTATCCTGGTTTTAAATCTAATATTGTGGCGTTTATGGAAGACACCGTTATGGTTATCCAATCGTTTACTGTGCAGTTCGATAAGATGCATTCTGCGTTGTTAAAAAGTGCAACAGTTCTGTCTATTGTGCAGTTTGAAGCATAGACTTTCGCGAAACTATAAACGTATAGGTTCCTTAGCAGTGTCGAGTTGGTGATGTCTGCTGATGAATAGTGCATGAAAATTAATATGTAGGCGTTCGTTAATAGGCCATTAATTGTTGCTGTACTATTGTTTTCGAAGTTTATCATGAATGAATAATCTGATGTTATGTTGCTGTTTTCCACTATCAGTCTAGCGTTTCCTCGAAATGTAATTGTGAACTGGTCAGAGTATGTTTGTGTAAGGTTTATCCATGCGTTACGCAAAATCAAGGTCGCGTTTTCTTCAGCGATTATACTTCCATTGAGGTTAAGTAATCCATAAATACACAGGCATTCGTTGTCTTTGAGGGTTATGTCTCCGTCATAGCTTGCTGGATAATTGCAGAATATGTTTAGTGTTACTTCTATTTCCACATTGTCATACATTTCTACTGGCGTTGAATTCGAGCAGTCAGCATAACAAGTCACAATTTTATATGCTCCAGTCCAATAGAAGCCTGTCTCGTTGGCGAAACCCTTCATCAGCGTTAATCTAGCGCGTCCATCCATTCCAGTTAGTTTTGAATCGGCTAGAGCGTTTTCAATGTCATAGGCAGTCACGTTTGCTGATGGAATGTCTTGTCCAACGAGGTCTGTCACGTGGGCATCAAGGTAGTAGTAAATGTAGGCAATGGAATTGTTGTATGCTGCTCCGTTAATTGCTGTTGTGTTAATGAGCCATGCCTTTGCATCCTCATATAATGTTGCATTAGTAATAACTGAATCATAAATGTAGCACTTCGCATTTCCATACGCTTCTGCCTTGATTATCTCGCAATTTGAAATCGTGACTTCAGAGTTTACGCCAGCGAAGAATTCATCATAGATTTCTGCGTTGCTTATAGTAGCCTTCGAATTACCATAAAGGAAAACATAATTTAATGTAGCATTTGTCACGTGTAGGATTGCGTTATTGTAAAGGTATATGAGCCAAAACTCGGATTCCGTGATGTTGGCATAAGAGGAGTCAAAGAAGTGGAAAATGACATTTTCGGGAGTAGCTGCTAGATTTGTCTCCATCGTGCTGTTGCCGTAAAAGTCCAAAAATAGAGGATACCCGTTTCCTGCTATACCGCTATTATTTTCCATTATGAGTCGTGGGTTTCCATTAGCTGGATGCATAAGAGTTATGTTAAATTGGTTACTATATTGTTGTGTGAAGTTTATGCCTCCATTGTTACGTATTATAAGCGTAGCGTTCTCTGTGATGATGATGCTGCCGTTTATGTGTAAAATTTGATTGTCAATTATGGTTACGTTGTTTCCGTTAAGTATCAAGTCTCCATTGTAGAATATGTCTTCAGCTCTAACTGATGGGACATCTCTGTGCACAACCACCATCAAGGACAGAAAGAGAAATGCTATGGCGGAGAGTGCAGCATATTTTTTCATTTTTTCACCCGTTTCTAATTTCTCCAGTGTTCAAAATTTCCGTTATATATGCTTTACGTACCTGTACTTCAAAATGCCTATTAAAACAGTTTTCCGAGAAAAATGGTTAAATTTTTGAGAAAAATTGGGGTTTAAGGTTTAGTATTCTTCGCTTTCGCCTTCTCCTGGCGGTTTTTCTGGTCCTTTTTCTTCTTTTGGCTTCGTTGCGGCTATAACATCGTCTATGCGCAGTATCATCGAAGCGGATTCTGCTGCGGATTTTACTGCTTGTTCTTTTACGACGAGCGGTTCGACTACGCCGTTTTCTCGCATGTTTTCAACTTTTCCAGTGAAGACGTTTACGCCCATGTGGGCACCGTCTTTCTTCTCATGGTTTGCCCTAAGTTCTACGATTATGTCTATTGGTTCTAGTCCAGCGTTTTCCGCCAGCGTCTTCGGTATTATTTCTATGGCGTCTGCGAAGGCTTCTATGGCTAGTTGTTCGCGTCCGCCGACTTTTGTTGCGTAGTCGCGTAGTTCCTTTGCTATTTCGATTTCTACTGCGCCTCCGCCTGCTACGATTTTGTTGTTTTCGATTACGTCTGAGACTACCGATAGGGCGTCTGTTAGGGCTCTTTCTGCCTCGTCAACCATTCTTTCAAGTCCAGCGCGTATTAGTATCGCTACTGAGCGTGGGTCTCTGCATTTTTCTACGAAAATCATTTTGTCTTCGCCTATTTTGCGTTCTTCAACCAGCCCAGCCTCGCCAAGGTCTTGCGGTGTTAAATCGTCCAAGTCTGTGATTATTCTTCCGCCTGTTGCTCTTGCGAGTTTTTCCATGTCTGATTGTTTTACGCGTCTTGCTGCGAGTATTCCTTCTTTTGCGAGGAAGTGTTGTGCCATGTCGTCGATGCCTTTTTGGCAGAAGACTACGTTTGCGCCTGAGGCCTTTATCTTGTCTACCATTTCTTTGAGCATTTTTGTTTCTTGGTCTAGGAAGGCTTTCATTTGTGTTGGGTCGCGTATGCGGATTTCTGCGCTGAACTCTGTTTTTTCAATTTCTAGTGGGCAGTCCAGTAGCGCTATTTTTGCGTTTTCTATTTTTTTGGGCATTCCTGTGTGGACGACTTCTTTGTCTATTATTAGGCCTCTGACGAGTTGTGATTCGAAGAGGCTTTTTCCAGTTTTCTTTATTATTTGGATGTTGTCTATGTCGGCTATCATGCGTTCTCCGCGTTTTTCTGCTATTTGCTTGACTGCGTCTATGGCTATTTCTGCTAGGTGCTCTTTTGCTGGTCCGACGGCTTTGCTTGACATTGATGTTAAGGCTACTTTTTTGAGTGTTTCTTTGTCTTCGATGTCTACTGGCGTGGCGATTTTGTTTATTACTTCGATGGCTTTTTGGGCTGCTTTGCGGTAGCCGCTTACAATTATTGTTGGGTGAATGTTTTGGTCTAGGAGTTCCTCGGCCTTTTTTAGTAGTTCGCCAGCCAGAACCACGGCGGTTGTTGTTCCGTCACCGACCATGTCGTCTTGTGTTTTTGCTATTTCTACCATCATTTTTGCGGCTGGGTGTTCCACTTCTATTTCGTCTAGTATTGCTGCGCCGTCGTTTGTTATTGTGATGTCGCCTAGGCTGTCGATGAGCATCTTGTCCATTCCGCGTGGTCCAAGAGTTGTTTTTAGTACTTCGCCTATGATGCGTGCTGCCATTATGTTGTTTCTTTGGGCTTCTCTTCCTCGGCTTCTGGTTGTTCCTTCTTTTAGGATGAGTACTGGCTGTCCTGACTGTGTTGTTGTTAAGTAAGCCATACAAGTTTCCTCCAATTATTTTAGAATGTTTTCAGCTATTCCGATAACCAAAATGCGCTAAAATATAAACTTTTACCCAGTTTTTCGGCGGAACATATGCCTTTTCTGTAACAGTTAAATTTATGGCTTGTTTGGATATTTTTGAGGGTTTGCGTTATGCGGGTTTCGGTGCGTTTCTTTACTAGTCTTCGGGAGTTGACTGGTAAGCGAGAGGAAGTCTTGGAATTTTCTGATGCTGAGCGTGTTACTGTTGATGTTGTGCTTAAGCGTTTGGCTGAGCGTTATGGGAAGGGTTTTGTGGAGTACGTTTATGATGCGAATGGCGCGGTTAAGGGTTTTCTGCAGTTTCTCGTTAATGGTAGGAGTGCTTCGACGTTGAGGGGTTTGGAAACGGAGCTTTCTGATGGTGATGTTTTGGCTATTATTCCGCCTGTTGGTGGCGGATAAGCGTTTGTAAATTATGGCGTTTGGGTGTAAATGGGAAATATGCCAGTAGTTTGCGGCAAGTGTCATGAGCGTAGGGCTGAGGTGCACATTTCCTATGCGCGGTTGAGTTTGTGTCCTGAGTGTTTTTTGCAGTTTTTTGTTAGGCGTTTGAGGCGTGTTGTTGAAGATTTTCGTATGTTCGGCGAGGATGAAGTGGTTGGCGTTGCTGTTTCTGGCGGTAAGGATAGTGCTGCGCTTTTGCATGGTTTGCGTCAAGCGTTTCCAAGTTTGCGGCTTTTTGCGTTTCATGTGAATCTTGGAATTGATGGTTATTCTGAGCATTGTCAGGCGAAGGCTGAGGCTTTGGCGAAAATTTTGAGTGTTGATTTTCATGTTTTTGATTTTCAGAAGGAGGTTGGCATCAGCGTTGGGGATTTCAGGCGTACTGTTTTTAGGGGTAAGGTTTGTTCTGCTTGTGGGACGCTTAAGCGTCATGCTTTTGATGAGCTTGCGCAGAGAGTTGGCGTTAAGGTTTTGGCTACTGGGCATAACATGGATGATGTTGCTGGTTTTATGCTTAACAACTTCTTTTCTGGGCAGTGGAGTCAGCTTGTGAGACTTAAGCCTGTTTTGCAGCCGTCGATGCCGAATTTGACGGTTAAGGTTAAGCCTTTGATCAAGTCGCCTGAAAATGAGAATTTGCTTTATTGCTTGTATGCGGATATACCTTTTCGTGAGGTTGAGTGTCCGTTTGCTAGGGGTACTAGGACGCGTGAAAACGCTTTGCTTTTGAATTCTTTGTCGCGGAGCAACCCTTACTTTAGGCATCAAGTTTTGAGGAGTTTTTTGAAGCTTTTGCCTTTGCTTGAGAAAGCTGTTGAGAAGCCAGCGCTTGTTCCGTGTAGGAATTGTGGTTTTCCTTCGCTTACTGGTGTTTGCGCTTACTGTAAGCGTGTTGCTCTTGCGAGGAATGTTTCGCGTGGGAAAACCTAACATTTTTTGGCGTTTTTTCAACGCAATAGTGACCTAGCCCCTCTAGATTTTTGCGGTGTCAATTCTGTGCAGTTTTGCGCTGTTGGAATTGGACGTTCCGCTATAGGTTTTTAGGCTTGTTTTGTCCTTAGTTTATTTTTGATTTTGTTATGGGTAAATGTGGGGTTTGTGGCGAGAGTTCGCCTACTATATCTGATGGTGTTGGCGTTTGCCTAAAGTGTATTAGGGAGAAGCCTCAGCAAGCCTTAGAAGTTACTAGGCGTGTGCATGCCGAGAGCCGTGCGGGTTTTGGTTTGCCTGCTGAACCGCCTAGGGACTCTGGTGGGCTTGCTTGTGGTGTTTGTGCTAATAACTGTGTTATTGGTGTTGGTGGGTGTGGTTTTTGTGGTTTGGTTTGGAATGTTGGTGGTCGATTAGTGCGTTTTGGCGGTACAGTGGAAAAGGGCGTTTTAGAATGGTATTATGATGGTTTGCCGACAAACTGTGTTAGCTGGTGGTTTTGTCCTGGATGTACTGGCGCTGGTTATCCACGTTTTGCTTATGCGCCAGAAGCCGAATATGGTTATGCGAATTTGGCTGTTTTTTACGGCGCTTGCAGTTACGATTGCCTTTACTGTCAGAATTGGCATTATCGTCGCTTGTCCGTGAAGCATAAGCCAGTCTTAAGTGCTTCTGAACTTGCTTCAAAAGTGGATAGGCGCGTTTCGTGTATTTGCTATTTTGGTGGTGACCCTTCACCGCAGATGCCTCATTCGCTTGAGACAAGCCGCCTAGCCCTAGAGAAGGCAAAAGCTGAAAATCGTATTTTGCGTGTTTGCTGGGAAACGAATGGCTATATGAACCCGAAGTTTGCTGAACGTGCAGCGGAGTACGCGCTTGAAAGCGGCGGCAACATAAAATTCGATTTGAAAGCGTACGGCGAAACGTTGGCGATAGCCCTATGCGGAGTATCCAATAAGCCTTCACTGGAAAACTTTCGATTAATAGGAGAAAAATACTATAGCAAGCGTGAAGAACTGCCAATGCTAACGGCTAGCACACTTCTCGTGCCAGGCTACGTAGACGCGGAAGAAGTGGAACAAATAGCGCAGTTCATAAGTCAAATAAACCCGAACATTCCGTACACGCTTTTGGCTTTTTACCCATGCTACGTGATGAATGATTTGCCAACAACAAGCAAAAAACAAGCTATGGAATGCCAAAAGGCAGCACAAAAACACCTAAAAAACACACACATAGGAAACATACACCTATTGTCCTAAAGTTTTTACATTGTCTGGCATTCTTTGCAGAGAATTTTTTTCTTAAGAAGCCCCATGCTTGTTGCACAATTTACGCACACTTTTCTTCCACATTTACTGCATATGCGTACGTGTTTTTGGCTAAAGGTCTTTTTGCATATTGGGCAGGTCAAATGGCAATCATTGCAAATGAATAAGCCACAGATTTCGCATTTTGACAATGTGTGTTCTTTGCAGTAAATTCTCTTGCAACTTTCGCAAGAAATTCCATCTTCTTCACAGAGCCACTTTCCACAAATTGGGCATTCAAATACATGCGAATCACACAATGCTTGACCACAAACCTCACAAACGGCAACATTTTCCTTCTTTAAAAATCCAATGTGTTTTGGGCAGTATCTTATTGTATCTTCTAAAACCGTTCCTGAGTATGCCAACATTTCTCTGGAGTATGTTTTATTAACCGCCTCAAAAGTTATGTCCCATCTTGGAACAAAAACTAATGTTCTACCTTTTATATTAATATCTCTAACCTTAGGAGTGTGCTTAATTCTTTTGTGTTCTGGAAAATATTCGTCCTCCATATTTTTTGAAGTGTACTCAATCACCTCTGTATTTTTTTGAATAATATACTCTAATGCTGATTTGTTAACAGAACGATAACCGACGGATGGCTGCAATACTCTAACTTTGTACTCTTCTCGCACTTCTATATTATATTCTTTGATAAATGAACTGTTTTCCAATTCTTCGCATAATATTTTACTTCTTCGACTTTCTTCTCTTGCTTCTTTCGAAAGAATTGTTTTCAATGCGCTTGAAATTGTGTGAATACCTTTTACGGGAGGTGGATTAAGGACAGTTCCATCTAGTCCATCGATGAAAACTTTGCCTGAATCCTTGAAAGTGTGAATTCTTTTTGTTGGGTCTTTCACTCTTGCATAATAGGAATAGGAAATTACAAAATAGGGATGATATGATAACATTCCATATGCCTTAACTTTTTCCTTATTTCGTAACTCTATTTCTGTTGCTTTTGAGAAGCTAACCCTTAAAGGAAGAGCGTTTTTTACCGTTATGCTTTTTCCAATAGTTGCATATTCTGCTCTACCAACGCTAGTCGCCCAATATTCTTCTTTAAGAAAATCGGAATCCCATCTATCAATGTTGTAGTATTCAGCAAGTCTTTCTGCATCTTCTGTGAATCCTGCAAATGACACAAATATTCCATTCCAGTTTCTACCTAAATCTTCAAGCGTGTCATGGAATTTCTGGATATTTTCCTTTCCAACTGGTTTATTCCAATTTTTGCATTCAACAGCTTTGGTAATGCTGCCTTTTTTGGCTATTACGTCAATCTCATGTTCAATTCCACTTATGCCCTTGATTCTTTCTCGAGTCTTGATCGCATAGCCTCTTGCCTCCAATATCTTTGCTACACATTCCTCCATTTTTTTACCAAGTTCGTATATTGCCGATTGGGTTCTTTCATCTATTTCATGTGAAATGAAAGCCTCTTTCTCCTTTTGTTCTCCAAGATTTATGCCACAATTAGGACAAAAATTTGGATTAGGAATTTGAAGTTTTGCACCACAATTCGGACAAGAGTTCGGCAACGCTCTTCCCGAGTAATTTTTCTAAATCAGTCCTATTTAAAATTAAATTAAGAAAGGTCATCAATTGTTAAGTTTTCAATTGTTTTCTCTCCCATTTTTCTGCGTTTTCGAACCATAGTTCAAATGCTTCTTTGAAATTCTTTAACGCTTTGTCAATTGTTTTGCCTTGGCTAGCAACTCCAGTTATCGGGTCTATAGCTACATACCATTCGCCTTCCTTGTGTATAGTAACACTAACCTTCATCGCTAACACCCACAAAACAATAAGTGGCACAGAATTTTATTAAATGTTTCACGCTGTCCAGTGTGGTGTTTTCTTTTTCATTATGTTTATGTATTCATTAAGTGCTTCTTGTTCTTCAGCTGTCAGCTTATCCATAAACGTTGTCTGTAAAGCTTTCGCGTGTTGTTCTGGCACCTTCGCGTACAATATGTCTTTTTCGAATATGTGTCTTCCAACCATTGGTTTGTCTAGGCTTATGGCGACTTGCATTCCTTTGCTTGCTTCTGATAGGGCTTGTCCCTTCTCTTGGATTTGCAGTATTTCGCCGACTTCCTCGCCATCCTCGCCCCTTATTAAAGCCAATTTTGGCTTTATCTTTCCCGCTAGCACTTCGACGCCCACTATTGCTGGTTTGGCTCTTCTGAAAACGTAGCCTTCCAAAATGCGAATCTTCGCTGGCTTAACCATATTTGCAAATTCTTGCTCAATCTTTGCTTCACTTTGCGCCTTAAGCCAAGACAAGTAATTATCTATCAAATGATAAATTATACGCTCTTGAAAAATCTGTACGCCTTTATTTTTTGCTTCTTCTTCAGCGTCTGGCAAAACCTTAACGTTGAAGGCTAAAATAGCCCCGTAAAATGGCTGATGTTCCTTGACGATTGATGCCTCTGTGACTTCACGTTTTGAAACATCTCCAACATCCGCCAATCTTATAGGCACATTGTTACGCTTCAAATGCTCGGCAATAGCCTCCAAAGAACCAAGCGTATCCGCCTTCAAAATCACACCATCCACGTCGGTGGCAATCCTTATACGCTCAATCTCCTCAGAAACAGCCCTAACATAATCGTCAACGCTTTCGCCAGCACCAACAGCATATAAAGGCGCACCCGCCAATGCGCCCTCTAAATCAGGCGCAACAATCTTGACACCAGCAGCGGCAGAAACAGAATCAACCGAAGAAAAACGGTCACGCGGATCCCTAATCTCATCCAAAGGCTTTGGCACCAAAATTGCCCTAATCCGAGTCACGATAGGCTTTTCCTTACCACCAACAACAATCAAATCATCTCTGCGCAAAGTGCCATCATAAATAATCGTGTTAAGAGTCAAACCTAGACCAGGTTCCTCTTTAACCTCCAAAACCGTGCCTTTAGCTGGGCCCTCAGTTGTTTGCAAGCGCTTCTTCAAGTACTGCTGCGTCAAACCCACAAGAACCATTAGAAGTTCGGTTATGCCCTCACCAGTCTTAGCGCTTGTAGGCACAATAGCCACGGTCTTCGTGAAATCCTTTATGCGGTCAAAACGGTCCGACCTAAAGCCCAAACGCGAAAAAACCCCAATAATGTCGTAAAGCCTATTATCCAAATCCTCACGCACATAAGGGTCCTGCATCTGATAAGCCTTCATGAAAGGCATGTCTGGAAGCGACTTCCACCCTGGAATACGGTCAATCTTGTTAGCAGCAACAAGAAAAGGCGTCTTACGCGCCTTCAAAATCTCAAGACACTCGTAAGTCTGCGCCTCAAAACCACGCAAAACATCAATAACGAGAATGGCGATGTCGGCTACGCTTCCACCACGCTTACGCAAATTCGTAAAAGCTTCATGCCCAGGCGTGTCAATAACAAGTAGCCCAGGAATCTCAATTTCACCCTTAACCATCGACAACAAAGGACCGACAAGCTGCTTAAGCGTGTCAACTGGAAAGAAACTAGCGCCAATATGCTGCGTTATTCCGCCAACTTCCCTAGCCTGAACGCTTGTCTTGCGAATCTTATCTAAAAGCAAAGTCTTTCCAGTATCCACGTGACCGAGAACGCAAACAATTGGCTGACGAATAGACATGGCAAACACTCCATTCGCATGATGCTCTTCAAAAATAATGCAGCAATACCCTAATAAACACTTTTAAGCACATGCGCTCCACTAGACTTTTGGTGAAAAGTTTGCCATACTGCTCAAAATGTGGAGCGAAACTGAAAGATGAAGACAAATTCTGCTATGCCTGCGGCGCCCCAGTCGCCAAAATTACAAGAGAAGAATTCTCTGTTTCCGCAGACGACCTAATCGAAAGAGTCAAGCAACTCTTACATGAAGGAAACATCACAAGAATAATAGTTAAAGACGAGAAGGGAAACGTGCTTTTGGAGATACCCGCAACAGTTGGCGTTATTGGCGCTGTTTTGGCTCCTTGGCTTGCAGCCCTAGGCGTAATAGCCGCACTAGTCACGAAATGTAAAATCGTCGTGGAGAAAAGGGAATAGCCGCTTAACGCTTAAAGCCTTACTCTGTCTTGGCAATCATCAAAAACAGTCCCAAGACAAGTATGAATACTGATAAGAAACCGAAAAGCCACGTGTAACCTCCCAAACTTGATATGCTCGTGAACGTGTAATAACTTGTGAGCGCACCCACAATGAGCAACAGCACTCCGAAAAACTTTTCAGCCAACTTTAAGCCGAAACCGCCGCCTTCTTCACTCATAGCAGACCACCATTTCGCCAAATGTTTTACATCATAAACGTGAACGGTTATTTTAAATTTCCCTTTTCGCCTATCGTGTCTCTTCAAGTTTCGCCGGCAAATACTCGTCAACGATGTATGTTAACCCGTATCTGCTGAAAGCCTCCTGCTCCGCCTTCCTCTTAATCTTCATGAAAGTTTTGATTTCCCTCTGCCACAGCGGGTCCTTATAGCGTGGGTCCCTCTGCAACTCGTAAAGCCTCTTCATGTCCACGTCATCCAACGGGTCTGTTGGCAACTTGTAATTAACAATGTCAGTCGCCCATACTCCGCTCCACTTGGCGTCCGGCGTGTTCAACTCGCGTAAGTGCGCGGCGTTTGCAGAACCAGAAATTATGACCATTGCAATGTGCATTCCCCATGGGTCGCCGTCCGTGAAAATGTAGACTGGAAGCTTGAGCTCGTTGTTTAATCGCCTAATGAAATGCCTTGTAGCCCTCGGCGCCTGACCAGCAGTCAAAACAAGTATGGCGTTAAACTTCTTGTGCACGTTCTCCTCTATGAAACGCGTGAACAAACCGCCTTTCTCTATGGCAATAACCTTGTCTGCCGTTGTTTTAACAAATTCGGCTGAAGTCAAGGCTGGTCCAATTAGAACACCGTCTGGATGCGATGTTAAGTTTAGGGTTCTTCCCTCATAGCCTGGCACAGTGTATTCTATTGTTAGGTCTCCGAAAACTGCTGAGCGCTCTTCTGGGAAAATGTTGAAGTCTTCCCTTGAAAATCCTAGGACTGTTTCTAGGTCGGTTATTATGTTGTTTGACTCCTGCTGGTCTGTGAACGTCATTTCGTAGGCTTGTGCGGAATAGTAAACGTCCCTCAAGGTTGAGGTTTTCCTCTGTGACGTTAGCTCGTGTGAGAAGGCTGCCGCCCAGACCAACTGCGTGAATGGTTTTATGTGGCGGATGTTGCGTGTGCTTCTTCGTATGCGCCTATCGCCCAAAACGAACTGCCTCAAATTCGGGTCATAATAAATGTTTTCTATTGAGCGGCTCGGCATATCCACCGTTGGAAAATGTCCACTATCCATCTGATTGTATATTCTTAAACCAAAATTCTGCAAGCTTGTCAAAACTTCTTTTCTCTTCTCCATTATGCTGCTCTTAAACTTCTTCTGCTCCAAACTTTTCCACACTCCTTAAAAGCTTTTCAATGTCTGGGAGCCTATCCTTACCAGCCAACTTGGCTGAAAACTGGGCTATTTTTGGAAGGTATTTGCTGAAGACTCCCAAGCGTTTCTTCTGCCTATCCACATGCTCCCGCTTTGTTAGGAAATGCTGAAGCTGACGGGCAACCTCGCGCAGTCCGTTTGCAACTTCCCTCCGCACTTCTGGTCGGTCGGCGATAAACTCTTTCCCAACAGTCTTGTATGGCACTTTTGTGCTGCATATGTGCACAAGTATGGCGATTGGCATGTCAGGTGTAACCTTGTATCTGCGCCAGTTCATGGCGTTAATCACTTTGACTGAAACGTCGCTTGCCTCGTCGTAAAGCAGTGGAATGCGGTTTGCGAAACGGTAAATTATGAAGTTTCCCTTCTTTGGGATTTCTCCGCCATAAGCGATGCCAACCTCAACTATGAATGGATGTCCAGCATATGTTGCTGGCTTACGCTGGTGCACAGCCACAAACTCGGGTTTCAGCTCCTTCAATATTCCCATTTTCAACAGTTCTTCGCCCAATGGTGAAAGGCAACTTGCATCTGGCGGGAGGAAATCCTTAAACTTCTTGAGCATCTGCATTAGCCTAACTATTTCTTCGTGCGAAAGTTTCTTTGGGTTCTTGGATGGGCTTATATTGCTGAACTCAAGAAACTTTTGCGCGGTTATTTCTCCAACCCTGTGGAAATGGTTTTTCAAAAAGTCAAGCATGTTCTTGTGAGGCGTAACATGTATGAGTCTTTGAAGAAGCTCCACGTCAACGCCATATGGGTGTGGCAATGTTTCTTTTGGGGGTTCAGGCATTTCCTTTGTAACTCTTGTGAACTTGTACAGTCTTCCCTTCGGGTCTACGAAGGTTAGGTTCGCATATGGATTAACAAGTGCTGTCTGTTTGAAATAATCCAAAATTTTGGGCATAGCCCTCAAGTAGTCGCCTTCGAGGCAAAATTCGACTATTGTGCCCCGCCATCCTTCTTTGTTCAAAAACACTTTCCTATCGACTATTATGGGGCGGTTACGTTGAATGTCAATCATGAGCTTATACATATAAATTCTGGACATGCCAGTGCTTGATACTATGCAGGCTGGCTGGTGCGTGGTAATCTGTCCATACAGTATTGCCATTTTTCCGCCTAAGCCGAATGTTCCTCTCTGCTGTTTCAGCTTGTATTTTGAGCCGAAAAGCACTTGTCCAAAGGCTGATGGTATGTGCCTCGGCGGAACACCAGTGCCGTTGTCTTCCACTCGTAATTTGTAGATTTGGGTTTCTTTGCTTGCTTCGCCTTCAAAAGAGAGTCGCACATAAATGTCTGGTGGCACTTTTATGCTCTCGGCAGCGTCAAGCGAGTTTTCGACGAGTTCTCTTATTGCTGCGAATATGGCTCTTGACGGGTTTGTGAAGCCCGCTATGTCTCTGTTTCGATAGAAGAAGTCTGAAGCGCTGATTTCTTCGAAGGTTACTTGAGCCACGTTGAGCTTCACCAACGCGTTTCTATTGCTTTTCTAGGATAATGTTTTGCCCACACTTTAATTTAACTACGCGCAAATGGCGTTTCTCACCTATCTTCTAAAGGGAGAAGGCAGCAAATCCTCGAGGGTCTTTACTTTAACAGTTTCAAACAAGACTTCTCCGTTTTCCACTTTTGCTGTAACAATTTTAATTTTGGATTTTTCGGCAAAATCTGAAATGTACTGTAAACAAGCGCCACATGGCTTTGGGTCTTCGCTGTTTTCTTTTTCCATAACTAGTGCCACCGCCTTAATCCTTCTGTTTCCATGAAGGACAGCGTGGTTGACGGCGCATCTTTCAGCGCATATGCCAAGCCCGGAAATCCAACTCTCAACATTGCATCCATCATAAATTTTGTCGTCTTCGCCAATCACGGCGGCGCCAACCCTAAAACCCCAAAGTACATACGCGTTGTAAAGCGCTTTTGCAGCAGCCTCTAAAAGCATTTTTTCCTCTTTTCTAACATTAGCCATGAAATCATCACTCCTTTTCCAATGAACGAATGTAATAGTATTCTCCAATCTCCTTTTGAAACTTGTCAAGCTTTGAACCTTCCTTATTAACCCTAGGTCTCTTAGTCAATGGGTCTCTTCGAAAAGTGACGCCCATTTCTTTCAAGAACATGTTCATTCCATCCCTTAGGGTTGTCGGCGAGTTTGCAAAGCCTTTGACTCCTGGTTCTCCAGTGAAAACCATGAGGCGGTCTGCGATGAAGTCTTGAGCCACTACATCGTGTTCGACTACGAAGGCTGTTGCGTTGTAGTTTTCAATGACTCTTCGGACAGCCCTAGCCATGTTCAGCCTTTCTTCAACATCCAAGTATGCGCTTGGCTCGTCGAGAAGATAAAGCTCCGCTTGCCTTGACAGGCATGTGGCGATGGCTACTTTCTGCAGTTCGCCACCGCTTAGTTCGTTGACTTTTCTGTCGAAGAGAAAATCCAGTTTTAAGGGGTTAATTATTTCTGTTCTGTACCAGCTTGAGGTGAAGTTCTCCTTTGCTACGCTCATTAGCAGTTCAAGAACTGTTCCCTCGTACTCGGCGGATATGTACTGTGGTTTGTAGCTTACTTTAAGCTCGCCCAATTTTTTGCCATCATCCGCCTCTTCGACTCCAGCAAGAATCTTGACGAATGTTGTCTTGCCTATGCCGTTAGGTCCCAGAATTCCGACTATTTCTCCGCGTTTCGCTTCGCCAGCGTTGGCGACAAGCTTAAACCCCTGGTAAGTTTTTTCGATTTTATCCCATTTCAGCATTGTTTCGCCAGCGCCAAAACTTACAGTCGGCGGCTTCTCATGGAAAATTATCGACTCTTTTCTGAAGCGAACATTCTCGTCTGGAATATAACCCTGCAAGTAAATGTTTATGCCCACCCTCACGCCGTGGACGTTTGAGACCACTCCATAAACACCCGGTTCTCCGTAAAAGATGCATATTTGGTCTGAAAGGTAATCTATTACGGCGAGGTCGTGTTCCGCAACAATTATCGTTTTCCCATCATCTTTTAGGCTTCTTATGGCTTTTGCAACTTCAAGCCTCTGCTTCACATCCAAGTAGCTTGAGGGTTCGTCAAAAAGGTAAACGTCTGCCTCTCGACAGATTGCTGCGGCAACCGCAACCCGCTGGAGTTCGCCTCCGCTTAAAACTTCAAGTTGACGGTTCCAAAGCGGTTTAAGCTCAAGCTGTTCAGCTAATTTTGCCATCCTCCCCCTTTCATCCACCTTTTCTAGGAGTTCTCCAACGTTGCCAGAAACAGCCTTCGGAATTTTATCCACATACTGCGGCTTATGCACAACCTTAAGCTTTCCATCAGCCATCTTCGCAAAATAATCTTGAAGTGTTGAACCCCTAAAATGCTTGATTATTTCCTCCCAACTCGGCGATTCCGCATATCTCCCAAGGTTTAGCTTCACCTCGCCAGAAAGAATTTTTAGAGTCGTTGTCTTGCCGATTCCGTTCTGTCCAAGCAGTCCCAAAACCACGCCCTCAGAAGGTGTTGGCAGCCTGTAAAGTTTGAATGTGTTTTCTCCGAAGCGGTGGCTGCAATCCTTCTCTAACTCGTCTGGAAGGTTAACTATTGATATAGCCTTAAATGGACATTTTTTTACGCATATTCCGCATCCAGTGCAGAGCGACTCCACAATCACTGGCTTTTCGTTTTCGAATTTTATGGCTTCTATGCGGCTTCTAACAATTGGGCAGAAGCGATGGCATAGTCTACCGCAACGTTTTGGCTTACATTTGTCTGCATCTAACACTGCTACTCGCGTCATTGTAGACTCGAAATTGAAGGAAACCACTTGTTGGTTATAAATATGTGCCCCAAAAACAGCCAAAATCAAAATGAAGTTTAATTAAAGAAAAAGCAAAACTGTTTGAAACTGTAAGCTTAAAAGCTTACCATTCTTCCTCTTCCCACTCTTCCTCTTCTTCCCACTCTTCTTCTTCCCAGTCTTCCTCTTCCTCGCGCATTCCCTTTTCACCTCCCAAACTTTTGTCGGTGCGTAGTGAAGCACCACAACAACATTTTAAGCATTTTTCTTCGGCAACTGTCGATAAACGCATCGTCAAAAAAGAGTTTTCACATGCAGCCTACAAACTTTCTTTAACTATTTTCGCAGTTAGCGAAGCCACGGGCTCACGAGTTTCCATAGTGGCATAAGCCCAACATAGATTCGGAGAATTATGCGCAGCGCCAAACCTGCCGTGAGCGTCAACAGCAATTAAACCCATATGATTGTAAACGCCAGTTATCCTCGTATTGACAAGTTTTATGGCAGTTTCAACAGCCTCCTGCGCAGTCTTGCCACTCTCAATGTAGTTGCATACGGTTTTCGCAAGAACAAGCCTTATCGCTACTTCACCTACACCAGTAGCTGAACAAGCTCCGGAACGGTTGTCCGCGTACGTGCCACATCCAATTGAAGGCGAGTCCCCAATCCTTCCAGGAAGCTTAAGTGGAAAGCCTCCAGTTGAGGTTGCGGCTGCAACGTTGCCGTTCTTGTCTAGGGCTACAGCTCCAACGGTTTCAAGTTTAAACATTTCTGGAAAACTCTTTACAAGCTCATGGAGCTTTGGCAACTCGTATTTTCCTTCAAGCAAAGTTTTCTTGTACGCCTCATAATATTTCAGTCTAAGCTCCGTTAACGGGTTTCTCCTTTCAAGATTGTAGGCTTTCGCAAGCATTTCAGCGCCTTTGCCGACAACAAAAACGTGGTCTGTTTTCTCCATAACTATCCTTGCCAAGCGAACAGGGTTCCTAACGTCCCTCAAAAGTCCAGCGGCACCAGCGCCCAGTGTTTTTCCATCCATGACAGAAGCTTCCATCTCAATTTCTCGTTCAATGTTCAAGCTTGAACCGTAACCAGCATTGAATGAACCGTCATCCTCCAAAACAGCAACAGCCTCAACCACGCTGTCAACAGCGCTCCCGCCATCATCCAAAATGTCAAAACCAGTTTTAGCTGCACGCTTAACGCCTTCAAGTCCAGACTGGCTGCGTTCAGGATGCCAAGTTCCAGCGCCACCATGAACAACAATTACGGGTTTGGATGCTTTCAATGCGCGTCCATCCTCCCTTCACTTTTTAGAACAAGTGCAATTGCGTCCCACAGATTTAAGGTTAACGTCTAACAAATTCAAAACAGATAAATCTCTGCAACGAACATTTATCTTTTGGGATGATGTGAGGCGACGGCTAAGAGCCACAAGCTGTGAAAAGGCCACTAACCTGCACTGACCCTTTTTAAACAGCGAAAATCATAATAAAACTGTGTTTTGACTTATATTTGAGGCGGTTTTATGATTCGGGACTTTAACCTTTTGGTCACGACTTCAAGAGGCAATGAGGATGAGTGTTGTTCTGAACTTTGGTATCTTCTCGGCGAAATAGGTGATTCTGCGCCGATTATTGATAAAACTGGTGTTGCTGGTTTGGTTGCAGTAAAAACCATTTTAAATCCGTTTGAGGCTGTGGAAAAGCTGCGCAAAATATTGCGTGAACGCCCATACGAGTTTCGTTACACGCTTAGGGTTATTCCAATTGAAAAGGTTGTCCGCACAGACCTCGGCGAAATCCAAAGGACAGCCACAGAGTTAAGCTCAAAAATAAGCGAGAACGAAACTTTCCGCGTTACCGTGGAAAAGCGTTTTACAGAAACTTCAACGCGAGACATTATTGAAGCAGCTGCGGCTAACATTGAACGGAAAGTGGACTTGAACAAGCCTGACAAAATACTTTTGGTTGAAGTTGTTGGAGGCTTGACTGGAATATCTGTAATAAAGCCAGATGACATTTTAGCCGTCATCAAAGAGAAGGTTTTATAAAAAAGCTAAACTTGTGTTGCCAAAAGCGCCATGCGCTCTATCACAATGTCCGATAAAGCCATCTTCAAATCATCCTTCTCCATAACTGCTTGAAGCTCTAGGTCTGAAATTTCAAAGATTTTTCGGATGTCCTCGATTTTTTCTTTCGTTAACGCGAGAACTTTGTCGTCTCTTTTTGCTTTGGCAAAGCGTATAACCATGTTTAATGCAGACTTTAATGTTTCTGGTTTTTCGTCTATAATTGCCAGCGCTACTTCAGTTGTTTTAGGTTTAATTCCAAGAGTTTCCAACGCCTTTTTTATTTGGCGTTGCGCTGAAGCGTACAACAATGTTTCCATAGCCAAGCTTTTAGAAATGTTCCGCTTGTTTTTGAAGGCTGTTAAGGCATTTAAAACTGCAAAGTAAATGTGCTGCCAACCAGCAACAAAATGAGCATCAAAAAACTGAATTTCCACGCCGAGGCTTTCTCTGCTGAATCTTTTTAGAAACTTTTCTGCATCCTTAATCTTTATGTCTTTCAAACCAGCAATCAAGACGTATTTTCCGAATTCTTCTATGCTTTTTAACATTTTTCTTCCCTAAGCGCTTCCTTCAAAAACTTTTTGACAAGGCGCTTCGGCGCTCCCGCCGCGATAAGCTTTGCAACTTCGCCTTCTATAGGCTTTCCCGTTTCCTTGCATTTCTTGACAATCTTATTGACTGTCTCCTTTGTTTCCCATGGAAAGACAACCCAGCGCCGCGTTTCCCTCTCATAATAGTCTGGTTTCACTATGCTCCAAGGCTTATAATACACCGTGGCAATCTTAACATCCACCGCGCCACTCGCCATCAAATGTTCCTTAACAGCCTTCAAACTTTTACCCGTATCCGCAATTTCATCAACAACAAGCACCCTTTTTCCCGCCACATCCACGGAAACGGGCTGCGTCAAAACAGGCTCGCCCTTCGTTTCAGCCACACCCAAATAGAACTCTGCTCTTACGTTTGCGATGTTTGGATTATCCAGCAAGTCTGATAGAACTCTGGCTGGCGGCCAACCCCCACGCGATACCCCCACAATTACGTCTGGCTTGAACCCGTCTTTTCTTATTTTTTCTGCCAAGTTTAGTAGCATTTTGTATACTAGATTCCATGTTGGAACTTCAAATTCCAAGTTCAAGCCATTTTTCTCCTAAGCATTTTAGTCTGTTCTGTTTGAGAAAATTTCAAAAATAAAAAATTTGGGATTTAAAAGTCTAGTTTATGATTGTGCTTGTGCTTTTGGTTTTCTCCACGCGTAAACGATTGCTGCAATGCCAAAGAACATGAAGCCCAAACCGAAGATTGCAAGCGCCACGGCGTTTATGACCATGGCTTGTGCAAGCGCGTTTGCTTCAATCACTCTTGCTGTGGCATTTGCGTTTATTGCGTTTGCTTCTGCTTGAAGTGCGTCAGCCTCAGCCTTATCTTTGTTCAATTTGTTTTGGTCGTATTCCGCTTTGATGCCTATGTAAACTGTCCATGCTTGATTTATCAAGTTTATTGCCGTTTGATAGTGCTGTAATGAGGCGTTAAACTCGCCCTGCGTGTAATAGTATTGTGCTGTGTTTGACTCTGTTTCTGCTTGAATATAAAGGCTGTAGGATTCAGCATAATCGTCAACATAAGTGCTTACAGTGCTCTTTAGGAGTGAGTATTCCCATGAAGCTTGCGCAGCGTTATACTGTTGCTGCGTGAGAATCGCGAATCGGTCACCATCATATGTCCACGAGCCTTTTACGGTTGCCGGCGTACCCCCGCTTACAGTCGTGTACTCATATTCTATGTAGATTCGGTATCTGTGAGTGAAGAGGTTCGAAGCAGTTGTCGTCGACTCTGTTGTGCCGTTAATGGTGAACAAGTATTCGTCATTGTATTTGATTAAAACGTTTGTTGTTGTGTTGTAGAATTTGTTCCAGTCAAACCAAACGGCAATGTTTTTAACGGTTATGTCCATCGGATGCCCAGTTGTGTTAGTTACGGTGTTCCTAACCCAAACGTTAAATATCCATGTTGTGTTTTCAATGTATGCTATGTCGACGCTACCCAGAAATGCGTCGGACCTGTTTTTCCACACTGGTTTTATCCATGTTGGGGAGCCAACTATGCCTGCGCTTGCTGGCGCAACAAAGGAAATGCACAATATCATTGCCAGTGAGATTACTATTGCCACATATGATTTTTTCATTAAATCACCTTAGAACGTAAGTTTCTTATAATAGGCGATATATAATTTTCGGGACACATGAAGACGTTAGTCTTAAAAGTATAGAGGAAAATGTTTTCTTTCTCCGAAATACACTTATCATATCCTCCACATCTGTAGCGTTTACGATTAGGAGGAGAGTTTAGAAATGGTTTGCGTAATAGAATGCGTGCCGAACTTCAGCACATCTGACACAAAAGTTGTTGAGTCGATAATCAATGAAGTTAGGAATACCAGCAACGCCTTTCTTTTGGACTACACGTTTGACGACTATTATAATCGGCTTGTGGTCTCTTTTGTCGGCGACAAAAAATCTGTGCTTGAAGCCGCCCTAAAAGCCTCTTTTAAGGCAATAGAGCTTATTGACATGCGTAAGCATAAGGGACAGCATCCGCGAATAGGAGCTGTGGACGTTGTTCCATTCATACCAATAAGAAACGCCACAATGGAAGAGTGTGTCCAACTCGCAAAGGAATTCGGCGAAACACTAGCCAACAAATGTAATGTACCCGTTTACCTTTATG
>Ga0078972_1006532_pt1 | contig 27443 bp, 28 predicted proteins | sample YelNatPaOPGAMG01_FD_67568 | JGI IMG/M metagenome (GOLD analysis project Ga0078972, IMG submission 67568) | Hot spring thermophilic microbial communities from Obsidian Pool, Yellowstone National Park, USA - OP-RAMG-01 (SPADES assembly) (version 2) | ecosystem: Environmental > Aquatic > Thermal...
CAGGTTAATGCGTGATGGATGGTTTTACTGGATCTTTAAAAACGGTTCAACCGTAGGAAGGAAGAAGCGAGAGGCTTAAAAACTAAATGCTTTGCTGCCCTCAATGCGGCTCAAGGCTTCTTTATAAAGACGGCTTACGCTATCTAGCAGACGGCTCCGGCATACAACGCTACCTATGCAGAAAATGCGGCTACCGATTCAGCGAAACCAGAAAATCTAATACAGCCTTACACACAAAAAGTGAAAGCGATGCACACCAAAAGGCGGCCAAGCTTTTGGTGGAAGCAGAAAAAACAATCGAAAAGCGGGAAGCGGGGGCCACAGAAAAGACAAGAGAAACTGAGCTTCAAGGTAAAATCGTTGAGTTTCTTTGGTGGATGAAAAAGCAAGGGTATAAGGAAACGACAATAGAGGGAAGGGGCAAGAGACTGCAAGTGCTTGTAAAACTTGGAGCCAACCTTTTGGACCCTGAAAGCGTTAAGCAAGTTCTCACGTTGCAGAACTGGGATGACTCAAGCAAAGAAACAACAGTTCACGCATACGACTCTTTCGCAAAATGGGCTGGTTTAAAATGGGAAAAACCTCGATATAAGGCTGTTAGGAAACTTCCATTTATACCCTACGAAAGGGAAATCGATGACCTAATAGCTGGTTGCAATAATAAAGTAGCAACTTTTCTTCAAATAGTTAAGGAAACTGGTGCGAGGGCTGGTGAAGTCTTTAACCTTCAATGGACTGATGTAGATTTCGAAAACAGAACTATAACTATAACGCCAGAGAAAGGAAGCAACCCGAGGATCTTCAAGTTTTCTAGAAAGCTCCTAGGCATGCTTGAAAATCTACCAAAAACGGGTGAGAGAATTTTTAACAATAAAAGCTTGAGCAGTTTAAGACGTATATTTGAAAGAAACCGTAGCAGAACAGCTAACAAGTTAGGAAATCCGAGAATATTGAAAATATCTTTCCATACGTTACGCCATTGGAAAGCAACTATGGAATACCATAAAACCAAAGACATTCTTCATGTTATGCAGGTTTTGGGACACAGAAATATAAAGAACACGCTCATATACACCCAGTTTATCAAAGGCAGAGAAGAAGACGAATATGTATGTAAAGTTGCGAAAACTGTCCAGCAAGCGGCAGAACTAATAGAAGCTGGCTTTGACTACGTTTGCGAGATCGACGGTGTAAAGCTCTTCAGGAAGCGGAAATAGTGTCGCGGTTTTATCCAAACAATGGTGCTCCGGCCGGGATTTGAACCCGGGTCCGCGGCTCGAGAGGCCGCTATACTTGACCGGACTATACTACCGGAGCCCTAGGTGTATCCTCTACTATTCAAAGTAAACTTCTATTAATTAATTTGCTTCTTCTTTAGCGATGACAAGCTTTAGACTGTTTCATTAGTCTTAGGGGATCGGTGCCGATATTTGAAGGCTCAAATATTTAAACCGCAATTAGCCATTTAACGGTGAAGGTTCCGCTGGCTGAATGCCGAGAGGGAGAGTATGAGACTGTTTGGGAGTTCAGGACTGAGAGGCTTGGTTAACGCTGAGATAACTCCAGTTTTAGCAGTCAAAGTGGGAATGGCTGTTGGCACTTATACCAAGGCCGAGAAGGTTTTTGTGGCTAGAGATACGAGAACCTCTGGCTTAATGCTTGAAAACGCCCTTGTTTCCGGGTTGCTAGCTTGCGGCGTCAAAGTTTTCTGTCATGGTGTTTTGCCAACTCCAGTTTTAGCCTACCTCACAAGGAGACTTGGCGCTAATGCGGGTGTGATGATTACGGCTTCGCACAATCCATCCCAATACAATGGAATAAAAATCTTCGACGAAAATGGCATGGCTTACAGTGAAAAAGATCAAAATGAGATAGAGCGGATGATTCAGCAAGAGAATTTCGGTTTGGCGGATTGGCGGAGTTTGGGAGAAGCTCTTCCAATGAAAGAAAGCCATTTATATATTGAAATGATAAACGAAGGTGTAAGATTTAGTAAAAAGTGGCGTGTGGTTGTTGACCCCGGATGTGGAGCGACAAGTCAGATAGCTTCTGCTGTTTTCAAAAGTTTAGGATGCAAAACAGTAGCCATAAATGCCCAGTTTGACGGCCATTTTCCTGGAAGAAGCCCTGAACCCTGTGCAGAATCCATCAAACCTCTTGCTAAAATTGTAAAAGAGTTTGGTGCAGACGTTGGAGTGGCCTATGACGGCGACGGCGACAGAGTAGCCTTTGTTGACGAGAAAGGCAATTTTGTGAATTTTGACAGAGTTTTAGCCGCCTACGCTGCCCATATTATTGGTAAAACACGGGGAAAGAGGAAGATTGTTGTTACTAATGTTGAGGCTTCAATGTGTATTGAACGAGCAGTGGAAGCGTTGGATGGAAAAGTTGTTAGAACCAAAGTGGGAGACGTCTACATTGCCGAAGCAGCTAAAAAGTTTGGCGCAGTTTTCGGCGGGGAACCCTGCGGGGCTTGGATACATCCTAAATACCACTACTGTCCGGACGGGATACTGTCCTCGGTGCTTCTGCTGAAAGCCTTAGAAGAGGCGGATAAAAGCCTTTCAGAGTTTGTCGCCGAGGTTCCCATTTACCCGGTTTTAAGGCAAAATATTCCATGTAGAAATGAGATAAAATATGGGGTTGTTAAAAGGGCTGGAGAACTTTTAAAAGCTCGCTTTCCAGACAAAAAAGGGCTTTCTATGGTTGATGGAGTTCGCCTGGCCATTGAAGATGGTTGGGTTTTGGTTAGGGCTTCCGGCACTGAGCCTCTTGTGCGTTTAACGGTGGAAGGTGAGTCTTTAAAAGCCGCCGAAAAAATAATGGAGGAAGCTGCAAGCCTTGTAAGGAAGGCTGTGGAGGATTTTGAAAAATGAAGGCTGTGGTTTTGGCCGCTGGTGAAGGTGTTAGGCTTCAACCATTAACTTTTACACGCCCAAAACACATGATTGGCATCGGCGGAAAACCCATCCTTGAACACTGTTTGGACGCCATAAAGGCTTGTGGGATAAGCGATGTTGTAATTGTTGTCCATTACATGGCTGATGTTATCCGCCGCTTTTTTGGTTCTGGCGAGAGGCTTGGGCTTAAGATAGAGTATGTGGAGCAGCCCGATGTTCTTGGAACTGGAAACGCCGTAAGCGTCGTTGAACCTTTTGTACACGAGGATTTCGTGCTTGTTTACGGCGATTTGCTCTTTACATCAGAAGCCTTGCAGAAAGTTATTGCATTGCATGATGCCAAAAAGCCCGCTGCAACTTTGGCTGTCGTGCCCGTTGAAAGGCCGGAGGATTATGGCATCGTGGAGCTTGAAAGTGAATGGCGTGTAAAGCGCATTGTGGAGAAGCCAGCCCGTGGAGAAGCCCCTTCAAACTTGGCTAATGCTGGGCTATACGTGTTTTCCACGGAAATCTTTGAGAAGGCTGGAAGGATAACAGCCTCTTCAAGAGGCGAATGGGAGATAACCGACGCCATTGGGCTTATCGTGAGGGAAGGGAAACCAGTTCTCGCCGTTGAAATTCCACGAAGTGAATGGTTTGATATTGGCCGGCCTTGGGACCTTCTTGAGGCAAACTGTTGGGTGCTAAACCGGGGGGCACAACATAAAGTTTTGGGGTATGTCGAAATAGGCGCCCACATAACTGGTCCAGTAACAGTGGCGGAAACTGCGCGTATACGCTCTGGAGCCTATATTGAAGGGCCAGCCTATATTGGGGAAAACAGCGACATTGGGCCCAACTGCTACATAAGACCCTGCACTAGCATAGGCAAAAGGGTCCGCATTGGAAACGCTTGCGAGATAAAAAATAGCATAATCATGGACGGCGTGCACATTGGACACTTATCTTATGTTGGCGACAGCATAGTAGGCGAAAACTGCAACCTTGGAGCTGGAACAATAACCGCCAACTACCGGCTTGACGCTGGAACAATAAAAATGATGGTTAAAGACAAGCTTGTGGACAGCGGCAGAACAAAACTAGGCGCAGTTTTAGGCGACAATGTGAAAACGGGTATAAACGCGCTTTTCATGCCCGGCGTAAAAGTTGGAAACAACTGTTGGATAGGCCCAAATGTGATAGTCCACCGCGATGTGCCTCCGAACACAGTCGTATTTTTAAAGCAAAGCTTAGAAGAGAAGAGTGCACATTGATTTTGCCCTTAAACAGTTATCCTATTGTTTGCTTCAAAAAATTTCGAGGTAGACATAAGGTTCTTTTAAGCTTTTAACCTTGTTCATGGGGGAGGCTCTGTTGGACTACGAAATTGATATTGAGGACTGGCGATGGAGGCTCATAGCCTTGGAATTAGGAAGCGCTATAGGCAGAAGGATTCTTGCACTTTTAACGGAGCAGCCATTATCGGCAGCAGAAATATCTAGGGAGTTAAACGCTCCTCTTACAACAACTCTTTATCATCTCTCAAGAATGGAGTTTCTTGGGCTAATAGAAAGCGAGGTGAAATTTTCCTCCAGGAAATCAAAATGGACAAAATACTACAGAGCCTCCTATTCAAAAATAATCTTCAAAATAGGAGGTGGATAAAATTGAGTGAGAGTAGAACAGAAGAGGGTGTAATAGAAAACGCTGGGATTCTTGACTTATCAAACGCAACTGAGGAAGAAATAGAACGAATAAAGAAAATCAGTAATGCTGGCGTAGTGATAGTTCCGGAAAAATTCATAGGAAGGATTAGCGCCAAAATAGAAAATGCCGGTGTGATTGTTCCATATAGAGAAGGTATGAAACTCTTCAGCGGTGAGACAAGGTTAAACGCCGACGTGTTAGCAAGCGCGGAAGAACCCATAAGCATAATAAACGCTGGCAAACTGTTTATAGAAAAAAATGTCACGCCAGAGCTGATAGCCCAGAAAATCAAAGAAATTAGAAATTATGGCAAAATAATTGCTCCAAGGCTTAACTATGGAGCGCTAATATCAAAAGTTTCTCAAAATGCCGGAAAAATCGAAATTTTAGAGAACTACGTTCAGAAAAAAGTCGAGGAGCTGCAAAAGGAGATAGAAAAACTCCGTGAAATGAGCAAAGAGTAACTTTATCCCAAATATTCTCAAATTTTTTACTTTTATTTGATTATTATTGATGTTCCGCAGTATTCGCACTGCACTGAAGTTTGTCCTTTGTAGATTTCTTTCGTGTAGGGTGCTCCGCAGTGGGGGCATCGGACAACCTGTATTGTTGGCGCTTTTGGTGTTATGCCCTTTATTGTTGCTATGTCTCTGTCGGCTTCTCCGCCAATGATATACTGGAAGAATCTTGTTATCACGTCGGCTTCCCAGTCTTTAACATCGAAGGGGGTTTCCTCCATTCGGAGTTCTGGTTTAAACCGGACATAGACGCCTGTCCATGCAATTAGTCCCACTCGCCCCTTGGAAATTTCCTGCAAAGCACCTATGGGCTGTTCTATCAGCACTGTGCGCTCCGTCTTCTTTTTGGTGGCTATGAAAAGCTTCTTTTCAAGGACTACCTCTTTTTTCCCTTCGAAGATGAACCGCTGGTTTGTGAAGTAAAGGGTTCCTTCGCACTTGTCTTTTGTCATGATTTTTCCTTCAATGGCAAGAACTGGGCTTTCTTCAGGCTTTAATGGGAAAGACGCGAAGTAAAAAAGCTCCATTGTTTTTTCCGCCACTTTTAGGTCTCTGTCTATGGCAGCTATGCTTCCCAGAAACTCTCCCAAAGACGCGCTTATTCTGGCTGTTTCAGCTGCAACCCGCGCTCTTAAAGTTGAGGCTTCAACTGAAAGGCGACCCGCCAAACCCCAACAGAAGGCTACGTTTCCACGGTTTATCTCCGCCCTAAGTCTGTTGGCATCCGATCGGAGGGTTTGGATTTGGGCTGTTAAAGGCTGAACGTTGTTGTAGAAGGCTTGTTTGATGGTGGGGGAGGCTTCCATCCACTTTTTAGTTAAAATATCAATGCTTTTTTCAAGGTGTCCCATCGCCGCATAACCGCGTCCACGGACAGTTACAAGCCTGCTCGGTAGAGAAGCCATAGCACTGTCGATGTAGGCGAGTTTGCTTTCCACGTCGCTTATGGCTGCAGAAGAGCCAGACAAGTCAGATTCTATTGAACGTAACCTAGCGTAAAGGGCGTCCCGCTCCCTATCAACATGCGACATACACTGCCACAAGGCTAAATTTTCGCTTGACAAACCTAATAACCCTTGTGCAGTTTAAATCCTAAATATGCGTGCTGTATAACGTGTAAGCTAGAGGAGGATAAGCTTTGTCAGTGGCGCAGAGAAGGTTCTTCACGGAAGTGGCAGCTCTCGTAGATAAAACTGTTATTGTTATCACCACGGCCGGCAAAAAATACAATGGAACATTGATTGGCATTAACCCAGATAATTTAAGCCTATGTCTTGCAGACGCAAAAGATGAAGAAGGGAAAAAACTTCACAGAGTTTTCTTAAATGGAAACGTTGTTGCCCAAATTCTAAGCGTTGAAAAACCCTTTGACTTAAAGGCGCTGGCGGAGCGCCTCGAAAGGGTTTTCCCAACCATGGTTAAGCTTTATGAGGATAAGGGTTTCATATGGGTTATGGACAAAGTTAAAGTAACCGAGAAAGGCGTTGTTGAAGGCTCAGGCCCAGCTGCGGAGAGGGTGCAAAAAGTCTACGAGCAGTTTGTTAGCGAAACCAAAGGCTAAACAAACCAGCGGAACTGTTCTTCCCTTTTCTTTTCTTCCTTGGCTGTTCTAACCCACCCGAAGGACTCTAAAATTTTAGCAGTTTTTTCAGCCGCACAATCCAGCCTCGACAAGTCAACCTTGAGGTTCAAATATTTATTGAGGGCTGAAAGAGCGCAGCGGGCAGCGTTCGCATCTGGATAGGTGCCCAAAGTCTCCACGAGAAGCGAAAAACCCTTAAACCCTCTAAGGCTTCCAAGCCCTATTAGAATGCCGGCCACGCCGAAAATGTTTCCAACCATTATTTTTGCACCCAGATTCAAAGCCTCCTTCAACGTCTCCGGGTCTGAGGCTGCACAGTAAATTTCTGGATGTTCTTTAACCTCTTCCTGTTTGAAACCTCCAACGGTTATGAGGAAGCGGCATCCAAGTTCCTCGGCTATGTCTAAGACGCGCCCACATAGTTCATATTGTCCAAAAGTTGTTAGAGCTTGGGTGTTGCCATACCATATAATAAGGTCTTGACCTTCTCCCTTGCTTTTATAATAGTACAGCTCGTTTATTGGTGAGCGGGGCTCCCCGTTTTCCGTTGTCACCGCCAAGTCTTGAAACGAGGCAGAAAAGATTCTCGCGAAGCGTTTGGCTTCTAACTCATGGATGAGGTGAAGTGCCACAATGTTGGCTACAAAGCCTATTCCAGGCAGCCCCTCAATTAGCACCGGGTTATCAAGTTTTGGCTTTTCCTCAACTTGGATGGTTAAAGCCATGGCATTTCCTCTTGCACTTTTATAGAAAGGGGATGGGATAATTAAGCTTGCAGCTTCACATTTTATAAATCTGCTCGACTGATTTTGTTTAGAACCTTAATGAGCTTCGAAATCAAGGAAAGGGATTTGCTGGCCAGGATTGGAAAGCTTCGAACCAAAAGTGGTGTAGTGGAGACTCCGCTTCTCTTCCCAGTTGTAAATCCAACAGTGCAGCCTATCCTTCCCAAAAGAATCCGGGAGGAATTCGGCTTCGAAGCCATTATAACAAACGCTTACATTTTAAAGAAACGGTTCCAAGAAGAGCCTATAGAAAAAGGCCTACACAAGTTCCTCGATTTTAACGGTGTTTTAATGACTGATTCAGGGGCCTACCAGATACTGGTTTATGGAGACATTGAAATCACCCCAGAAGAGATTGTAGCTTACCAGGAGCAGATAAACACGGACATAGCAACTATACTTGATTGGCCAACGGGATGGAAAACCAATAGAACGCACGCAGAGCAAACGGTAAATGAAACCCTAAAGAGGGCAAGGGACCTTTTCAAAATCAAAACCAGAGACGACATTCTCTGGGTTGGTCCAGTCCAAGGGGGACGTTACATAGACCTTGTGGCGAAATCCGCCTCTGAAATTGGTGCTCTCCCATTTCACATTCACGCTTTGGGAAGTCCAACAGAAGTTATGGAGAACTATCGGTTTGATGTTTTGGTGGATATGATTCTAGCCGCCAAAATGAACTTGCCCATCGAAAGGCCTCTTCACCTTTTTGGGGCTGGACACCCCTTCATGTTTGCTTTGGCCGTTGCCTTGGGATGCGACCTTTTTGATTCTGCAGCCTACGCCATTTACGCGAAAGAAGATCGCTACATGACGGAAACCGGAACAGCTAGGCTTGAGGAGCTTGAATATTTCCCGTGTGCATGCCCAAAATGCGTAAATAAAACGCCTAAAGAGGTTGCTGAAATGCCTCAAAATGAGAGGCATGTCTTCCTCGCTGAACACAACCTTTACGCGTGCCTTTCAGAGCTTAAACGAATAAAACAGGCGATAAGGGAGGGCAGACTCTGGGAGCATTTAGAGTTTAGAGCCCACGGGCATCCAGTCCTTTTCCAAGCCTTGAAAAAATTAAGGAGGTATGAGGAGTTTATTGAAAAACACAGTCCCACAGTGAAACCCAGCGGCATATTCTTCTTCAGCTCAGTTGGCTTGTCTCGTCCAGAAGTCGTGCGCCACAAGGTTAGGCTTTCTGAACGGTTCACGGGCCCTGAAAAAGCCGACATCCTCATTCTAATGCCTCAGACAAGGATGAAGCCCTTCCACAAGTCTGCAGCCTATAAGAGGTTGTCTAAAACCCTCCGCAAGACTTTGGGAGAAGAGGAGTTATCCAAAATCCACGTCTGCTTCTATGAGGCCCCTTTTGGCGTTGTTCCACTAGAGCTTGACGAGGTTTACCCGCTTTCTCAGCATGAAGTAACCCTGCCGCTTGATGTAGAAACAGTGGAGTACGTTGCGGTTCAAGTGGCCAACTACATAAGCCAAAGAAACTATAGGACAGTTGTGCTTTTCAACGACTCTGAGAACTGGGGTGAAAAAGTTCTGGAAGCTTGTAGAAAGACTTGTTTAGAAAAAGGGCTTGTTTTCAAACATTTTAATGTTGAAGAGGATTGGGTTGAGGCTTTCTCCAATTTTGTAAAAGAGAAATGCGTGGAAGGGCAAATAGCAAAAGGTGGAATGCGTTGATAAGGGCTGACCTACACGTTCACACAATTTTTTCGTCAGACGCCTCTATTCCACCAAAAACTCTCGTGGATCAGCTTTTAGCCCACCCATTCATTAAGGCGGTGGCGATAATAGACCACAACACTGTAAGGGGCTACTTTAAAGTGCGGGCTTTGGCCTCCGCCTATCCGGACATATTGATTATTCCAGGCGTTGAGGTGAGCACAATATACGGCGACATAATTCTTTTAGGTGTCGTAGAAGTGCCCCAGCAGCCGTGGACTGTTGAGAACATAATTGATTTTGCACGGAGCAGAGGGGGCGTAGTGGTTGCAGCGCATCCCTATAGGGCTTTTGGTTTAGGTGATTCTGCAATAAACTATAGCATTGACGCAGTTGAGGTTTTGAATGGCGGTTGCTCCCGTAGACTTAACATGTTGGCGGAAGAACTCGCCAAAACAATGAATTTGCCGGGTGTGGCTGGAAGTGACGCTCATAGAGTTGATGAGCTTTGGACGGTTTATACTGAAATTCAAGCTTCTGCAGATTTGGATGAAGTTTTGAAAGCTATTAAACGGGGTTTTGTGAGGGTGTCCTGTACTGGTAAGTCAATACATTTTTAAAATAGCAGCACGAATGTTTACTGCGTTAAATGGTTGAAGCGGAAATGAGTCCATTGCAGATAAGATTTCTAGGAGCGACCCGCGAGGTTGGCAGAGCAGCCATAGCTGTTCGAACAGCCAAAACGCAGGTTCTGCTAGATTACGGTGTCATGTTAAACCATGAACCAGGATTTCCCATGCATGTCCCTCCGAAAGAAGTTGACGCCATAATTTTGGGACACAGCCACCTAGACCACTCCGGGGCAATCCCGGTGTTCTTCATCCATGGGAAAAAGCCCGTTTACACCAACAAGTTGACGGCGGAGCTAAGCCAGCTGCTAATTTCAGACTTCATCCACCTTTCAAGCTACTACCTCCCTTACGAGTATCTGGAACTTCGGACCATGATGAGGAATATTAATCATGTGGATTTCGGCGTTAAAGAAACCGTTGGCGACATAACCTTCGAGTTCCGCAACGCCGGCCACATTCCGGGAAGTGCCCAGGTGCTTGTTGAGGCTGAGGGCAGGAGGCTTCTTTACACTGGCGATTTTAACCTTATAGACACAAGGCTTCTTGAAGGCGCAAAAATGGATTACGGCGATTTAGATGCTGTCATAATTGAGAGCACATACGCTAACGAAGACCATCCTGAGCGGTTGGAGCTTGAGAAAAACTTTGTAGAGGCTGTCACCGAAGTTGTGGAAAGGGGTGGAACAGTCCTTATACCAGCCTTCAGCATTGGAAGATCTCAAGAAATAGCTTGCATCCTTGCCGCCCACCATTTTGAGCATGCGGTTTACTTTGACGGTATGGCGCGGGAAGCCAGCAGGTTAATGATGAATCACATGCGATTTTTAAGGGATCCGAAGCTTTTTATGGACGCCATCCACTCCATCAATTGGGTTGAGGGCTGGAGAGACCGTAGAAAAGCGACAAAAACACCGTGTGTTATAATATCGCCGGCTGGAATGCTTAAAGGAGGCCCGGCAGCCTTTTACATTTCTAAAATTGGGAAAAAGTCTCAAAACGCTGTTTTTCTTGTTAGTTATCAGATACCTGGAACCCCTGGAAGAGAACTTCTAGAGAAAGGCGTCTGCGTTATTGATGGAAAGCTTAGGAAGGTTAAGGCAACAGTTAAACACTTTGATTTTTCGTCCCACTGTGGCGCAAAAGAGCTAAAGGAGGCCATTAATAGGATTAACGGTAAAGCCAAAGTTTACGTGGTTCACGGAGCTGAGGGAAACTGTGAACTTTTCGCCAGTTGGATAAAAAAGGAAGCGGGGTTAGAAGCCGTGGCGCCCAAACCCGGAGACACTTTCGAGGTTTAGTGGCAGATGAAACTGGGAATTTTACGGGTCGGCGACATCGACTTAAACCTTCTGCAGAGGGTTTGTGAAAACTTGAATATGGCTTTTCCGGGGTCAGAATGCAAAATAATTTCTGACGTTTTAGTTTTGCCTTCAGAGGCTTTTAACAAATCGAGGAGGCAGTATCGTTCAGACATAATCTTGGGCTTAGTGAAGAATTACGCGTATAAAAGCCGTATTTTTGACCGTGTTTTGGGCGTTGTCGGCGTCGACGTTTATGTTCCGGGGTTAAACTTTGTTTTTGGTGAAGCTGAATGCCCTGGAAAAGCCGCCATTATATCCTTGTGGAGGCTTAGACCGGAGTTTTATGGTGGTTCTCCAAACTTTGAGGTTTTCGCTGATAGAAGCACCAAGGAGGCTGTTCATGAGCTTGGACACACGTTAGGCTTGGCGCATTGTGCCAACCCCTTTTGTATTATGTATTTTTCCAATTCCATCTTCGAAACGGATAGGAAGAAAAGTTTATTCTGTAACAAGTGCTACTCGAAGGTTCAGATGAGCATCGGCTGAGTTTGGTGGGAAGCCTTGAGTCGGAATTTTAAAGCTGAACTGGTTCATTTAATCCCCATTTTTGTTAGCTTGCTTTTCGCTGTTGGCTGTGCCTATCTACTTTTGGCGTCCACAGTGGAGCTTTACAGCGTGGCGCCTTTTCCCGAAAGCCCTGTGGGATCCATTGGCAACGCGTTATACTTTGTGATTTTGGTGGGTGTTGGCGCCCTACTTCTGTTCTTTCTCCTTAAGAGGAAAAGCTATAGGCTTATTGTTCTCGTTACTGGTTTTGCGTTGACTGCGGCTGTTTTTCTGCTTTCATTTATATACTTTTACGCGTTGTTTCTGCTTGTTGCCCCCTTACCCATCGAGGTTCTAATAGCAGTTTCAGCGCTGACCACTTTTCTCGCGGGCTACGTGATTTTTGGAACAAAGAGCCGTTTGGGCGATTTCATAATCCTTTTTATTGGAGGCGCCTTAGGAGCACTTCTCGGGGCGTCCATTCAAACCTTGAGTACCGTGTTTATCCTATGTTTTTTGGCGGTTTATGACATGTTTGCAGTTTATCATGGGCCGGTTGGAAAAATAGCTCGTGCTGGACTTGAGAAGCTTAGGGGTTTAAGTTTCTCCTTTAGGGATGTTCAAATGGGTTTGGGTGATTTAACCTTCTATTCCATGCTTGTGGGGCACATGCTGCTTTACTTCGGCCCTTTTCCATGCATTGCCTCTATATTCGGAGTTTTGCTGGGCTGTTTCTGGGCTTTTAGGATGCTGGAGCGGGATGGGATTTTCCCGGGCCTGCCCTTTCCGATTTTTCTCGGTTTGGCTTTGGGCTTTCTTGTCGCCTCTTTTATTTAGGAGCCTGCCAAGACTAGTTTTGTTGTGTTCACGTCTACTTCTATGATTTTGCAGTTTTTAAATTCCTTTGATTGTCCGGCAACATCTTTTAGGATTACTTTTCCGCCTTCAACTTTTGCATAAACGACATCGTTCCAAACTTCTTTTCCATTTAGGATTACTTTAAACTCGCACATTTTGCTCCCGACCAGAGATTAATGTATGGTTTGTTAATAATCCTTTCTAGATGCGGTTTGTTGAATTCTGATACTGATTCAAAATTCATAACCCTATTATTTTTGTCTAACAAAGACAAAAGGGCTGGTGTGCACAAGTTGACTTTGTGGCATGAAATTGAAGATCTTCAAAAGAAGAAGGCGGAGTTAGAGTTTCAACTTCGTTCTTTGGAAGAGAAGGAGAAAACCCTTGAGGAAAGAGCTAGGCTGCTGGAAGAAAAATTGGCAATTAAAGAGTTGGAGCAGAAGCTTAGGATAAAGACTGAAAGCATAGAGAAGCTTGAGTCCAGAATAGGCGAATTAGAACAGAGGCTTAACTTGTCCGCCGAAGTCGCGGCTGTTCCAGAACTGGAAAGGCAAACGAATAATACGCAAAGCGAAAACAGCTATCATTTAAGGAAACTCTTCAGCGAATAATCGAACCATGGCATTAAACTGGCGGATTTAAGAAAAAGGGTTTAAGAATTGAATAGTTGACTCTATATATCTTTGCCTTTTGCACGGTATATTCAATGTGTTTATTGGCTTCCATAGGATGGAACAGTTAATAATCCTTGAAGGGTTAATAGTATCCAGCGAGCATCCAGCCAAGATGAATTTGAATGGATAAACAAAAAGCCGATTCAAGCGGGTCCACGGTTTCTGACATATTTAGCATGCTTGTTGAAACTGGCCAAAAAGAGAAGCAGAAGCGCCGCCAAGAGCTTCTCGCACCTTTAGGGGTTAAGGAATTTTTTGTTGATGGAAGGATAACCATTGACAAGCGGACATGCAAGGGTGTGGAGTGTAAATTGTGCATTAAGGCTTGTCCCACCAACGCGCTTTATTGGCGATCCACCGGCGAAGTCGGTATAACAGAGGAGCTTTGCATATACTGTGGGGCGTGCGTGCTAAACTGTATTGTGGACGACTGCATAATGATAATGCGCAAAAGGGAGAACGGCGTAATTGAAAGGTTTAGCACGCCGAGGGCCTTCACAATGCTGGAGCATAGTATAAACGCTAGGAAACGCCTTGAAAGGGTTAGGGCGGTTTTCCCAACAGTTGCGGATTACTTGAAGTTGTATAAGCCAATGATGACTTGAATCGTGCTTGCAATTTATGTTTCTGCTAGTGCCGTTTTGACTTCTCTTTGGAAGTTTTCCCTATCCATGAAGAAAGCGGTTATAGGTTTTCCATTAACAGCGCAGTAGGGGACCTGTCCCCGCTTCTGGATTTCTTCCCGTTCTTCAAACATGTTTACCATTCGCACTGGAAGGTTTGGCGCCACCTCTCCTATGGATGCTTTGATTTGTTCGGCAAAATACATACAGAAGGGACACGAGGGATCATAGAAGATTAACGCTTTGCCCTTGTCTTCTGTTTGTGGAATGAATCTGCCCGCCTTCGGCTGGTAGGCATACCCTTCCTTCAACGGGTAATAAAGCAGATTTGGGTCGCTTTCCACGGCTTTTTTGAACCCCATTTTTAGGTAGAACATGTTTTGGGGATAATATCCCGGAATGCCGAAGGCCCATGTAACTAGCGCTAGAGGAGGCTTATTGTCGAAGTAGGGTTTAGGCTTTTCCGCATCCTTTATCAAAGCGTTTAAGAGGGCTTTTCCAACACCCCGCCGGTGATTTTGGGTGTCTGGAACGAATATGCATGTTATTTCCAGAAGCCTCTCTTCTGGTTTAGGCTGGTACTGGATTAAGCCAACAGGCTTTGAGTCTACATATGCCATTTTAGCTATTCCGCCAAACATTTGAAAGGATTTCTCCGCCCATGCTCGCTTGATGTTTGCTCCTTCAACAAAGGCTGGAACATCCCTTCGCTCCTGTGGAATGCAAAGGTATATCAGAGAATCAACCTCTTCGGGTTCCACCTCTCTTATTTTGCAAAACTCCAACTCTCAACAACTCAAATAGATAATTGCCTATCACACTATAAATCATTTGCCAAAAACTCGACTCAATTTTGCCAGATGCAGGAAACTACAAAATTGGATAGCCCCTCTCTAGATTTTCAGGATGGCGATAAACCGGCAAAGTCATATTTGTGGCTGGTTTGGCTTAACAAAAACACTACCCGTCTATAGAATTTAGACAATTTCTAAGCCTTATTTTCCCTACCCCTTCTCTCTTTTTCCCATAGTAGGTAGGGTTTTTCTGTTCAGGAACTTGCTCATTATGATTATGTCTTTCTTTTCTTCGTCTTGGCGGAGGAAGCCTTCTTGCATGAAGTTAAGGCTAGTATAGAAGCCGATTGCTTCCTTGTTGTCTGCAAAGACTTCAAGCCTTGCCTCGTGGCATCCCCTCTTCTTAAAACTGTGTAATGTTTTATCTACGAGTTTCTTTCCAATACCCCTTTTACGGTAACATGGTTTTACATAGATTCCTAAAACATGCCCTACGCCTCTTCTCACACGGGAATCAATATAGCCTACAATTTCATCTCCAATTTGGCAGATTAAAAGCAGATAGCCTTCCGGCGGATTTTCAAACGCGAAATTTCTAAACTCTCTTATGTGATCTTCCACTGTAAGAGTTATTGAATGGAAAACTCCTTCATCGGCAGCTGACCTTATCATATCAACAACGAAGGGCACGTCCTCGATGCGAGCTACTCTAATCGACACGTAAGCCATTTCTTAACCAACCTTGTCAAATAAGCATCCTAACAGTAGATAATAATTCGGTATAAAAGAACAAACAAAACTGCATAATTAAGTGATTATTAACAAAGGAGGGAATGAAAGTTTGTTATGTTTGTGTTTGCCATTTTTCCTGTAGGAATTTCGGTATGTCCGAGGAGTCTCTGGGACCTACTATGACTTGCCATCCGCTTAGTTCTTCTATTTCCCCGCTTAGGCGCGCCGCCTTTCCTGGGATGATTAGTTTTCTGTGTTTAACCTTGTTTTCTATTCTTGACGCTTTTAATGCGTCTGCTACTTTTTCGGCTGTGAGTTTTCTTCCGGCCACTGCGCTGTCCACGGCTATGCCTTCAGTGTCCACAACGAGCAGGTAGGCGTTTACTTTGGCGGATTCTATGTCCGACGCCACAGTGTAGTAGGTTAGGGCGAAGTTTGTTGTGAACATGACTGGCGAGTTTTCGTCTGGAGTGCCGAATACTTTTAGGCCGGGTTCTACGGCTACTGGTTTGCGGGGGTCTGTGTAGATGTTCTGCCTTAGTATAACGTTTGGAAGGAGCGCCCACCCGTCTAGGCTGTGCATTATTAGGATGTCGGCAAACCGCACTATTAGCATGGCTGCCAAGTAGGCTTCCCGCCACTTCACGATTTCTTGGGCTATTCCGGCGCTGTCAAGCCAAACAGTCATGGGCACACCCATTAATGGGAAGCCCAAAAGTTCGTCGCCGTGCTTGCATGCCGCCCGCCTTATCATTGTGAAGTTGTTCAGCGTGTCAGCTAAACCGTCGCCAGCAAAAGTGCCGGGGTCTAAGACAAGGTCTTCTACGCCATATTCGACAAGAGTCTTCGCCAGCGACTTCAGAAGTTTAAGGTTGTTGGGCGCGGAAACCGTTAGTGGACAGCCATACATTAGGGCGAGTTCAGCCATCTCCCGCCAATTATCCTTTGTAGCCGCATAAAGCAGAGGTTTAGCCTTTGGCGCCGCCATCAACCCCGCCTCCAAAACATTCGGGTTCAACGAACACAAAACCATGGGCAGCTTGGTGTTTTCAGCCACCTTTTTGACGACTGCCTTAAACTTGTCTGGATCGTTGGATGTGGAGCGCACTGCAATCATGTCAAGCTTCAAAATCTGCCCAATGTATTCGAAGCGAAACTCCTCTGTCCGCTTGATTCGGCTTAGAAGCTCTTCCTCCGGCATTTCGTCCGTTACGTCTATGGCTATAGCCGTAGGGTTGAAGTAGGTAAGCTCGTGGCGATACATAACCAGTTTTCCGCCGAGCTTAACAGCACGGTCGCCAACGCCTATTACCACCTCTTTTATAGCTGGCTTGAGCAGCTCCTTAAGCTGTTTATAGGCTTTTTCGAACTCCTTTTTCAAAATCGGTTTACAATTTTCAATGGGAACTTCGCGGTTTACAACTTTTGTGGCGAAAGCCATGCAGTTTTCTTCACCGCACTCCTTACAGTTTGTGCGGGGCAGTAGCTTGTAAACGTCTATGGGGCTAAGCTCTTTAACGCCAATTTTGCCCTTAGCTTCCCTCTCACTCATAGGCCTCTAAACCTCCCCTAACTCCTAAACTTTAACGGTAACCCATTCAACAAGCTTTTCAGCGTTGCCAGACCTGCCGCCCATAAGCTGGGCTATAACATCTTTGACGGTTTTGACGGCTGCGGGATGCATCATCATAAACAAGTCCACACCAGCCAACAAGAGCGTTAAAGCCGTAACAACTTCCCATAAGGGGCCTCTAAGCTCGCGGGGTTCCCACTCCGGAGCCATTTTCATCCAAGCTTCTCGAGCTGCCCAGGCGTTGGTGGTTCCAGAAGACATGGGATGCGCCAGCTCCGGGTCGCCCATCAAAGCTGCTAGACGGGCGCGTTCCATATTGGTAAACGCGTAGTCCAAGCCGTAGCCTAAAGCCGCCGTGGTCAAATCCATCACTATGTCCTCTTTTGGCAGGAAATCGTAGAGGCGGCGGTTCAGCTCCCGCGCGAGGTTCAAATCCATAGGCGTAAACGATAGCGCCACATGCCCATTCTTCTTTATGAATTTGGCGCAGCGTTCAACATCCATGTCCCGCGTAACCGAGCTTATTAGAAAACGTTCACCGGCAAAGGTTTCCGCCACTTCTTGGAAGACATCTGCATCTTTAACTGGGTCACCGCAGCCGCCAATCACCAGCGGCACGTCGACTGCTTGGGCAACCGCCTCGACTGTTTTAACAGCCTCTTTTGGCGGGGCGTCTTTAACAAGGGGGTCTATGCTGATTAAGTGAATCGTTATCATGTCTGCGCCGAACTTTTCGACAGCCAGCTTAGCCCAAGCCGCTGGGTCGCCTAAAACATCTTTAACATGCATTTTAACAGCCTTTGCCAATGGCACTTCCATGTCGAAAACGTCGAGGGATATGACTGGCGGATGGGGTGTAGGCCTCTCAAAAGTGTAAAAGGCTGGAGTGGTTTCTCCGCCAATAACCACCGTTTTCCCACGGGTTCCGCCCTCGCTTCGGGTGGCTCCAAGCTTAACTTCAACAACTTTGCCCGGATAAGTCTCAACTGGTGGAATAAATTCTGTCTCAATTATCTGTGTTGGCTTCGCCTTAACTGGTGGTGCAACAACTTTTGGCGGAACAACCGTCGGAGCTGCAATGGCGCCTGGCTGCAGCCAAATTTCTAGGTCGCCTGCCTCCATTTCAAAGTCTTCCAGCTCTATTTCCTGTAGTTTAGCCAGAAGCTCCAGCAGCCGCGAGTTCAGCTTCAAACCCGCAACGATTTCGTCTTTCTCTTTTCCTCCCGCCAAGACCTTTTCACCTTTTCTCGGTTTTCTCGCTTTTAACAGCCCTAATTATAACGCGTTTAGCGTAGATTTTCGCATCCTTCAATATGATTTTGTATCCGCCGGCAGTTATGGGCAGCGTCGCCGCAGTAATCGTTGGCACCATCGCTGGAGCTGCCTCTTCTTTCGCTTCGGCTGCAGCTTCTGCTGGAACAGCCTCCGGAACCGTTACAACCTCTTCTTTCCAATGCTCAACAACCGGGTGGTTCCGCGCCTTTAAGAAAGCCTTCAGTTCGTCAATGGTTTTAGCATCTTCTTCGGTGGCGATTTTGTCCACAAGCTCTGCTGGAATGAAGTTTTGGACCCGTTCCTTCACTTCTTTAGGCATCCAAACAACGCGTTTGTAGCCGCCGTCGGCTTGCAGAAACTTTGGAGAACGCATATACTCTATGGATATGCCATGGAACCCGTCCACTTGCCGTCCGCCGGCAGTCGAGTCTGCCAGTGTTGAGAAGGCTAAACCGTTTACCGTCGTTTCCTTGTAACCTCTGTGGACTATGCCGAAACCGTCCACCTCTGGAATGTAGAAGGCAACACCTTCGAAACATCCGCAAGACGTGTGGGGATAGCCGAAAGCCGTGTAAAGCCAAACGCGGGTTATCTCGCCCAAAGTTCTCTTCTTAACAGCCTCATTTACGCCAGCATACTCGCCCTTTACCGGGTCTAGGAGTTCACCTCGGTCAATTTCGAATATGGGGCCTTTGGGGTCTATGTTGGCTGAAGCCCTAGCGTCAAACCAGCTTATTGCTCCGCAGTTGGAATAGCGCTGAGGAGTTATCACACAACAGTGGGTCGGCGCGAAAGACTGGCAGAGAATGCAACCGTAAAACTTGTCCACTTCCTCGTCCTTCAAGCCTCTTGCCCTAGCGTCCCTAGCCTCATAAATCTGCAGTGCTTGGGGATAGAGCTCCTTAACCTTTTCGGCGTCGGTTATGAAGGTTATTTGCATCTTCTCGATTATGGGGAGTTCGCTCTTAAACAGTCTATGCAAAACCTTCCCGATATATTGGAAGGAGTTTAAGCCCTTCTGGAAGGATTTCTTGCTGAGCCTAAGCCAAATGTCATAGCGCTGGTTTAAGTGCATAAAACCTTCAATGTAGTTGCAGTAGGCGTGAATTCGCCTTTCAATAACGCCTTCAAGTTCCGGCTCAAGTTTAGCGCCTGCAACTTCAATGAGGATGCCGAAGGGATAGGTTTTGCCTTCCTCCATGTCTTTAATGTCTGGCCCTATGATGGTTATTTCTCCATCCTCGACTTCTTCAGGCTTTTTAACTCTTGCTAGCTCGAATTTTTCTTTGACGTCTGGTCCGCCGAGCTCCACGAACATGTCTTTTCTGCGGATGCGTTCGCCCTCGTAGATTACACCAACGTCGACCGGTATGTCTTGAAACATGCTCATTTTCTATTTCGCCTCCTTCAAACTTTATCCATTATGACTTTAAGGTTTTTCACCCACTCCTCTTGGGAAAGGTTTGGGAAAGACCAGCTTGCATGGGGATGATAAACATTATCTAGGGTTATGGTTTTCAAATGTTGGGCAAAGTGCTTCAGCCCCGATAGAATCGCCCACTCCATGTAATAGTAAAGTCCAACAAACAGGGCTAGGTCATGCTGCCCCTTGCCGTCAACACCTGTCCAAGAAGGGTCGACGAGACGGTTTCCAATGTCTACGGCTGGCATGAAAGCCGCTGGCTTGAAGCCCCGCTTTGCGAACTCGCCTATCATGTGGGCTGTAGCCACAACAGGGATTCCGCTTTTCTTGGAAAACTCTATTATGAAGTCTATGAGTTTTCCGCCTTCAAAATCAGTTTCAGCAGCTTTATGCCCAACAACAAGCACCGGATGCTTAGCCCTCTTAATCATCGCAGCAACAACTTCGGGCTTTGTTATTACCAATGCCTTCTTCGGTCCGGGGATTTCGGCCGTCTGCCAAGGTTCAGCCGCCATACTTGCGTATCCTCCTTTACTCCTTCCTCTTTCTTATAAGCCTAGGCAGAAGCGTCGGGTCTGGAATAATAGTCTCCTTCCAGCCCTTCTCTTCAAGAATCTTTACTATTTCATCCTTCATTGTTACCGGTATGTCGGCAACTGTGCGCACAAATCGGTGAATGTCCTCAGGCATTGTTCCATACAAGCGCTTATGCAAGTCAATGTAGTGTGTTAGCTTTATGGCGCGTCCTTTAGTGGTGTCGTTGGGGCGCATACAGAGCTTGGCTATCATAACCATGGCTTCCTCTTTAGTTTCAGCTGCATAGAACAAGTGTTCTGGGGCCGGGCCAACATAAACTTTCTCGCCTGTCCTAGCATCATAAACGTACCAGTCTTCTTCGCGGTCAGCCCTCCCCAACAGCATACGCCTATACTTAATGCCGTGAGGCCCAACAATCACTGGAACGCCTAACCGCCAGAATCCAGAGGCTATTGAGGCAGCCTTTTGGGAGTAGGCTCCCCATGCAACGCCAACAGCGCCCACACGATTTAGGATGTAGTCAGCTATCTCCTCATAGTTAGCCCGCAGATTCCTTTTTGCGAATATGTTGGCGATTTTTATGGCTGCACCAGCAATATGTGCGTTAGAAACACATGAGCCAACGTTCACCATGCATCCAGCCGTAAACTCGCCAGTAAACTCCTCATATGGTGTTTTGCCCTCCTCGTTCTTATACATGCCAGCCGTCATGGCGGCACATCCAGAAGTTACGACGATATAGCGTCTGTTGGCAAATTCACGGCACATTTCCGCAACTTCAATTCCGCCCTTAGGATAGTTGGCACATCCCACGAAGGCCACTACGCCTGGGATTTCGCCGAGCACTATGGGGCTTCCAACATTGCGGATTTCCACGTCTTGTATTGGACCTCTCCCAGCCCGCACCTTGTAGGTTTCCTCTTTAAGCTTCTTCTCCCCAGCCCTCACAATGAAACTGTGGACTTGTAGGCCTGCTGGGCATGCTTCCTCGCATCTGCCACATCCAACACATAAATCGTAAAGGTCTGCAAGCTTCGCCAACGAGCCTTCCATGGCGGCTTTCATGGCTTCTGGGATGTGCAAGTCTTGAGGGCAAGCCCTACGACAGTCGCCGCATTGCCTACACTCCTTTGCTTTTCGTAGAACTTCGTCCACTTCTGGGATTGCCTTAAACTTCTTCCTTAAAGGAGCAACTTTCAAGGCAACCTTAACGGCCACTTCGCCCACTTTCTCCGGGTCGAGGATTAATGCGCCTGGGATTTTGCCGCTCACAAGGTCTTCAACTATGGCGTCGGCTGGGTCATTTGTTCTGTTTGGCAGTCCCATACAGTTCTTTTCAGAAGCCACTATGACTGGCGCCTTAATTCGCTGTGCCTCATAAAAGGAGTCTGTTCGGATGCACTGCTCATCCAGCACGACAACGTCGGGGACTCCGCTTCTAATGAAACGTAACTGCCATGAAATTGGGCCTATTATTTTGCCGCGTTTATAGTAGCGTGTAAAGTCGTGGGCTGTGCAGCAAAGCCCGCAGACCTCGATTTCGCCGTCCAGCCCATTCTCTTTCATATAGTCGATTATGCCAACCGAAGGGACAACATTATGCCCTATACATAAGATTACAGGTTTCTCGATGTTAACTGTGCCATAGCCCAAATCCACCAGCGGCGCTTCTGGGTCTCCTTTTGGAAAGTTGTAAGCCGCTATTTGGGCTATGTCAGCCACTTCCATGCCAACGTGATCTAACATGCCTACATGGAAAACTTTTGACTCAAAATCTAGGTTGTCGCCCTCCTGTCCCGTGTGGCAAACAGACAAGCAATGGGTAACCTGCGTTTCTACATAATCTAATATCTCTTCAAGGTCGCCGAGGGTTTCTGGTTTAACTCCACAAACAAGTCTTGTAACGGGAGCTTCAACTTGAACGTTTAACCCACCAACGTCAAGAGGCATCCTTCTACCATATTTCTCGATTAGGTGTTCCACTAAGTGGCGAGCATGCCCAGTGTGGGTTGCAGCCCCTATACAGCATGCCAAAAGCACTATACGGGACTGTTGGGCTGCCATGTCTATTCCGCAAGCTCCACGCTTACCTCCAGTTAGGTCGCACTTGCCGAAAGTGCAGAGGCAGCAGACATCACAGAAGGGCAGATAAAACGGCTTATACCGCTGCAGAAGCTTCATGTCCCATTCTCTTAGGGCTGTCAGCGACGGAAAAGGCGTAAGCCCCATGGGTTCAGCCCATGCTTCTTCGACTATTTTGCCAATGGACAATTCAAGGTTCTTTACAAGCCCCACATCAGTCTTCATTTCCCCAATTTTCACGTGTAATCCTTTCTTGCTCAAGGTAAACACATCCAGAGTAGAAGGTTTAATGTCGGCAACGAACATTTTAAGCTTTTCTAAAATGTTCACACTAGATATTCATATTAAGGATTTAAAAATTGGAATTAGGGGCTTAAAGGCTATGTTTTGCCGTAACCAGCGTTTTCCATTATCCGCTTGACAGAAAGGTAAGCCGGGGTATCCGGCGATATGCTCAGCAAAGACTTTCCCGCTAGGACATACTCCTCAACATTTTCGTCATAAGCAACTTTTCCCAGAAACCTGAAGGGCAAAATCTTTTTGGCTTTTTCCTCTAGGTTTTCGGGAAACCTAAAGCCACCGACAACATAAAAGTTCTTAAAGGCTATTTTAACCTCCTTAGCTACGCGATAAGCGCGGTTCACATGGTCAAAAGACTTCTTAGAAGGGTCTATAACGTCGAAAATGTCGTCCACCTTAGATGTTATACGCCTATTCAAGTGCTCCAAGCCAGCCGGCGAATCAATTAGGACATACTTGTAGTTTTTTGTCAGCGACTCTAAAGCCCCTTTCAGGGCTGCGTTTGGTAGGCAGTAGCACCCCTCAACCCACTTGGTGCCAAGCGCTATGAAATCGAAGTATTCGCCCTCGTACATTCCATGAGCCCAAATTCGGCTTTCAATACGCTCTGTTGGCGGCACACCAACAGTGGTCCCGCCCTCTTCTAGGAAAGTTTCCACAAGCAGTTCTGAAATGGACTTTTTGCCAGCTGCGTGGAGGTCTACACCAACCATCTCGCCCAAGTTCTGGTCTGGGTCAGAATCCACAAGAAGTAGTGGAGCCTCGCCCAACTCTATGAAGTATTTTGTCATCAGGGCTACGAAACTTGTTTTTCCAGTTCCACCCCGCCCCATCGTGACAAGAATTTTCATGGCTTCTGACTCCCCTTTATGGCTTGTTCACTCTATTGTCTTAGGCATTATTAGGTGTTGCCTTGCAAAAGCCTATCGCATAATCTTTCTATGGCTTTGATGGCTGGGGCATCCCCGTATTTTAGGGGTGTTTCTCCTTGCATTTCAGCCTTCACAACCATCTGGTCAAAGGGCAAATAATCCAAAACTTGTAGGCTGTTTTCCTTCGCATATTTCATAATAGCCTCTTTCTGAGCCTCATTTTCAATCTTGTTTCCAACGAGAAGGATGCGGTTCATTCCAGCTTTTACGCCCAGTTCATGGATGCGCTTGGCGGTTTCAAGAGCCTTCATGTTAGCGTTAACCACAACAAGCATAACGTCCACATGCTGGGCCGTTCCCCGCCCCATATGTTCCACGCCGGCCTCCATATCCAAGACAACGGCTTCGCCGCGTTCAACAACCAAATGCCGAAGGAGCGAACGCACAACAGCATTCGCCGGACAGGTGCATCCGGAACCCATAGAACGCACGGTTCCCATAACAATTAGGTTAACACCAAACGGCGTCGTAACAGAATAATCCCGAACAATGTCGTCGACAGTGAATGTTAAGCGGTAAACACCCGCATAGCCAGTGCTCGTTTTAGCCTCGACAAGCTGCTTATTCTCAGAAATGGGCACTATACGACGGGCTTCCTCAGAAGACAAACCCAAGGTCAAAGCCAAATTAGGCGAAGGGTCAGCATCAATAGCAATAGCCTTAAAACCCTTTCTGACTAGGCAGTAGGCTAAACCAGCGGCGACAAGAGTTTTTCCAACACCGCCCTTACCAGAAACAGCCACCTTCATAAAACACCACTATTAAATTCGTTAATATGGCACACATTCTTACAAAATTGAGCACTCCTTCTCATATAAGCATTTATTGAATTCATCTGTTACCGAATGTTGAATATAATTAAGCGCATTTTAAGAAGAAATTGAAGTCTAATAAATCGGATTTATTGGATAAGTTCTTTCCAATGCATCGCGAGTGTTTCTGATATTCGCCTTTCCATGTCTACTACTTCTTTATCTTCAAATGCTGGTTTCCATACACCCTCCCATAAGGTGTCCGTTATAACTAGGAGTGCAGCAGAGGTTACCTTTCGAAAAATGGATAAGCTGAATAAGGCGGAGCACTCCATTTCCACGGCCAAGACTCCTGCTCTTGAGTAGTTTAAGACTTTTTTCATCGTTTCTCTGAATGGTGCGTCTGTTGTCCAAACGCCTCCCTCCTTGTGTTGTATGCCCCTTTTACTGAGAAACGCCTTAATATTCCCTGGAAGTTTTTCTGACGGTTTTGCCTCAATGTTTGGAGGCAAATAGTGATAGCTTACGCCTTCTTCTCTGATGGCAAATGTGGGAACTAGTATTTGGCCAATACTTATCTCTGGACTTATTGAGTCCGCCTCACCGAAGATTACTAGGTGCTTGATTCCCGCCGCAATTAACGCTTCAGCTAAAGCTACAGTCGCTGGAGCACCAAAATAGGAGTGGAATACCCCAAGGCCCTCTTCCGTAACGAAAAAGCGTTTAGCTCCAACAATACCTTCTTCCTTTTCAGATACGATAACATCGCGTGACGCAACCCTCATCCAATCATGAACACGTCTAATGAAAACTATTACGCCCAGTTTTACAAAACCTAAATCCTTTAGGGCAAAATTCTCTGGTTTAACAATAGAATCCCCGTTAGAAAACCACTTCATAATTCTTTACCTCTATTCTATTTCTTTAAGAGTAGCGCAGATATATTATTATGGACGCTCTTGTCTTATTGACGCCAATCTGATGGTTGTAGGTGGCATGGGATGAGCGAAGCGGAGAAGGTTTTGAGCGAAATTGAGAAGTGCGAGGTTCTGCCTATCGTTGGGACATTGGAAGGGGATAAGTAGAGGGCTATAAAAGTACAACACGCTGGTTTACATTACTATAGAAAACGCTTTATTCACGGATGTAAATGATGAATTCTATATTCGAGCAGCTAAAAAGTTGAAGAGCTGCAACGGTCGGGGAAGGCTTTAAATACGCAACATAAATTGACGGAACAAACATTCCGCAAAAGAAAATAGATGGTTGACGGTGAAAACAATATGGTTGACGTTTGGCTTCCATACGGTAAAACAGAAATCTGCCTAAGGGTTCCAACTAGAAACTTTTTGGGCTCCATAGAGCCCAAGGAAAAGCCCGGTGTTCCAGACGCCAAAGCTGAAGTTGAAAGGGCATTAAAAGAGCCCATAGGCTCTAGAAGGCTTAGCGAAATTGTCAAACCTGAACACAAAATAGCCATAGTTGTCGACGACGCCACTAGGCCGGCGCCAAGCCACGTTATGGTTCCTCCCATTCTCGACGAGTTGAACAGCGCTGGCGTTAGGGATGAAAATGTAACCATCATTTTTGGATGCGGCACCCATAGGGCTGTCACAAGTGAGGAGGCTGTTAGGCTTTTAGGTGAAAATGTTGTTAAACGCGTTAAAACGATAAGCCACGACTGCAAAGCCCAAGACCTAGTGTACGTTGGCACGACCGCCAAGTATGGGACAAAGGTTTACCTTAACCGTGTCTTTGCAGAGGCGGACGTGAAAATTTTGACAGGTGATGTATGCCTCCATTATTACGCTGGGTATGGCGGAGGAAGAAAAAGCGTTCTGCCCGGAGTTGCCGGCGAAGAAACGATAAAGGCTAATCACGCCATGCTTCTGCATCCAAATGCCAAGACAGGGGTTTTGGATGGTAATCCCGTTCATGAAGACATGGTTGAAGCTGCGAAAATGGCGAGGGTGGATTTCATCTTAAACGTTGTAACCAACAGTAAAGGCGAAGTTGTAAGGGCTTTTGCCGGCGACATGGAAAGGGCTTTTTATGAAGGTGTTAGACTTGTGGATGAAATGTACCGCGTACCCGTGGACCGAAGGGCAGACATAGTTGTTGTAAGCCCAGGCGGCTATCCGGCGGATGTTAACCTTTTCCAAGCGTATAAGGGTGTTGACAGCGCCTTGGAAGTTGTTAAACGGGGCGGCGTGATTGTTTTGGCTGCCGAGTGCTCAGAGGGGCATGGAAGCCAAGCCTTTTATGATTGGATGGTTAAGTTTAAGGATTTGAAGGCTGTTGAGCGGGAGATTAAACGCAACTTTGTCTTGGGAGGGCATAAAGCCTACTATTTGATGAAGGCTTTGCAGAAAGCCCAAATAATCCTTGTCTCGGCTATGCCTGACTATTACGCTGTCAATGTTTTTAGGTTGAAAACGGCGCGGACGGTGAACGAAGCTTTAAGCGAAGCCTTTAAAATTGTTGGGGAAAATGCTAAGGTTTGGGTTATGCCTTATGGGAACTACACCCTTCCAGAGGTTAAAGCAAGCGAATAACTTTAGCCTTTTAGAGGAAAACCTTTAAGGCGGAACGATAAACCTAACCTAGACTTTGAAAAGCCATATGGTGAAGTAGAGGCTTGCAACAGACTTACACGCTGCGAAAGTTTACGCCGAAAGACTTGGAACGCGTCATGTACATCAACCGCGTTTGTCTCCCAGAAAACTATGGGGACTATTTCTTCATGGATCTGTATAGCCGTTTCCCAGAAACTTTCATTGTGGCTGAAACGGGAAACGGCGAAGTGGTGGGCTATGTCATGTGCAGAATTGAGTTGGGCTTATCCAACTTCGGCTTTAGCGGCTTTATAAAGAAGGGCCACATAGTTTCCATTGCTGTCATGCCAGAGCATAGACGAAAGGGCATAGGACAAGCTTTAGTTACTAAGGCGATGGAGGGCATGCGCTTGTACAACGCTAAACAGTGCTTTTTGGAAGTTAGGGTTTCCAACACTCAAGCCATAAGTCTATACAAAAAATTGGGCTTTAAAATTACGAGAACAGTTAGTGGGTATTACTCGGACGGCGAAGACGCCTACGTGATGAGCAGAGAACTTTGAAAGGCTAGGTTTTGAAGCTAAACTCCGCCTTCTTGTTCATGTAGTTTATGGCTTGAAGCATAGACCTCGCCAAGCCCAGCAAGCTGAGAAGAACAGCAACCGTCATGAAGAGGCGTAAGTCAATGGTTAGGATTATGCTCCTATAGGTTAGGTTT
>Ga0078972_1006535_pt1 | contig 27431 bp, 23 predicted proteins | sample YelNatPaOPGAMG01_FD_67568 | JGI IMG/M metagenome (GOLD analysis project Ga0078972, IMG submission 67568) | Hot spring thermophilic microbial communities from Obsidian Pool, Yellowstone National Park, USA - OP-RAMG-01 (SPADES assembly) (version 2) | ecosystem: Environmental > Aquatic > Thermal...
ACCAAAACCTAGCCAGGTCACTCCACCTAACTAAACCTCAGCCTAAACTCACAAAATACCCACCAAAGGCACCGCCAACGTATCCCTTCCACTCCAGATAAAACTGTCAATGAACAAAACGGAGAACCAGGCGATCAAACCCGGCCGCGCCGCCCAACGCCGGAGCGTCGGTGGAGGCGCCTTCTACTGATGCCGCTCTGGTGTGTCAACGGCATGACAAGGCTTGCCAACTTTATGTTTAACCCATTGCAAATAAGCGCAAAAAAGCCCTGCTGGGCGGTCGGCGAGGCCGGCCGGCATACGGCGGAGCCATGCTATGAGCGCATGGCTCCGCCGCGCAGCCTCATGCCGCCACGGCGGTCTCACCGGTGATCGCGAGCCCGTCCCTCCCGGCGCTGATGCGCACGGTGTCCCCGTCCTTCACCGAGCCATCGAGAATTCGCCCAGCGAGCGAATTCTGCAGATCGCGCTGGATCACTCGCTTGAGCGGCCGCGCACCATAGACCGGATCGAAGCCCTCGTTCGCCAGCCATTCGATCGCGCTCTGATCAACCACCAAATTGATATGTCGGTCGGCAAGCAGCCGTGCCAGCGCCCCGAGTTGGATCTCGACGATCACCGCCATGTCGGCGCGCTGTAGCCGGCGGAAGAGAATGATCTCATCAAGCCGGTTGAGAAATTCAGGCCGGAAATGCCTCCGCACCACGGCCATCACCTGGCCATGTACCATGGCGGTGGTCTCGCTCTCGGGCTGGGCGGCCAGAATATCGCTCCCGAGATTGCTCGTCAGCACGATGATCGTGTTCTTGAAATCAACCGTGCGCCCCTGCCCATCGGTGAGCCGCCCATCATCAAGAACCTGGAGAAGAATGTTGAAGACATCCTCATGCGCCTTCTCGACCTCGTCGAACAGAACGACCTGATAGGGTCGCCGACGTACCGCTTCGGTCAGCACGCCGCCCTCGTCATAGCCGACATAGCCAGGCGGCGCGCCGATGAGACGCGAAACACTGTGCTTCTCCATAAATTCGCTCATGTCGATACGCACCATCGCGCGCTCGTCATCAAAGAGAAACTCCGCCAGGGCCTTGCAGGTTTCGGTTTTTCCCACCCCGGTCGGCCCAAGAAACAGAAAGCTTCCGATCGGGCGGTTGGGATCCTGCAACCCAGCCCGCGCCCGGCGGACCGCGTTCGCAACCGCCCGCAGCGCGTCTTCCTGGCCCACCACGCGCTTGCGCAACTCATCTTCCATGCGCATCAGCTTGGCGCGCTCGCCTTCCAGCATGCGATCGACCGGCACACCGGTCCAGCGCGAGACGACGCCGGCGATCTGCTCGTCCGTAACCGCCTCGTTCACCAAATTTCCGCCTTCATGCGAGGCAACGAGCTTTTTCTCGAGTTCGGGAATGACCCCATAAAGCAGTTCCGACGCGCGCCCAAGATCGCCGCGCCGCTGCGCGATCTCCACCTCGCTCCGCGCCTGATCGAGCTTCTCCTTGAGTTTTTGTGTTTCGACGAGTTGGGCTTTCTCTGAGATCCAGGCCGCACTCATCGCCGCTGATTTTTCTTCCAGTTCCGCAAGCTCTTTCTCAAGTTTTTCCAACCGATCCCGCGATGCTGGATCCTCTTCGCGCTTTAGCGCTTCACGCTCGATCTTGAGTTGCAGGACACGCCTGTCGAGTTCGTCAAGTTCCTCGGGCTTGCTGTCCACCTCCATGCGCAGCCGGCTCGCCGCTTCGTCGATCAGATCAATCGCCTTGTCGGGTAAAAAGCGATCAGAGATATAGCGCTTTGAGAGCATCGCGGCCGCGACGATCGCGCTGTCGGTAATGCGCACGCCGTGGTGGAGTTCATATTTTTCCTTGATGCCGCGTAAAATGCTGATCGTATCCTCGACGCTCGGCTCATCGACGAATACCGGCTGGAAGCGCCGGGCGAGTGCGGCATCCTTCTCGACATGCTTGCGGAATTCATCGAGCGTGGTGGCGCCGATGCAGTGCAACGCTCCGCGCGCCAGTTCCGGCTTAAGCAGGTTCGACGCATCCATCGCACCATCGGCGCGGCCAGCACCGACCAGCGTGTGCATCTCATCGATAAATAGAATGATCTCGCCACCCGCCTCTTCGATTTCCTTGAGAACAGATTTCAATCTTTCCTCGAACTCACCGCGGAATTTGGCCCCCGCGACGAGCGCGCCGAGATCGAGTGCCAGCAGCCGCTTGCCCTTGAGCGCCTCCGGCACGTCTCCATTGACGATGCGCAGCGCCAGCCCTTCCACGATCGCCGTCTTGCCGACACCGGGCTCGCCGATCAGCACCGGATTGTTCTTGGTACGGCGGGCGAGAACCTGGATGGTGCGGCGAATTTCCTCGTCGCGCCCGATCACCGGATCAAGTTTCCCCCCGCGCGCCAGCGCCGTCACGTCACGGGCGTATTTCTTCAACGCATCGAAATTCGCTTCCGCATTGGCGCTCGTCACGCGCCGGCCCTTGCGGATATCGGCGAGGCTCTTTTCTAAGGCCGGCGCGTTAGCGCCGGCGCCACGGAGCGCCCGCGCGGCGGCACTTTCCGTCGTAGCAAGAGCCACGAGCAGCCGATCCTGCGCGACATATTCATCGCCCGCCTTCCGCGCGGACTGTTCGGCCGCGTCAAGCACGCGCACCAGCTCAGGCGTGGCCTGCGGTTGGCCGGCGCCGCTCCCCTCCACCTTCGGCAGGCGCGCAAGTTCCGCCTCAATGGCGGCCTTCGCCGCTTCTGGCTTGCCCCCGGCGGCGCGGATCAGCCCGGCGGCCGCGCCCTCATCGTCGTCAAGCAGCGCCTTAAGCAAATGCTCAGGCCCCAGCCGCTGATGGAAGTCGCGAATCGCGATGGTTTGCGCGGCCTGGAGAAATCCGCGGGCCCGTTCTGTGAATTTTTCGATATCCATGATCGTTGTCCCTTACCATTTCAGGCGACAGACCTGCCGGCCCCTGCGCAGGCGGCGGGCAGATCATTTCTGCACAACGATTTGGGAAGCCGCGGATCGCCGCTCAAGAGGCGCGCGCCGCGCTCCCGCGACACGGCAGACGCACGGAGAATCGCGCCCGCGCCCGCCCGATCCGCCCGACAAGGCGGAGTCGGCGATCGAGGAAGGCGCGGCTCGCCTCGGCGCCCTCGGTGGTATCGGTGAGCCAGTAGATGAGAGTCGCGCTGTAGATGGCGAGCAGGATCGCGCGTTTCGTATACCAGGAAAAATCCGCCGCGCGGTCGCCCGCGGCGACCCAGATGGCATCGGCGGTGCGCGCGGCAAGCCTTGCCGCAAGCCCAGCATTCCGCGGCAGGGCGAGCAGGCCGAGGGCACGCCGCACCGCTTCCTTGTGCGGCTCCAGCACGGCAAGCCGTGAAGCGATCAGCGCCCGTACCCGCGCCGTCAGCCCTAGCCCCGCGAGATCGCCCGCCCGCGTCACCATGGCGTGGTCGACCCCGGCAAAAAAGGCCGCGATCATTTCCGCCGCGCCGCCGGGGAAAAGCCTGTCCGCCTCGCCCTCCGGCTGGCCGGCGGCGCGCAGAGCCGCGCGGAGCGCCGACAGGCTCCAGCCGGCAAAGGGCTCGCTCGCCAGCAGGTGCCCGAGCGCCGCGAATGCCTCCGGGGAGAGCCTATCCGAATCGCTCATGGCCGCGGCTCGGCGGCGCGCGCGAGTTCCTCGTTGAACCCGAACAGACGGAAATCGCTCATGCGCATGGGATAGAGAATCCCCTCCAGATGGTCGTATTCGTGCTGCACCACGCCGGCGTGGAAGCCGGCAGCGATCCGCTCGACCGGCGCGCCCTCGGCGTCAAGCCCGCGATAGCGCACCCGCCATGGCCGCGGGACAGCGCCGCGCATTCCGGGGATGGAAAGACACCCCTCCCAGCGCACCCGAATCTCCTCGCCGAGCGGCTCGACCTCCGGGTTGATCAGCACGCTCGGGCCGCGGGGCGCATCCTCTGCCTCCTCGCTGCCGCGCCCCGGCGGCACGCGAAAAACAAAAAGCCGCAACGGCACATGCACCTGGGGCGCTGCCAACCCCACCCCCGGCGCGTCCTCCATGGTCTCGATCATATCAGCGATGAGGCGGCGGATCTCAGGCGCACTGGGATCGTCTACCGGCGCGGCCTTGGTGATCAGCACGGGATGGCCCATGCGGGCGATTTTAAGGATGGCCATGACCGCTCACATAGGCGCTCGAAAAGGCTTTGGCGAGAGCAGCGGAGCGTGCTATGAGCGCCCAGCCTGGCGGGCAAGAGCCGTACCGGGCATCCTTTGTTGCGGCCTGGGATCGGGAAAGGCCGCCTTCCTGAGAGGAGATCGCCGCCAAGTGCAAGTATTGGTTCGTGACAACAATGTTGATCAGGCCCTCAAGGCGCTCAAGAAGAAGCTCCAGCGCGAGGGCGTCTTCCGCGAGATGAAACTCCGCCGCCACTACGAGAAGCCCTCCGAACGCCGGGCCCGCGAAGCCGCCGAGGCGGTGCGCCGCGCCCGCAAGATGGAGCGCAAGCGGTTGGAGCGTGAAGGGTTCTGAGCTGGGCCGGCGCTGCGGCGCCCCCCTTCCCCGCGTCGCCCCCCTTCCCCGCGTCGCCCCATGACCCAAGATCTTCCGACCCCTGTTGCGGATCGTTTTTTCGAGGATTACCCGCGCGATGCCGTGGCGCAGTACGGCCCTGTCAGCGTCTCCGAGGCCGAGATCATCGCGTTCGCCCGGCAATTCGACCCGCAAGCCATCCATACCGACCCCGAAGCGGCGGCCAACGGCCCTTTCGGCGGGCTGATCGCGAGCGGCTGGCACACTGTGGGACTGATGATGCGCCTGCTCGCCACCCATTTTCTCTCGCACCGCAACAGCATCGCCTCGCCGGGCATCGACGAGCTGCGCTGGCGCGCCCCGGTACGTCCGGGTGATCAACTGCGCGTCCGCGTGCGCGTGACCGAGGCGACGCGCTCGCGCTCGAAGCCCGATCGCGGCATGGTCCGCAGCCTGGTCGAGGTCATCAACCAGCACGATACGGTGGTAATGTCGCTCTCGGCGATGAACCTGCTGCGCTGCCGCGGCACTAATACTGAAACTGATAGCTGAGGCCGACGCTGTTGGCGCCATAACCGCTGCCGGTGGTGGTATCGAGCTTGGCCCCATGCCCGAGATCGATCTGCAATTCGGCCTGCGTATCGTTGGTGCCCGTCGTACCCTGTTTGGCGCCGAGATAGACACCGGGTATTACGTAGCGCCCAGCCTCCAGGGTCGGCACCGATTGTGCCGCTCCCGGTCCCGCGCCCTGCGGTCCGGCCGTCTGATTGGTCGGCGTGCCGATCGCCAGTCGATCGAGCCCCAACGTGCTGCGGATGCTGTTGAGCGCCCCCCCCGTTCCCGCCGCCCCGGAGAGCTGCGCAACCCCGGCGGCGATCTCGGCAAGTTGAAAGGCACTGAGCTGGGAGGCGGACTGGCCAAACAGCAGATGCGCGAGGATATCATCCTGGGGCAGCGGCGGGGTGCTGGAGAGCGTGATGGTAGGCGCGCTGGCGAAGCCGCCGACGGCAAGGGTCGCGGTGACATTGCCGTTCGAGCTGGTGGCGATGAGGTTGAGCGCCGGATCGATCCGGTGCCCGCCCTCGAAGCCGATATGGCCGGAGGTGAAATTGAGCGAACTGCCGCCGAGATTGACGGTGCCGCGGATCAGATTGAGCCCGCCTTGCATGCGCGGCGCCGCGGCCATCCCCGCGACATGGAGCTTGCCACCGAGTTCGGCGTCGATCCCGCGCCCGTGGATGAAAATCTGCCGCGGCGCGTTAATGCCGAGATCGAGTGCCACATCCGGCCCCGCCGCAGTGGGTTCAGGCGCGGGCGGCGGCGCGCCGGCCTTACGCACATTGAGCACCGCAACCGAGGGCGGCAGGCTGTCGGGGATGGAAATCTCGGCGCGCTTGATGCCAATCGTGCCAGCCAGCGAAAGCGCGCCAAACGCTGGCCCCGAGACATGGAGATCGGCATCCAGCCGCTCCGTGAGCTGATCGGTGGTTATCGGGCTGGCGTCGCGCGCGGTAAGGGTGAGATCGAGTGGCAAACCCGGCGCCAGCACGCCCACCGTCCCGCCACCGCCGAGCGTCCCCTGCCCGGCTTTGGCGGTGAGGTTTTCCACGCGCAGCGTCTGCCCCGCCGCGCTGATTCTGGCGGTGATGGCGCGGATATCGAGCCCCTGGGCGAAATCCCGCACCTCGCCGCCCGCGAGCGTGGCGCTCCCCGAAAGCTCCGGCGCCGCGCGTGTCCCGGCGACCCCGGCATCGAGGGTGAGCGCGCCGGTGACGCGCCGACCCGCGGCGGTCAGGATCGGATCGAGCAGCGCGAGATCGAGCTGCCCCTTGGCGCTGAGCGCGAATTGGCCATCGGGGTCGAGCGGCACCGGGCCGGAGAGCGCGAAATGCACTTTCTGGCCGGCGGCAAGTGTTGCGGCGAGCTTCGCCCGCGTGCCATCCAGCACTGCCTGGGCGTCGAGATTGGCCGGCGGCAGCGCGCTCGCCGGGCCCGTCGCGGCATGGAGGCCAAGCGCCGTGAGCGTCACCGTCCCCGTGGGCCGCGCGAGGGGGCCGGTGAGCCGCGCCGAAGCCTGGGCGACGCCGCTCGCGGCAAATCCGGGCATAAAGGGCACGGCCAGCGCCGGGGTGACATTGGTGAGGCGCGCCGTGGCATCGAGCGCGGGCGCAAGCCGCCCGGCGAGATCGAGGCGCGCCCCGCCGATTGCGAGTTGCAGGCGATCGATGCGCACCCCGTCGGCGAAGGCGACCCTGGCCGGGGCGAGCAAACGCAGGCTCTCGCCGTGCCAGTCCGCCCGCAGCGCCGAAAGCGTGACCTCTCTCCGCGCCAGATCGAGCAGCGCCGCGGAAGACGCCGTCGCCGGGGCACCAACGAGGTTTTGGACATTGGCCGCGATCCGGGTCGTGAGCGCATTTTCTGGCCCATCGAGGCTGAGCGTCGCGTCTCCCACGGCCGCGCCCGCGGCGATCCCGCTCGCCTCCAGCCGCGCCGAGATTTTTGGGGTCGCGAGCGGGGAGGCAATCGTTGCGGAAAGCTTGGCCCGCGCCACACGCGCCCCCCCCTCCAGGCTCGCTTGTTCGACGTTGACCTCCAGCCGCGCCGTGTTTTCCCCCAATCCCGCCGTGGCCGAGAAACTCCCGGAAATTTTTTGTCCCAAGAGCGGGTCGAGATCGGTGAGTGTTGCCATGCGCAGGCGAACGCTTCCCTCGGGCAGCGCCGCGCCGGAGGCCAGGGCGAAATTGCCCGCCCCCGAGAGGCTTTTCCAGCCGAGTTCGGAAAGCGAGAGCGAGGCCGCGCCATCCGCCGCCCGCGACGCATCGAGCGTGAGGCGGAGCGGCGTGCGATCGAGCATCGCCTGCGCCTCGAGATGGGCGCGCGGCGCGTTAGGCCTGCCGGTTGCGGTGAGTTCGACCGAGATCGGCGCTGCCGGCACAGGCCCGGCGGCGATGGTGCCGGCAATTTTTGCCCGCGCCGCCAGATCGTCGGGGGTTCCGGCGAGATGGCCATCGCCGTTCAGCGCCCCCGAGATCGCCGCGCTCAGCGCCTTGAGATCGGCCAGGCCAAGATGCCAATCGAGCGCGACATGCCCGCCGATATCGCTGCCGGAAGCGGCCAGCGAGAGCGCCTGGCCATCCAGGGTCAGCGCCGCTTCCGGGATATCGGCGCCGTCCAGCCGCGCGGCGGCCGCGAGATGGGCCTCCCCGCCGAGCAGCGCCGGCAGCGGCGCCAGGCCACCGGTGAGCGCGATCCGCCCGTCGAGATTGGCGCTGCCGCCCGAGCCCCCCGCCGCGAGCAACCCGTCGAGTGCGAAATGGGCCCGGCCCGCCAGATCCACATCCCCGATCGCGGCAAAAGCGGCAAGATCAGGCAGATCAAGCGTCACTTTCCCCCCGCTGGTTCCCGCCGTCGTCAGATGACCGGCAAGCCGGAGCAGCGGATGGCTCAGGGTGAAATCGACCGGCCGGTCAGCGGCCAGCGGCGCGATGGTGGCATCGAGGATGAGCGGGGAAGCGGCCAGCAGCGTCGGAGCCGGGCCGGGCAGGCGAACCGCGTCGGCGCGCGCGCTGAGCGTAAGTTTTCCCTCGCTACCGGTGAGCTGAGCGGCAAGCTCGGCGATCTTGGCCCCGCCCGCCACGAAATCGTCGAGGTGCAAACGCGCATTCCCCGCGGGCGCCTCCAGCCGGCCATGCAGCGCGGCATCAAGCGTGAAAGCTCGCCACGAAATTCCCGCTCCCGGCGCCATCGCCGGCGCCGTGGCGGAAAAATCGAGCGTGCCCGCCAGATGGCCGAGATCGAGCTGGCCGTGAAGATCGGCCGCCAGCGGGCCAGCGGTGAGTTTTGCGGCCAAGGCCGCTGCATCGGGTGGCCCGGCGAGATCGGCATCGAGCACCAGCCCACCGAGCGTGGGCAGATGGCCGAGCGTCTCAGCCAATCCCCCCGGCGGCTCGCGCGCCGAGATATGGAGCCCGATCGTGCTCGCCGTGAGCCTCGCCGCAAGCTGATAGTCGGCGGCTGGCGCGATGCCCTTGATCGCGAGCCGGGCATCGGCGTCATCGAGGGCGCGGAACCGGCCTTCCCCGGTGATCGCAAGCGCCGCCGCCGCACCGGCAACCGGCGCGGCCAGCTCAACGCGGGCGAGATCGAGCCGTTGCAGCACCACCGGCAGCGGCAGCGCGAAGGCGCCCGCGGAGGAAGACGCCGGGGCGGGGGAAGATGCTGCGGGCGAGGAATGGGGCAGCCGCTTCACCTCGATCCGGCGCGCGGCCAGCCGAGCGATCCGCACCTCGCCCGCAAACAGCCGCGGCAGATCGAGATCGAGCGCGAGACCGGTGATGCGCAGCCATTCCCCTTCATCGTCATCGAGCGTCAGGGAGGCGAGGCGCAAATGGTCGGGGAACCGCCCGGAAACCCCGGCGATCCGCACCCTGCCGCCGCTGAGCGGCGCGGCATAGCGCGCGAGCGCCCGTTCTCCCGGCGCGGTATTCAGCGCGAGCGTGGCAAGGGCGAGCACGAGCAGCGGCAGGACCACCACAACCCCAAGCAGGCCCGCGAAAAAAAATGCCCCGCGCCGCATCAGAACGCCTCACCCAATCCGACATAGATCTCGAAGGGGAAATCACCAGGAACCTGCACCAAGGGGATGGCAAAATCCACCCGGACGGGGCCGAAGCCGGTAAAATAGCGCAGACCCACCCCAACGCCGGGATAGGTCTGGCCAGTGAAGGGCGCCGGCTGCTCGCTCACCTGACCGACATCGAAGAACGCCGCAGTCCCCCAGTTGCTGGCGATGCGCTGGCGCAGCTCGATGGTGCCGGCATCCATCGCGAGCCCGCCGGCGGGGAGCTGGTCGGCGAATTGCGGGCTCGCCCACTGATAGCGATAGCCGCGGATATTGGCGCTGCCGCCGCCATAAAACCGCTGATCGGCCGGCACCTGTAGCTCGGTCGCGCCGAGCGTGTCGCCGACCATACCGCGCAGCGCCAGCACGGTGCGCCCATCGCCCGAAAGATCGAGATAGGTCGAGGCCTGGCTCTGGCCGATCACGAACTGGGCATGGCCGTCGAAGCCACCAAGGGAGGCGGTCGGCGTCACCTGAGCGGTGGCGCGGAAGCCCCGCGTTGGCTCCAGGAGATTGTTGGTATTGTCGAACTTCAGCCCGACCGGGGTGCTGAACAAGGTGTAGAGCGCGCTGGTATTGTTCTGGGTGATCAGCTCCTGCTCTAGTCCAAGCCCGATATTGGCCGAAAGCTGCGGTGTGAGCTGGCGGGTCAGCGTCGATGTGGCATAGAGCGCGGTCTGGGTGTAGGTGTAGAGATATTGTTGTAAGGCACTGACGTTAAAGGAAAGCGTCTGGTCGGGGCGCTGCCATTGCGGGATCGCGTAGGTGGCGGAGAGGTCGTAGCCCGGGTACTGCGCATCAAGTCCACCGATTTCGTCGGCGCTCGCCGAAAGCGTCAGGGTTTCACCATGGCCGAAGACGTTTCGGTCGATCCAGGAGGCGGTGAGATCGGCGCCGAGATCGGTGGAGTAAGAGCCGTTGAAGCTGATGGCGTGGCGCGGCGCCTCGGCGAATTTGAAATCGAGCGGCAACTGGCCATTGGCGTCGAGTTGATCTGGCGTCTCTGCCTGTACGCCCGCGAAAACCGGCAAGCCAGCGAGGGTGAGGCGCTGCTGCTCGATCTGATCGGCGTCATAGGGCATGCCGGGTTTGAGCGTGATCAGCCCTTGCGGATAGGCGGGATTGACCTGATGCAGCCCCTCCAGGGCGATCGGGCCGAGATCGACGCGCGGGCCGGGGTCAGCGCGGAAGCTGACATCGATGGTGTCGGTGTCGTCATGCTCGATGGCCTCCGGCGGCGCCACCTTGGCGAAGGCGTGGCCGTCATGTTTGAGCGCCTTGAGCAGCTTGCCCTGCCCCGCCAGAACCTCCGCCGCCACCGCGTTCTGGCCCGATTTGAGGCCGAGCGCGTCGCGTTCGGCTTGGGTGACATCGCCGACGATCTCGATCTTGCCGAGATGAAACATCGGCCCTGTCGTGATCGCGACAACCACCGGCACCTTTTGCTTCGCCGCTAGCGCCTCGAGCATGGCAAGCAGGCCAGGATCCTCGAGATCGCGCCCAAGGACAGTGATCTTGACCTGCGCCTTATAGTAGCCCTGGCTTTGCAGCGCCGCCTGAAACCGCGTGACGTCGGCGCGCGCGCGGGCGATCAGGGCGAAGGGGCCGACCGGGGACTTGTCGCGCAGCGCGATCAGGCTGGAGGATTGCCGGATCGTCTCGTCGAGCGCGCCCTGCCCGGTCGGCTCGATAACGACGGTGTAGGCGAGCGGGTCGGCGGCGCGTGCCACCAGCACCGCAATCACCGCGAGCGCGGCAACCAGCCGGATCGCCACGGCGGAAAACCCGGCATGGCGGGAGCTTCGGGCGACGAGCGTCTTCGGCATCTGCCCCCCTATGCCAGCCTGACGGGGGCCAAGACAACGCAATTCCCGCCCCTCGCCCGGCACGCGAGCGGCATGGTAAGGGGGACACGCGATGTCGGCGAAAAATCCGCCCCCCTCCCCACTCCCGCCGGCGCCCGGTGGACCGCGTTCGCCGTTGCCGAGCCAGAATCCCGGGCGCGTTGCCGGACCGCTACGCGCGATCCGCCGGGCACTCCTGATCGTGCTCTGGACGCTCGCCCTGATGCCGGTGCAGGCGCTGTTTCTGGCTCTGCCAGGCGAGGCCAAGCGCCGCCTGCCGCTGGTTTACTGGCGGGGGATTTGCACAGCCCTCGGGCTCAAGCGCCGGATCATTGGCCGCCCCGCAACGGGGGGCGATCGCGCCGTGGTGTTCATTTCCAATCATTCGTCGTGGATCGATATCCCGCTGCTCGGCGCCGAGTTACGGGCCGCCTTCGTCGCCAAGGACGACGTCGCGGGCTGGCCGCTGATCAGCGCCATTGCCCGTCTCGGGCGCACGGTTTTCATCAGCCGGAGGCGGGCCAGCACCGAGCGCGGGCGCGCGGCGATCGCAGCAAGGCTGGCGGCGGGCGATAATCTCATTCTCTTCCCCGAGGGCACAACCTCTGACGGGAGCCGGGTTCTGCCCTTCCGCTCGGCCTTTCTCGGGATATTGACCGGCGAGGACGCGCCTCTGGTGCAGCCGGTCTCGGTGGTCGCCGATCGCCTCGCTGGCCTGCCTTGCTTCCGGCGCGACCGCGCGGTTTTCGCCTATTATGGGGCAACCGCGATCGGGGCGCATTTCTGGCGCCTCGCGCAATGGAAGGGAATGAGGGCGACCATCCTGCTCCACCCCGTCCTCGACCCTCGGCTCATCCCCGATCGCAAGGAACTGGCGCGCCAGCTTTGGCTGATCGTCGCCGAGGGAGCGGCTGCGCTGCGACAGAACCGCGAACCTTCAACCGGGCTTGGCGGCAAGCCCGCGCGGGCCAGAGTGGCGGGCGATATTGAACAGCAGCGAGAGCACAGCTGAAACGACGAGGTTGAGGGCGAGCGCGTAAAGTGCCGCGTAGCCCGGCATGGTGAGGCCGAGGAGCTGCAGCGGATAGACCGCCGATTTGAACGACAGCGCCGCCGCCATCGCCGTACCCCAGCCGATCCCGGCCGCCCAGCCGAGGAGCAGCGCCCAGCCGTTCAGCCACGGACAGAACAGGCCGAGCATCACCGCCGGCGCGGTCTGGATGATCCACACGCCGCCCAGCAACTGCAACTGGATGGCGTATTGCTGGGGGAGAAAGATGATGAAGAACAGTGCCCCCACTTTCACCCCAAGCGAGGCGAGCTTGGCCACCTCGGCCTCCTCGGCGTCAGTGCAGCCCGGGCGCAGGAAAGCCCGCCAGATGTTGCGGGTAAAAATATTGGCCGCCGCGATCGACATGATGGCGGCGGGCACCAGCGCGCCGATCGCGACAGCCGCGAAGGCGACGCCCACGAACCAGGCGGGAAACACCGCCAGAAACAGCGCTGGCACCGCGTAATTGGTGCCGAAGCGGGCAAAGCCAGCGCTGAAACGCGCCATGCCGCCCACCCCCATGGCGAGCGCCATGAAGCCGAGCAGGGCGAGCAGGCCGAGCAGGAAGGAATAGGCCGGCAGGATCGCGGCGTTGCGTCGGATCACCGCCGCCGAGGAGGAAGAGAGAATGGCGGTCAGCGAATGCGGATAGAGGAAAAGAGCGACGGCCGAGCCCAAAGCCAGCGTCGCATAGGCGCTGTAGCCGCCGAGACTGCCGGCAGGGGGCACCGCAAGCAGGAGCTTCGCCGCCGGCACCGCCGAGAAAACCGGGGCAAACCCGCCGAGGGCGAGTGGCACCGCGATGACGGCGGCGAACACGGTGAGATAGATCAGCGCGTCCTTCACCACCGCGATCATCGCCGGCGCCCGCAGCCCGCTGGTGTAGGTGAAGGCGGCGAGGATGACGAAGGCGATGATCAGCGGAATATCGCCCACAAGGCCGCTCGCCTGAAAGCCGAGCGCGCCGATCACCACTGCCATCCCCACCAGTTGCAGTGCGATATAGGGCATGGTGGCGATGAGGCCGGTGAGCGAAACCGCCAGCCCCAGCCAGCGATTGCCAAACCGATCCTGGACATAATCAGCGGCGGTGACGTGGCCCCTCTGGCGGGCGATGGTCCAGAGCCGGGGAAAGACCACATAAAGGATGGGATAGATCAGGATGGTATAGGGCACGGCAAAAAAGCCGATGGCACCGCCGCCATAAATCAGCGCCGGGACGGCGATGAAGGTATAGGCGGTATAGAGGTCGCCACCCAAGAGAAACCACGTGACGATGGTGCCGAAACGCCGCCCGCCGAGACCCCATTCATGCAGTTGCGTGAGATCGCCGCGCCGCCAGCGCCCGGCGAAAAACCCAAGCAGCGTGACAAAGGCGAAAATAACGCCGAAAACCGTGGTCGCGAGGACGTTCATGGCACCTTGCCCCCCCGCTCGGCGCGTTCGATGCGCACGCGCTCGATCCGATGGACAAGAAAAATGATCGCCGCGGAAAGCAAAATCCACAGCATCTGATACCAATAGAAAAACGGCACGCCCGCGAGTCGCGGCGCGTCGCGATTATAGAGCGGCACCGCCAGCACGGCGGCGAACGGCACGAGCAACAGCCAGCGCCACCCGCGCCCCCTCTCTTCCGACCCCTCCATCTCTTTCTCGCCCCCCTGGATTGCGGTTCAGGTCACGCTGGCGACCTCGGCGGCGAAGCGCCGACGCCGGCGTCTGATGAGCCACCAGGTACCGCGCGCCGCAAACTCAAAAATCCGCCCGCGCGCCGGCAGCCCGACCGCCTTGAGGATCATCCCCACCCCGCGCGCGACATGGTGGTAGCGATAGAAGGCCATCGCCCGGCCCATATAGAGCGCGGTGCAGCGGCGATGGACGAAAGCCGTACCCTCCGGCTCGTTGCCGCAATGATAGGCGAAGGCGAGTTCGTCGTCCTCGCTCTCGCCGATGCGCCCGAGCGCGATGCGAAGGCGCCGCAGCCGGCCGATCCGCTCGATCCCGAGATAGCGGCGCAGGTAATCGTAGAACAGCTTGTAATGGCGGAATTCATCGGCGGCGATGCGGCGGCAGATTTCCTTCAGGACCGGCTCTTGGGTGGCCTCCCCGAGGGCGGAATAATAGCTCGACGTGCCGGTCTCGACCATGCAGCGGGCGATCAGCTCGCCGGCGCGCGAGCCACGCACCGAGCTTGTGGCATCGAGCGGCACCTGATAGCCGGCGCGGTAGCGCGCGAAAGCCGCCGGAAAATCCCAGCCCGGATCAGCAAGCATGGCCCATCTGCCGAGTGCGTCGCCATGTTGCACCTCCTCCACCGCCCAGGCTTCCGCGGCGGCGCGGAAGAGCGCGTCGTCGGGAAAGACATTGGCGAGGTAGCGGGCATAGTCTTCGCCATTGCGCTCCACCATCGCCGCCGCCTTGATAAGCGGCACGATCGCCGGATCGACGCGGTCCGGATCAAATTTATCCCACGCAACATCCGCCATGCGCCAGTGTTTTTCCAATCGCTCTTGCCTCCTATCGGCACAGAACCCCAACCAGGCCGGGGCGGTCAAGCGGGGGATAGCCGCGGCAGTTCGCTGTCTGGCCGCCCGGGAGGATTCCCATATCGGGCGATATGTTTCTTATCCAGATCGTCGCGCTACCGCGAAGAATGCGCGCATGCGTGCGCGGCGCGCGCTGTGCGGCAATGCGTTCCTATTTTGTTTCAGCGCCGTCGCGCAGTGCAGATTTCCTGCCATCTTGGCGCGAAGTTTGCTTAGATTATGGTGAGAAGGTCCATCGGGCGGAGGAGAGCATGGAACAGGGCGAGGCGGCCGGGAGACGATTTGCCCAGTTCGACGAAATGCACGAGGACGGGGTCTGCCGGGCGCAATATGCTATGATCCGGCGTTGGCTCGATGATCTGCCTCCGCAGCAACTCGCCCTCAAGCAGCACGAAGCCGAATTACTGTTTCGCCGCATCGGCATCACCTTCGCGGTCTATACCGAAGGCGGCGGCCCTGAGCGCCTGATCCCGTTCGATATCATCCCCCGCGTGCTCGATGCGGCGGAGTGGGATTTTCTCGCGCGTGGGCTACGTCAGCGGGTGCGAGCGCTCAACGCTTTTGCCCGTGATGTCTATCATCGCCGCGAAATTCTCGCGAGCGGTCGCATCCCGGCCGCGCTCATCCTGCACAATGATGGATTTCGTCCAGAAATGCAGGATTTCGATCCCGCACTTGGCGTCTATACGCACATCGCGGGCATCGACATCGTGCGTCTCGGAGCGCGTGATTTCTGTGTTTTGGAGGATAATTGCCGAACCCCCTCGGGCGTTTCCTATATGCTGGAGAATCGCGAAGCAATGATGCGGCTGTTTCCCGGCCTTCTCGCCCGCCATCGCGTGGCGCCGGTCTCGCATTATCCCGAGGAATTGCTCGACACCCTGAAATCGGTGGCGCCAGTAAATTGTCCGGCGGAGCCGAAAGTGGCGCTGCTCACGCCGGGCGCCTTCAACAGCGCCTATTATGAGCATTCCTTCCTCGCCGACGAGATGGGGGTCGAGCTGGTCGAGGGCGCCGATCTCTTTGTCGATGACACCATCGTTTATATGCGAACCACTGAGGGACCGAAGCGGATCGACGTGCTCTATCGCCGGCTTGACGACGACTTCCTCGATCCCCTGACCTTCAATGCAGACTCCACCCTTGGCGCGGCCGGGCTATTCGCTGCCTATCGCGCGGGCAATGTGACGCTCGCGAATGCAGTCGGCGCCGGCATCGCCGACGACAAATCGATCTATCCCTATGTCCCGGAAATGATCCGGTTCTATCTCGGCGAGGAGCCGCTGCTCGCCAACGTGCCCACCTATGATTGCGGACGGGCTGAGGATCTCGCTTATGTGCTCGCCCATCTTGAAGACCTGGTGATCAAGGAAGCGCGCGGCTCGGGCGGCTATGGCATGCTTATCGGCCCCTGCGCGAGCCGCGCCGAGCGCGAGGAATTCGCCCGCAAGCTGCGCGCCACGCCCACCTCCTATATCGCCCAGCCGACGCTCGCGCTTTCCACCTGCCCGACCTGCGTCGAGAGCGGCATCGCGCCGCGCCATGTCGATCTGCGCCCCTTCGTTCTCGTGGGCAAGGAGATCCGCATCGTCCCCGGCGGGCTCACGCGCGTGGCACTTCGCGCGGGCTCTCTCGTCGTCAACTCGAGCCAGGGCGGCGGTACCAAGGACACCTGGGTGCTGGAGCCGTGAGCCGATGCTGAGCCGCACCGCCAGCAGCCTGTTCTGGCTCGCGCGCTATATGGAGCGGGCGGAAAATGTCGCGCGCATCCTTACCGTTGGCGATCGAATGGCGAGCCTTGCCCATTCGCTGGGCAATACAGGCAATGAATGGCTTTCGACGCTGCGTGCTGCGGGGTGCGAGGACGGATTTTTCGCCCAGCATGGCGAGGCGAACGGCACGGAGGTCATCCATTACATGGTGGCCGACGCCAACAATCCGTCGAGCATTTTCTCCTGTCTGGAGACCGCGCGCCGCAATGCCCGCGCGGTGCGCACTGCGCTCACCACTGATATGTGGGAGGCGCTCAACCAGACCTGGATGCGGCTCCGCGATCTTGACCAGAGCGCGGTGGTGGCCGAGGCACTGCCCGATTTTCTCGATTGGGTCAAGGAACGTTCCTTGCTCTTCAACGGCGCCTATGCCAATACCATGCTGCGCAACGACGCCTTCTCTTTCACGCGTCTTGGCACGTTCATCGAGCGGGCCGACAGCACAGCGCGTATTCTCGATGTCAAATATCATGTGCTGCTGCCGCGCGGCGAGGGGGTGGGTGGCGCGCTTGATTATTACCAGTGGCAGGCGATCCTGCGTTCGGTCTCGGCGCTGCGCAGCTACCACTGGGTCTACCAGGAACGGCTCAAGCCCTGGCTGGTCGCGGAGTTGCTCATTCTGCGCCACGAAATGCCACGCTCGCTGCGCGCTGCCATGGAGCAGGTGGTGCTGCATCTTGACCTCCTGGCCGGTGCCTATGGCGGCAAGCAGGGGGAATGTCATCGGCTCGCCGGGGAGATGCATGCGCGGCTGCGCTATGGCCGCACCGAGGATATTTTCCAATCTGGCCTGCATGAATTTCTCGTGGCCTTCATCGGCCATATCGCTCAGTTGGGCAGCGAGATCAGCGATCTCTATCTGATGTGAGCAATGCGGCGATGTACTTACGGGTTCACCATGAAACCAGCTACCACTACGATGCGCCAGTGACGGCGGCGAGCCAGATCCTGCGCCTATCGCCGCGTTCGCATGACGGGCAGAATGTTATAGGCTGGCAGGTACGCGCGACCGGGCGGCGGGAGTTGCCTTCCTTCATTGATGGCTTTGGCAATCTCGTTCACTGCCATGCCGTCAACCACCCCCATGATTTCTCGATCATCCTCGCCGCGGGTGCGGTGCGGACGGCGGAAACCCATGGCATCGTGCGTGGCGCGGCAGAGCCTCTGCCGCCGCTTTTTTTTCTGCGCCCCACGTCCCTTACCAGGCCTGACGCGGCACTCACCGCTTTTGCCGCGGACCTCACGCGGCATGGCGCGCCTCTGGCCGTGCTCCACGCCTTGATGCAGGCGGTACATCAGCGCCTGCCCTATCGCATCGGGGTGACCGGCGCCGCGACGACGGCGGCGGAGGCGCTGGCGCTGGGCGCTGGGGTGTGCCAGGATCACGCTCATGTTTTCATCACCGCCTCCCGCGCGCTCGGTATTCCGGCGCGCTATATCGGCGGCTATCTCTGGACCGGGTCGGAGATGATGACATCAGAGGCAAGCCATGCCTGGGCGGAGGCGTTTGTCCCCGATCTCGGCTGGGTCGGCTTTGATCCGTCGAACCAGACCTGCGTGACCGAGGCGCATATTCGCGTCAGCGTCGGGCTTGACTACCTCTCCGCCGCGCCATCGCGAGGGGTGCGGCAGGGCGTTGCGGGGGAGACGCTGGCTGTGGAGGTGCGCGTGACGGATGACGCGACGCAATAGCATTCGAGGCGGGAGGAAAGAAACCAATGACCTATTGCGTCGGGCTCGATTTGGCCGATGGCCTAGTGCTGCTTGCCGATACGCGAACTAACGCGGGTGTTGATAACATCGCAACATTCTCCAAGATGCACGTCTTCGAGAATACCGGCGAGCGGGTTATCGTGCTGCTCGCGGCAGGCAACCTCGCGACCACCCAAGCCGTGGTCAATCTATTGCAGGAAGGGATTGAGATCGCGGGGAAGGTGCAGACGCTGCTGAACGTCAAGAGCATGTTCCACGCCGCGCAACTGGTCGGCGAAGCGGTGCGGCGGGTCTGGCATATCGATGGCCCGGCGATGCAGGCGCAAAAGGTGCCGTTCGATGCTTCATTCTTGCTCGGCGGCCAGATTGTCGGGCGCTCGATGCGGCTTTTCCAGATCTATTCGGCAGGAAATTTTATCGAGGCGACAGCGGATACGCCTTTTCTCCAGATTGGCGAGCATAAATACGGCAAACCCATTCTCGACCGCGCCGCTCTCTTCGACACTGATCTCTATGACGGCGTAAAGCTTACCCTGGTGTCGATGGATTCGACACTGCGCAGCAATCTTACGGTCGGCATGCCGATCGATCTTCTGGTCTATCGCCGGGATTCCGCGCGGGTCGAACTGCGCCGGCGTATCACCGAGGACGACCCCTATTTCCGCATGATCCGCGAGCGCTGGTCGGAAGCGCTTCGGGATGCCTATCGCGCAATTCCACGGCCCGACTGGGGGTACCCCAAGAGGGGTGCGTCAGACGATAAATCGAAATGATATGATCCGGCGCCTCTGGTTTTCTGAACAGGATGATTAAGTAGTTGATCACCGCGGGGTCAGCGCCGATAATCGGAAACCAGCTGACGACGTAATGCGCGACCTGGTCCATCCCCAGTTCCTGATTCAGCAGATGCTCGCGGCCGCGCTCCCTTTTCAGCGCACGCGAATAGTAATTCGTCAGCGCAATCCGTCATTGGGTCTGGGGCCATAAGGCCCCAGCGGGCCGCGAACAGAGCCCTCGCCTTAACCTCAGCAGCCTTGCCAAACGGGATGGCGTTTTTCGAGAAACGCGTCGATCCCTTCTTCGGCGTCACGCGCCAGCATGTTGCGGGTCATCACCTCGGCGGCGTAGGCGTAGGCCGCCTCCAGCGGCATTTCCGCCTGACGGTAAAACGCTTCCTTGCCGATCGCGACGGTGAGCGGGCTCTTCGCCGCGATGCGGGCGGCGAGCGCGGCGACCGCGGCGTCCAGTTCGGCCTCCGGCACGACGCGGTTGACAAGACCAATGTGGAGCGCCTCAGCGGCCGTGATCATCTCGCCGGTGAGCAGCATCTCCATCGCCGCCTTGCGCGAGACGGCGCGGGTGAGCGCCACCATCGGCGTCGAGCAAAACAGGCCGATATTGACCCCAGGCGTGGCAAACCGCGTGGTCTCGGCGGCAACCGCGAGATCGCAGGTGGCGACGAGCTGGCAGCCGGCGGCGGTGGCGATGCCATGCACGCGGGCGATCACCGGTTTGGGCAGGCGGGTGATGGCGAGCATCAAACGTGAGCATTGCGCGAACAAGGTTTCATACATCGCGCGCTCGGGATGAGCCCGCATTTCGCGGAGATCGTGCCCCGCGCAGAAGGCGGGGCCGGCGCCGGCGATCACTACCACCTTGACCGTGCGATCCTCGGCGAGCGCGGCGAGGGCCTCCTCGAGCGCGCACATCAGCGCCAGCGAAAGCGCATTGCGCGCCTGTGGGCGATTGAGGGTGAGGGTCGCGATCCCATCGCGATCGCTGCGCAAAAGCGGCGGGGCGGCGGTTTCCTTGGAGAGCGCGCTCATCGTGCCAAACCTTTCCTAGAACCCATAAAGCCGGACGGGATTATCGACCAGGATACGCTGCCAATCGGCGGGCGTCTCCACCCAATCGGCGAGCAGGTCGAGGAGAACGCCGTCATCGGGCAGGGCGCGGCCTTCGAGGCTGGTATGCGGCCAATCGGTGCCCCAGATCATGCGCTCCGGCGCATGGCGGATGAAGCGCCGCGCCGCGACCTGGAGGTCATCGTAGGGCGGCCCGGCCGAGACGCGATAGCCACAGAGTTTCAGCCAGGCTTGCCCGCCATCGAGCAGGCGATAGAGCGCCTGGAGCGCTGGGTGATCCTTGCCCCAGGCGGGGGGAATGCCGCCCATGTGATCGATCACCACCGGCACCGGCAAATCGGCGAGCCTTGGTGCGAGGTCGGGCCAAGCCTCGCCCGGTGCATAGATTTGCAGATGCCAACCCAGAGGGGCGATGCGGTGGGCGATCGGGGCCAACTGATCCAGCGGCGTGCCATTGCCGCTCACCGCATTGAAACGCACGCCGATAACGCCGCCTGCGGCGAGTTCGCGGAGTGCTGCGGGGGGAAATCTGTCATCGATCACCGCGATGGCACGCGCCTGGGCGCGGCCGAATTGTGCCACGGCATCGAGGGTACAGCGGTTGTCGGTGCCCATGACGCTCGCCTGGACGACGATCTGGCGCCCGAGCCCGAGCGTTGTGGCGACAGCGCGGTAGTTCTCGACGAGCGCCAAGGGTGGGTCGTAGCGGCGGCCGGGGCTCAGGGGAAAACGCTCAAACGGGCCGAAGATATGGAAATGGCAGTCGGTCGCGCCGGCCGGGGCACGGCTTCGGGGTGGCGTCGGCGCCCCCTGTGGGGTGAGCATGTCGCGCGCTCCCCTCAGCCAGCGAAACGCGCGCGGAGCCGCTTTTTGTCGAGCTTGCCGACACTCGTCTTATCGAGGCTTTCAACGACGACGATACGCTCGGGAACCGCATAGCGCGGGATGACGCCGCGCTCGGCCTCTTCGGCGAGGAATTGCCGCACGCTTTCGGGGTCGAGCGCGCGCCCAGGTTTGGCGACCACCAGGACCAGCGGACGCTCGCCCCATTTCGCATCCGGCACACCGATCACGGCGACCTCGCCGACATCTGGATGCCGCGAGATCAAATCCTCGAGATCGAGCGAGGAGACCCATTCGCCGCCGGTTTTAATGACATCCTTGGCACGATCGGTGATGCGGAGATAACCATCTTCCCCGATCACGCCGATATCGCCGGTGTGCAGCCAGCCGCCGCGCCAAAGCGCCGCACTCGCGTCCGCGTTGCCGACATAGGACTGGGTGAGATAGGGCGCGCGCGCCACCACCTCACCGGAATGGACGCCATCGTGCGGTAGATCGTGCATGTCCTCATCGACGACGCGGATCTGCGCGAGTACTGCCGGCAAGCCGGCGCTCGTGCGGGCACGCACTTCCGCCTCGCCCAGCGCGATCCCAGGCTTGAGTTGGGCCAGGGACAGCACCGGGCAGGTCTCCGACATGCCGTAGCCGGCATAGACATCGATGCCGCGGGCAAGCGCCGCCTCGGCAAGCCCGCGCGGCAGCGCCGAACCGCCGATGATCACCTGCCAGCGCGAAAGATCGAGGGCGGCGAATTCCGGCGCGTTCAGCAGCATGTGCAGGATGGTCGGCACGCAATGGGAATAGGTGACGCCTTCGCGCTCAAAGAGCGCCGCGATCACCGGGGGGGCGTAGCGGCCGGGATAGACCTGCTTCATGCCGGCAACGGTCGCGATATAGGGGAAACCCCAGGCGTGAACATGAAACATCGGCGTGAGCGGCATATAGACCGTCTCGCGCGAAAGCCGCCCCTGGCGGCTGGCGAGAAAAAGCGTCGCCATCGCCGCGAGCGTGTGCAGCACGATCTGACGGTGCGAAAAATGCACGCCCTTGGGGTGGCCGGTGGTGCCGGTGGTGTAAAAAGTCGTGGCCGTGGTGTTCTCGTCGAACTCGGGGAAGACATGCGCCGGATCGCCCCCCGAGAGCAGCGCCTCGTATTCGCCGGCAAAGTCGAGGCCAGAGGGCAGCTTGCCGTCATCGGGCAGGCCGATGATGAGGCGAAGCTCGGGCAGTTTGGCCCGAATTTCCCGCACCAATGGGACAAAATCGGGATGGACGAGGAGCACGCGGGCGCCGCAATGATCGAGCGTGTAGTGGAGCTGCTCGGGCGAGAGGCGCGGATTGGCGGTCATCAGCGCGGCACGCAGCATCGGGATGGCGAAATAGCACTCGAGATAGCGATGGCTATCCCAATCGAGCACCGCGACGCGATCGCCGGGGGCGACACCGAGCCCAGCCAGCCTGCTGCCGAGACGGGCGATGCGGGCGATCAGTTCGGGGTAGGAAAAACGGCGGAGATCGCGATAGACGATTTCCGCCGGGCTTGCCTGCTGGATCGGTGTGGTCAGAAGCTGCTTGATCAGCAGTGGATAGGCGTAGGCCGACATGGCGCCCTCCCGGCGTTTTTATGCTCCCGAAAATAGCCGCGTCAGACAGCAATTACCATGTCTTGAGCGCCGGCGCCGGGCGAAAACTGGCCGCGGTCTGGGCGCGGATTTCATCGAGGCTCACGCCGGGGGCGAGATCGGTGAGGATCAACCCGCGCCCGGCCTCGCGGTCAAGCTTGAAGACGCCCAATTCGGTGATAATGGTATCGGCAACCCCCTTGCCGGTGAGCGGCAGCGTGCATTCCTTGAGGATTTTCGGCTCGCCGCGCGCGGTATGCTCCATCAGGATGACGACGCGGGGCACCCCGGCCACCAGATCCATCGCCCCGCCCATGCCCTTCACCATCTTCCCCGGGATCATCCAGTTGGCGAGATCGCCGTTTTCTGCGACCTGCAAGGCACCGAGGATGGAAATGTCGATATGCCCGCCGCGCACCATGGCAAACGAGGTGGCGCTGTCGAAAATGCTCGAGGTCGGAAGCAGTGTCACGGTCTGCTTACCGGCGTTGATGAGATCGGCATCCTCCTCGCCCTCGTAGGGAAAGGGGCCAATGCCGAAAAGCCCGTTCTCGCTGTGCAGATGGATCGACATTCCGGGCGGGATGTGGTTGGCGACGAGGGTCGGGATGCCGATGCCGAGATTGACGTAGAAGCCATCCTCTAGTTCGGCAGCGGCGCGGGCCGCCATGTCATCGCGAGTCCAGGGCATGGGAAAAAATCCTTTCGGGTTCAGGCGGCGCGCTTGCGGGTGGTGCGTTGCTCGATATGCTTCTCCACCCGATCGAGCTTGACCAAGCGCTTGACAAAGATGCCCGGCGTGATGATGGCATCGGCCGCGATCTCGCCAGGTTCGACGAGATGCTCGACCTCGGCAATGGTCATCCGCGCGGCGGTCGCCATGATCGGGTTGAAATTACGTGCGGTCAGGCGGTAGACGAGATTGCCCTCGGTGTCGCCCTTCCACGCGTGGATGATCGCGAGATCGGCGAACAGGCCGCGCTCCATGAGGTATTGTTTGCCGTCGAACTCGCGTATTTCCTTGCCTTTGGCGATCTCGGTGCCGACCCCCGTCGGCGTGAAAAACGCCGGGATGCCGGCGCCCCCGGCGCGGATGCGCTCGGCGAGCGTGCCTTGCGGATTGAACTCGATCTCCAGCTCGCCGGCAAGGTACTGGCGGGCAAAAGTTGCGTTCTCGCCAACATAGGAGCTGATCATCTTGCGCACCTGGCGGGTCTGGAGAAGGATCCCCAAACCGGCTTCGTCGATGCCGGCATTGTTGGAGACGATGGTGAGATCCTTGACACCCGAGTCGCGGATCGCCGCGATCAGCGCCGCCGGAATACCGCAGAGACCGAAGCCGCCGGCCATAATCAGCATGCCATCGCGCAAGACGCCGGCGAGGGCCGCCTGGGCATCGGGATAGACCTTGTTGACCGCCATTGCGAACGCACTCCCCTTTGGACATGGACCACCCTACATAGCGAAAAGCGCCTCGTTCGACAAAGCCCCCTCCCTTCACCCATGGTCGATCATGTCTCACGCCCTGGCTCATCCCCATCCGGTGCTGTTCATCCCGGCAAAACAGCCGATTCGCCCCAGCCTGCGCCCGCTCGAGGTGGTCTCGCCCTATGCGCCGAACGGCGACCAGCCCTCGGCCATCGCCGCCCTCACCACCGGGCTCGCAGCCCAGGAGCGCGATCAGGTGCTGCTCGGCGTCACCGGCTCGGGGAAAACCTTCACCATGGCCAAGGTAATCGAGGCGGTGCAGCGCCCGACCCTGATCCTGGCACCCAATAAAACGCTGGCCGCCCAGCTCTATGGCGAGATGAAGGGGTTTTTCCCGCATAACGCCGTCGAATACTTCGTCAGCTACTACGATTACTATCAGCCCGAAGCCTATGTGCCGCGCACCGATACCTATATCGAGAAAGACGCGCAGATCAACGAGACCATCGACCGCTTGCGCCATGCCGCGACCCAGGCGCTGCTGGAGCGCAACGATGTCGTCATCGTCGCCTCGGTCTCCTGCATCTACGGTATCGGCTCGGTCGAGACCTACGCGCGCATGGTGGTGAAGCTCGAGACCGGCGGCACGATCGCGCGCGATGCGCTGGCCCGCGCCCTGGTCGATCTGCAATACCGGCGCAACGACATGGCATTTCAGCGCGGCAGTTTCCGCTTGCGCGGCGAGGTCGTTGATATTTTTCCCTCGCACTACGAGGACCGCGCCTGGCGGGTTACCCTGTTCGGCGACGAGGTCGAGGCGATCGCCGAGTTCGACCCGCTGACGGGGGAAAAAGCCGCGGACCTCGCGGCCATCACCGTCTATGCCAACAGCCACTATGTGACGCCGCGCCCGACGCTCACCCAGGCGGTCGCCGATATCAAGCGCGAATTGCGCGCCCGTCTCGATTATTTCACCCGCGAGGGCAAGCCCCTTGAGGCGGAGCGGCTCCAGCAGCGCACGACCTTCGATATCGAGATGATGGAAACCACGGGTTCCTGCAAGGGGATCGAGAATTATTCGCGCTACCTCACGGGGCGCAATCCCGGCGAGCCGCCGCCGACGCTGTTTGAATATTTGCCGGAAAACGCGCTGCTCATCGTCGATGAAAGCCATGTCACGGTGCCGCAACTAGGGGGTATGTATCGCGGCGATTTCAACCGCAAATCGGTGCTCGCCGATTATGGTTTTCGCCTGCCCTCCTGCGTCGATAACCGGCCGTTGAAATTCGAGGAATGGGACACCTACCGCCCGCAGACGCTGTTCGTCTCGGCAACGCCGGGGCCGTGGGAGATGGCGCGTACCGCGGGCGTCTTCGTGGAACAGGTGATCCGCCCGACCGGGCTGATCGATCCCCCCACCGAAATCCGCCCCGTCGAGCACCAGGTCGATGACCTGCTCGCCGAGTGCAAGGCGGTCGCGGCCCGGGGCGGTCGCGTGCTGGTGACGACGCTGACCAAGCGCATGGCCGAAGACCTCACCGAATACCTCACCGAGCAGGGGTTGAAGGTGCGCTATCTCCACTCCGACATTGACACCCTGGAGCGCGTCGAGATCATCCGCGATCTCAGGCTTGGCGTCTGCGACGTGCTGATCGGGATCAATTTGTTGCGCGAGGGATTGGATATTCCTGAATGCGCTCTCGTTGCCATTCTGGACGCCGACAAGGAGGGTTTTCTGCGCTCGCGCACCTCGCTGATCCAGACCATCGGGCGGGCGTCGCGCAATGTCGAGGGACGGGTCATTCTCTACGCCGACACCATCACCGCGAGCCTCAGAGCGGCGATCGAGGAGACCGCGCGCCGGCGCGCCAAACAGGAAGCCTGGAACGAGGCGCACGGCATCACGCCGCAGACCGTGAAACGGGAGATCGGTCAAGTGCTGGAGAGCGTTTTCGAGCAGGATTACGTGACCATAGCACCGCTCGGGACCGAAAAAGGCAGCGAGTTTGTTGGCAAGGATCTCGCCGCCAGCCTGAAGGAACTGGAAAAACGCATGCGCGCTGCCGCCGCCGATCTCGAATTCGAGGAAGCCGCGCGGTTGCGCGATGAAATTCGCCGACTTGAGGCCTTTGAACTCGGCCTCGCCGCGCCGCCGACGCCGCGCGGCGTGAGCGAACGGCGATCGCGCGGGCCAACGCCGCTCGGGCCAGGGGGCGGCGGCTATGATCCCAAGCAGCGCGGCAAGCGAAGCCGGCGATGAAGGATGATGCGATCCCCGCCACCATCCCTCGCGCCGCCCTTGTCACCGGCGCGGGGCGGCGCATCGGGCGCGCCCTCGCCCTCGCCCTCGCCGAGGCCGGTTTTGCCATAGCGGTGCATTACCGGGAAAGCCAGGATAGCGCCCGCGAAACCGCGTCCCTGGTGCGCGAGAGCGGCGCCGCTGCCGCCGTGGTTCCCGCCGACCTCGCATGCGAGGAAGAGGTCACGACGCTCATCGCGCGCGCCGAGGCGGAGCTCGGCCCGATCGGGGTGCTGGTCAATAATGCCAGCGTGTTCGAGCGCGACGAGTGGGACACCGCGACGCGGGCAAGCTGGGATGCGCATCTCGCACCCAATCTCCGCGCGCCTTTCGTGCTGATACAGAACTTTGCCCGCGCGCTGCCGGACGATGCCGAGGGCGTGGTGATCAACCTGCTCGACCAGCGCGTGCTCGCCCTCACCCCACATTTCGTCTCTTATACGGTCTCGAAAGCCGGGCTCTGGGCGCTGACGCGGAGCATGGCGCTGGCGCTCGCGCCGCGCATCCGGGTGGCCGCGATCGGCCCCGGCCCGATCCTGCCGAGCGCTCGCCAAAGTGCCGCGCAATTCGCCCGCCAATCCGCCGCAACCCCGCTCGGTCGCCCGGGCGATCCCGCCGAGGTGGCGCGCGCGGCGCTCGCCATCCTGGCACTCCCCTCCTTCACCGGCCAGATACTGGCGCTCGATGGCGGCCAGCACCTGCAATGGGGACCGGCGCAAGAAGCGATCGAGGAATAAGAGCTTCTTACAAAACCCGAGAGACGGCCTGAATTTCGTCGCGTTTTCCGAGGGAATCGGGAGACGTCCGCACCGTGTTCGAGTAGCCTCAGTCTGCAACAACCAGACACGCGAACGAGAAGGATGTGGACGTTGTCCCTGAAAGAAACACTCATCGGGTATTGGCTGCACGTCCAGCATGAACTGCTCCCCTGGCTCGACGATGCGGTTGGTCCACTCGGCGAGCACCATCGCCAATTGGTCGGCGTCCTGGGCCTAGCCCGGATCGAAGCCTTCGTGCCAAGCTTCGCTGGCCTGCCGGGGCGCCCGCTGAGCGAACGTGCGGCCTTGGCGCGCGCTTTCATGGCAAAAGCCGTCTTCAACTTTCCCACCACCCGTCTGCTGCTCGACATGCTGGCCACCGACAAGACGCTATCCCGCCTCTGTGGCTAGCAGCGTGCCGGGGAGGTGCCCAGCGCAGCAACATTCTCGCGTGCTTTCGCGGCGTTCGCCGAAACGGCTCTGCCGTCCCGGCTGCATGAAGCCCTGATCAAGGAGAGTCACGCGGAC